>ERZ1643246.1093-NODE-1093-length-30747-cov-10.903884_pt1 | contig 30747 bp, 16 predicted proteins | sample MGYA00579265_ERZ1643246 | MGnify/ENA primary metagenome ERZ1643246 (study PRJEB29033, sample SAMEA4952261) | chicken gut metagenome | biome: Broiler Chicken; feature: Gastrointestinal Tract; material: Caecum | place: Ireland | collected 2018 | study: Broiler...
TCTGGATCTCATAACTTGTGATGTTTGTCCTCTCCCATGCAATGACAAAAGACTGAAACGTCTTAGTTTCTCCCAGATCAACTGTCAGAATCTTCGGTGCCTGTTCAGCACTTGTATTTGTCGCCCAGCGTGACTGAGGTTTCGGAGCGTCTCTGTTGACGATGCCGTCGATCGCTTTGTCCGCCGTATAATCGTTTGTCTCGAAATCATTTGCTGTCGCTGTTGCGCCAATTGCCAGATTCACCGGCTCTTCTCCCGCCGCCTGTACAGTCAGCGGGGAGAGCGGGGCTGCAAGGGTTACCGCCATTGCAGCCGAGAGAACACAGGCGCTCAGTTTCTGAAAGTTTTTCCTGCTTTTTCTCATTTTTCCCTCCCTGTTTTACTTCCTTTTCTTTCTGATGATGATTACCGCCACAACTGCCGCCACACAGATAAGCAGTACGATGACAACGGGAAGTATATTCGTGTCATCACCGGTCTGGACTGCCTGATCATTTTTGCCGTTCTCTCCCGGTTTATCAGCCTTATCCTGCCCGCTGTCTGCCTGTCCTGTTCCGCTTCCGCCGGCAGCCTTCAAACCAAGCTCCGCTTTTTCGAAGTCTGCCTTAAGCCGTGCGAATTCTTCTGCACTCAGATCAGACGGATCAATATTCATCAGTGCTTCATAGGCTTCTTTGTAAGCCTTATAGGAATCATCCGTGTAGCCGTCTCCCGGTTTCAGGATAATGCTGTCACGGTAGTCCTCCACGCCTTCTGCGCGCGGTACAAGGGATCGGATCGCATGATCAATCGCCTCTGCTGCCGCCGCTACGTCTTCTCTGCTTCCGGACTTCAGAAGAGTCTCCGTCTGTCCGAGCAGATCTACAATTACTTTATAGGATGATACGGTATACAGATCTTTGTCCACATTCTCAGCTGCAGCAATCTGTGCCCTCAGCGCTGTCACATTGACAAGTTCATTTACAGCCGTCCGAATCTTTTCGATATAGCTGTCGTCCCTGCTCTCATCCTCATTCTGCTTTGCCTCTGCCACAATATCTGCAAGAGCATCATAAGAGTCTGCCGTATACTTCTCCTCAGCACCTTCTGCATTCAGAATCGCTTCCGCCTCCGCGATCACTTCATCCAGTGTCACATCCGGTTTCGGATCAAGTGCAGCAAGCTTTTCACTGATTTCTGCAATAGCCGCTGCAACGGTATCTTCGGTTCCGTTCTCAAGCAGTGCTTTTCCCTTTTCTACCGCTGATACCAGTGCCTGATAGCTTTCTTCGGTATACAGAGAACCGTCCACCTTATCTGCTTCATCGATCATAGCTTTCAGCCCCGTCACATCAACCAGTCCGTCTACCGCCGCAGAGAATGCCGTTCTTGCCTCGATAAATTTCTCCGGATTTACCCGCTCGCCCTCTCCTGTCTCTGCTGCTTTGTCCTGGGCTGCAAGTGTATCGATCGTATTCTTTGCATCTGTCAACGCTGCATAACTTACCGTTGTGTAATTATCTGATTTAAAGTCTCCGTATTTAAGTATCTCAAGCTCTGCCAGTTCTCTGTTTCTTGTAGAGTACTCAAGTGCTGCCTGCGCGCTTTCCACATTTGCCTTCAGCGCGTCAGCATCCTCCTGAGACAGATTGTCCGCATTTTCAAGCGCCGCTGCGAGTTTATTTACCGCGGATTCATAAGCATTGTAAGTAACAGTTGAATACACCGTATTCTCATTGTTTACTTTTCCGTCCACAAGTGCCTGAAGCTCTTCTATATTTGAAGCTTTCATCTCAGCACTGTTGTATGCTGACTGCAGCGAACCAAGCGCCGAATCTACAACTGTCTGGCTGGCATTTTTGTTATTATAGATCTCATTTGCCACATCCCATGCAGCCTGGTATCTTTCTTTGCTGTCTGTCGTCCATGCATCATCCGCCGACTGCTTCAGAGCCTCTTCGAGCGCTGTCTTATCGACTTCCCCGCCGCGTTCTGCAGATGTTCCGATCTCCGCGATCTCCGGGATCTTATCTGTCCATGTCACAGTGATACTCTCCAGAGTCTTTCCTTCCGGAATGAGGAATTCATTGATCGCCTGAGTTAATTTCCCGAGGCTTTCCTTCTGGTCTTCGCCGATATACCTGGCGGTGACCTCAGCGCCGGACATCTCTCCGAGCTGGATCAGACGGATGGATGCAACGCCCTCCGGTTCGGAAAGCCGGTAGGTAAAGGAACTGTCCTCTGCCGAAGACTTATAAGTCGTGCTGTAATCTCCGTCAAGCATATTAGACGGGATCTTTCCTTCTTCCTCCACATCCTCAGAGATGATATCCCTGTTTCCTTCTGTAGAAATATATGCTCCTCCGTTGATCTGGATCTCGCTGAAGCCGGCCCATCTGTGGGAATATGTCTCCACCGGCGTTACTCTGATATATCTTCCGTCCACGTCAAGATCTGCTGCCTCTGCATACATATAGCCCGGATTCATATCATCATGTGTCAGAGTGATGCCCTGCATATCTTTTGCAGTTGTATCATCCCATACATTCTCTGTCGTCTGTCCGACGTGAAGGACTTTCGTCCACTCCCCGCCGTCAACTGATACTTCAAAGTCAGAATTTCTCAGGTAATTGAGCTGTGTCTCAATGATGTAGTAACGCAAGGATGAGATGTGGATCACCTGACCAAGGTCAAATGTGATATGTTTTCCTGCTTCCTGAGCCCCGTTGATCATACCGAGAGAGCTCAGATCTCCGTCAAACACCTTTCCGACTGTGCCATCCGTACGCATATCACCTGATGTCTGAGCCATCGCGAAATCGCTTTCCACGGACTTTTCGCCGATAAATTCATACCTGACCTCAAACTGTTTCAGATTCAGTTCTGTACCGTCCGATGTGCTGCGGATGCGGATGTATCTTGCATCTGCCGTCTCTTCTCCTGTATATTTCTCCCATTCAACCGCATTCATGGATGTTTCAAGAACTGTATTTTCCGGCAATTCAGATGCTGTAACACCTGTCACGGCCTTAATATGATCCAGTTTCACACCGATATACTGGTCTGTATTCAGTGTCACCGTACCGGATGAGAGAGAAACAATTCCTTCGTCTGCGACTGCCGTGATATCAGTATCCACATTCGTGTAGACGTATTCTGATGTTCCCTGGGTCTGCTGCTCTTCCACAGTGAATTCGGAGAACTTGCCCCAGCTTCCCTGACGTGTCAGGTTCCTGATACGGATATACTGCGCGCTCGTACCTGCAAGGTCGATATTCAGTGTGTCCTTTCCGGAAGCCGCTCCGGTATAATTTTCATATCCTTTTACCGGAGTCCAGATCTCACCGTCAACTGACGTTTCGATCGTGTAGTTCATCAGCTTATCGCTGCCGTCATGTCCCACTACGATATGTGCGCTCTCAAGGGTTGCCACTCTGCCGAAATCATATCCGATGAAATCATCCACCAGGAAGTCATCACCTGTGCTGTTTCCGCTTCCGTCCGGATCATACCATACAAATGAATCGTCATTGCCGTCATAAAGATTAGCCTCAGTTCCCTGATAAATATTCCAGCGCTCAGTACGGATCACATTGTACTGAATTGGTGCCACGGTTCCACTCTCAGGCGCAAGGATCTCGATCTCAGAGATTCTCACCCATCCGGCAGTATCCGCCTGATTCAGGATCCGCACTGCCTTTACATCTGCAACGCTTCCGAACTCAACCGTCTGATCGGATGCATTTGTAAGGGTTCCGGCTTTCACCCATTCGTCTGATCCTTCCAGCTGGTATTCCACATCTGCATTGGCAAATACATCCGCCGCTGCAGAAACACCTTGAACAAGTCTGAAAGATCCTACTGTCTTCGGTTCGTCGAATGTAACGGTAAGTGTTGAACCTTTTGCGATGATCTCACGGTTCGGATCCTCGTAAGGTCCTTTCGCGAGCTGAACTTCTGTACTGTCACTTCCATCAAAGTAATGTGTCTCTCCGGCGCCATTGCGTACCGACATACCGCTGTATGTAACTGTTCCGGTATATCTCTCCTGCTCTTCCGGCTGCTGCACTGCATTTTTGTTGATCTGTATCTCATATACATTCAGGTAAGCATCCAGCTGATTATCCGCAGTTGCCACCAGCCTGATTCCCATAGCCTGGAAATCCTCCGGAAGATTTTCTTCATTGATCTTGACCTCCAGATATTGTCCCTGAACGCCTGTGAATGCATTGTCCATTCCGGTCAGTTCAATGTCCTGCCATTCCCTGCCATCCATTGTATACTGAAGTTTTGACGCCTCAAAATGGTTCTTTCCATTTCCGAGAAGGAAACGGATATCGCTGATATTTATCACCTTGTTGTACTGAACGCCCACATAATCGCCGGTATAAATCCATACCGGATTGCGGTAGCTCGCCATTGTACTGTCATCGCCGTCAAATACGCTGTCCGTACTTCCATTCGGTTTATCTGTCCTGTTCGTGATAAAGGACTGGATGACTGCATCCGGATTCATCGCCGTCTCCGCATACTTGGCAACATAATCTTCTGCCGCCTGGATAAACGGTACGATATGCTGGACTCCGGCCTCTGCGTACTCATAATGATCAAGATACCAGAGCGCATGGGTCTTCGACCTGTCAAACGCAGTCTTTCCTTCTGTGTTATACTGAAGGATCGCTGTCGTATCATTGCTGATCACTGCCTTAACTCCATTCAGATATGCAATCGCTGCATCTGTCGTGTCATCCCAGCAGTCCAGCCAGTAAATAATCTGGTCTTTTATATTCGTATCTCCTGCCTGCGCCTCGTAAGTATCGGCAGCATCCTGCAGGATTTCAAATTCTGCAATCAATGCATCTGCATCTTCTGCTGTTACTGTATTTGCATTAAGCTTTTCCTTAAACTCTGTCAGTTTCGGCGCCAGCTCCACGGATTCCTGAAGTGCAGTTACTCTGCCGTCCATGTTCTGGTTGATCATATGCTTGGAAAGTTCTCTTAAAGCATTGGATGCATCCGTCTCAATTGCGGAATTGTGATCTACATATTTAAATGAATCACTCCATGCCTGGTCTGCTTCTTCTGTACTCTCCCAGATGTTCCATGAATAGCACGCATTTCCGAATATAGCTACCTTGCTCGGTTCGGACTGCTGCATCGGGTTAAGCACGATTCCCTGAATCTTATTCGGGTCTACACCCGGATGAAGGAATGTACTGTATCCTCCCATAATCAGATGATTCTTGGAGTTATCCGTACACGGCCAGTTCACCCACATATAAGGCCCGCGGCCCGCATTATTGGTAAATGTCGTTGTAAAGCTGTCGCTTACCTCGCCCCAGATTCTTCCGCCGGTCATTACAATCTGTACGTTCTCCGGAAAGTTCTTATAGTAAGCCTCTCCATTGTACATATACTCCACGGTACAGAACGGAAGCGTCTGCTTCAGATCCGGATACTGCTCGCCCATCCTGGCCAGCCAGTCCGTCATATCGTTCAGAAATCGGATATAGTTTTCACTTCCGACATTTGCCGCGTCGTCCGCAAGAATAGCCACCTGTCTGACGCCCGCTGCAATGACCTGCTCGAATTTTGCCTGTACAATCGCGAGATCTTCCTGATAGTGTTCGTCTGTATCAAATCTGACCGGGCTGTTCATAAATGTGTGAAGCGCGTATACAAACCGGCACTTCGATGCATTTCCCGCATCGGCGAGAGGCTTGATCAGAGTCTCGATCTCCTCGTCCGTATAAAGCTGTCTCCAACTGGAATTATGCTTCGGGTCATTCTTCGGTGCATAGAAATAAGAATTCAGCTTATAGTATCCGCCCCATTTCATAAGGTTGATACGATCCTGCGTCGACCACGGATTTCCATAGTACCCTTCGATAAAGCCGCGGCTGGCAACATCCGCCCAGTCCTCGATATGGAAATTGCGGATTGTGTAGCTGTCCATCTGTTTGATAATGTGATACAGCGTTGTCAGTCCATAGAAACTGGCATCTGTATCTGCGCCTAATACAGTAATGATGTTGTCACTGCTGTCCAGCACATAGGAGTCCAGCTTTTCGAAAAGTCCGTCTGTAGATACCGTGATGTTCTCCTTTGCATATGTATCCGCATACTCTCCTGAACCGTCGATTCCGACGAGGATGTTCGTCATGCCTTCTACAACTGCTTCTGACTCCGTGACATTAACGTCGCTCTTAAGTTCAAGCGTCTCCGTCAGACGGTTCTTTGTCGCATCATCAATCCCGCTCTCGAAGACAACATTAACATCCGAAATAATATAATTTCCATCCTGATATTCTATAACGTGCGGATTCGGATAGATCTCATACTCCGCCTCCGCTGCCTCCGTCTGTCCCGACGGAAGTCCGCTTCCCGTCAGCACCATGGCTGCGGCCATAAATGCCGCCGTGAATCTTCGGGCATTCCTGCTGCCCGATTTTTTATTTGTTATCTTTTTCACTCTTTTCCTCCTCTGAGAACCATGAGCCACAGACACTTTAATGTCCATAAGGTGGAGACTGCCCCCGGCAAGCCCCCACCCTGCTTTTATCTTTCTGCCGGGCTTAAACCCCGGCTCAAACTGCTGCTGTGTGTCTGCTTATTTCATGTTTCTCTTTCTGATGATGATTACTGCGCCGCCTGCCGCAGCCGCTGCTGCAAGAGCAAATACCCAGATCGCAACATTTGTATCATCGCCAGTCTGTACGGCTTTTACCGTATCCTTTCCAGAATCTTTTCCGGACTGCGGTTTATCATTGCCTGCTGAAGGCTTGTCTGAACCGCTGCCTGTACCCGGTTTGTCTGTACCTGTACCAGGTTTGTCTCCTGTTCCAGGCTCTTCTTTGTCGATCTCTTTCAGAAGATCACGGGCGTCTGTGAGCTTCTGTACAGCGTCTGCGATCTCTTCTGCTGTTGCTTCCGCATCGTCATATACTGCCTGAGCTTCATCGACTACAGCCTTGTAATCTTTAAGGGATTCTTCTGTGTACTTGTCTGTCTGTGCCAGGATCTCAGCCGCCTCTTTGAGTGCCGCTTCAAGCGCGCTCTTGTCCGGAACTTCCGGTTCCACGGCATCTTTCTCAAATAATGCCTCTATCGTACCGGCTGCCTCCATCGTATATGTCTCTTCCGCTCCGACTGACTCGCCGTTAATTATGACTTCCTTGATGTGCCATCCTTCATCAGCCTTAATCGTAAATGTCTGAGCCTCTCCGACATTTACTGTAACCTCGCCTGAAGGCGTGATCGTTCCTCCTTCACCGGCGGAAGCTGTGATCGTATATGTCTGCGGAGGTTCCGGAAGTTTCACAAGCGCCTCGATCGCTGCTTCCAGAGCGGCCACCTGTGCATCCACCTGCTCCTGCTCCGCGGATTCATCACCATATACCTCTTTTGCGTCTGCAATTGCTTCTTCGAGTGCAGCGATGGACTCTGCAGTATACACGTCTGTCTTAGCGGCTTCTTCCTCTGCCTTTGCAATGGCTTCTGCAAGCGCTTCCTTATTAACCTCAGGCACATCAGTCTTTTCTTCTACCAGGACAACGTCAAATTTGTCAAGCTGCGGTGCATTCTTCGCACCTGCCAGGAATGTCACAACTCCGGCTCCCGGTGTTTCAACTTCCCATGTAAGTACAACTGTATGCGTTGTAGTTGCATTTTGTTCTGCTTCAACTGAATCCAGGGAACCTTCTGCAATCTTTCCGTCTTTCTCTGTCCATGTCATGGAGTTGTTCGTATCGCCGCTTCTGTATGAAAGTGTTGCTTCATAAGTACCGGCCTTCTCAGCTGTATAATACAGCACAACGCTGTCTCCGGTATTCATGGCATTCACGTATTTTCCATTACTTGCCCATTCTCCCTCTGATACCTGAAGCGGCCATTTCTCGTCTGTTCCGCTGTTCTGCAGAATCATTTTCTCTGCTTCCAGAGTAACAGGTGTGCCATTTACCTCTGTCGGGAATACGAACGGATTCTCCTCTGTGTACTGATCCGAATCTTCCTTGATCTCCTCAAAGGTTACGACTACTGCTGTGTCCTCATTGACATTGCTTAACGTATATGTGCCATTCTTCTTATCTACATCGTCGATAACGGATGTGCCATTTACTGTCACGTCGCTGATCTCATAACCTTCATTCGGCATAATTGTAAAGTCTACGCTGCCGCCAGCCTCAACTTCTGCGCTTTCCGGTGTGATCGTTCCGTTTCCGCCGTCAACCGAAGCTGTCACTGTATACTCTTCCGGCTCTACCGGTCCTGAACCTTTTGCAGTGATCTCGAACTTATCAACTCGCGGAGATTTGTCGCCTTCCGGCGCTGTAAATGTCCATACGCCTGTGCCGTCTTCTGTAACTGTGACCTCAAATGTAGCTGTCACGAACTCGTTTGCATTTGTATTTCCAGCGGACACCTGTCCTGACTCAATCGTTCCGTCGCTGTCCCATACAAGCTTGTTGGTTGCAGAACCACTGCTGTATATAGCTTTGACTTCATATGTGCCTGCCTTTGCAGTATACGGAACAGAGATATAGTCTCCCGGTTCAAACGCGTTGATATAGGTTGCGCCTTCATCCCATGCCCCTGCGCTGCCATTGGTGATTCCCATCTTATACCGCTCTGTATCACCGTTCACATTAAACAGGGTAAAGTCTTCTGCTTCCAGTGTCGCCGTATCTGTTCCTGTCGGGAACTCAAACGGCTCGCCTACTGTATAGCCGGTCTTCTCAAATTCCGCTTTCACTACCTGATCCTGAGTGATATTGGAAATAGTGTAGCTTACATTGTATTTGTGGAAGCTGGTGATCTCGTTGCCATTTACTTCCAGAGAAGTTAACGTAAATCCGTAATTCGGTGTGATCGTAATGTCAACACTCTCGCCCCGGTCTACGGTCTCCTTGCTTGGCGTGAGGGTTCCGCCGGCTCCGCCTACAACCTCTGTCCTTACATTGTAAGAAATGTATGCAAGGTTGTCGATTGCTTCCTTAAGTTTTTCAACCACCTGGTCAGCTACTGACTGTGTAGTATAAGGATCTTCAAATACTGTCTTTGCTTTTACCAGCACCGCCTCAAGTTCTGCTCTTGTCTCCTGAGAATATGTATTCTCTTTGGCAAGTTCTCTCTCTGCATCCTGAATCGCGATTTCAAGATCAGTCTTATCTGCGATCTTATCTACTTCTTCTGTAAGAACAATATCAAACTTGTCAAGCTGCGGAGAATTACCGCTCGGTCCGGTAAAAATCCAGACTCCTGCGCCCGGTTTTGTAACTGTAACTGTAAAGTCAACAGTCCTTGTTGTTTCCTGTCCGTTATTTTCGCTCGGAGTTGCAACTGTGTTTCCGCCTTCACCTTCGATCAGTCCTTCCGGCTCTGTGCTCCATGCGAGGCTGTTTACAGTAGATCCGCTTCTGTAAGTTGCCGTGATCTTATATGTTCCTATCTTCTCTGCAAAATACGGTACAGAGATCACATCGTTCTCATTGAGCGAATTTACAAATTTTCCATTGCTTGCCCACTCTGCCTCTGATACCTGAAGCGGCCATCTCTCGTTATCCCCTGTATTCTGCAGAGTAAAGTATTCTGCTTCCAATGTCGCAGTATCATCTTCTTCTGTCGGGAACTGGAATCTGTTCGCTTCCGTATAATTAGCGAAACTGAACATTACATTCACTTTGATGTCGCTTTGTACGTCAGTTACAGTATATTTACCGTCCTGAACATTTTCCGTAACATCGGTTCCGCCAACCAGTACCTGACTGATCTCATATCCCGAATCCGGTGTGATCGTAATATCAAAGCTGCCGCCCTGTACCACCTGGTCTGCGGAAACTTCAACGCTGCCGCCCGTTGTTGCAGATGCAGTGATATCAAAGGTTGAAACAATGTCCTTTGGCGTGATGTCTAAGTAATCGATATTAGGACCTTCTTGTGAATCTGTTGCAATCTTCATGACGCCCGGTCCTGCGGTTGTCACATTGATATCAAATGATCCTAATTTCTCATATGCCGGGTTGCTGGCATTTGTTCCAGCGAAATCCTGAGTCACTTCAGCAAAATTGTTATTCTCTTCTGAGACAATCAGACGGTTCGGATTGGAACTCGTTCTGCCGCTCTGTCCCTGTACTGTAACAGTATATGTTCCGGTTGTCGGAGCATTATAGTATACATACATTACATTGTCAGGCTTAAACCAAGATACAGCCATCCCATTTGAATAAGCGTCGCTCTCAGCTTTGACAAAATCATGTGTTTCTCCGTTTACCAGTTCAAACAGCTCTGCCTCTGCCCTTACTGTCACTCCCTGTTTTGCCGGTAATACAAGCGGGTCTTCTGCGGTGAACTGTGTACGTTTCTGCAGATTGTTCTTTGCATTCTCGAGTGCCGCATAAGCCTTGCCCATCTCCAATGCATCTGGTTTTTCCTGTGCAAGAAGCACATTTGCAGCTGCAAGAGCACTCTCGAATGACGCCCAGTCGCCTGAATATACATCTTTGCTCCAGCCGCTCACTGAATCAACCAGTTCCTGAAGCTGCTCTTTTGTCATTGACTCTGCATCCAGAATATTTACTGTCGCCGTGTCAATAAAGCCGAGGATCAGTCCTGTGCTCGGGGAATTCAGCTCAATCGTGAAGTCCTGTGTTCCTGTTGTATTCGTGTTTCTTCTTGTCTTAACAGGTACTGTTGTCTCACTTTCTCCATCCGCAAGTGTTACAACTACCGGCTCTGTATAGAAGTCGTCCTGAATCGCGCTTCCCGGGTTCGGGGAAAGGTATGCTTTGATACGTCCGTTTGTTCCTCCGACTCTGGTGATCTTCACGTTCATGGTCTCGTCTTCGTTCATTGTGAACTCATCGGCTTCCAGACCGATCATTCCGATTCCGCCGTTATTGATCACATAAGCAGCCTCAATGCCGATTGCTTTTGTATCTACTTTCAGTGTAAGTGTATGCGGACCGTCTGTCAGATCTTCTGAGCTGAACCATACCTGCCCTGTAGCTCTTTCCGGCGCTGAAGTATCCACTGTAACCGGATCCCCGCCGTCAATCGTAATGGTAGCCTTTCCATGTCCCGAATCCTTTGTTCCCACAAGATAAACCTTGCTTCCTGTGAAATTCAGTTCCAGGCTTGCACCTGCATTTGCCCAGCGGTTTGTCTCATTGATGAAGTTTGTTCCGGTTTCTTTATTCCATGTTCCACCGGTAAACGTGAATCCTACATTATCGTCAGCTGCGCTGTCCTCGATATCAATTACATCCATGCCTGTCGGAGCTGACGCCGCAAGCTCGAATCCTTCGGACGCTTTATAAACGCCGACCTCGCTGATCATCGGAACTTTACCATCTGTCGTTGAAACAGTGATCTTGATCTGATCTGCTGTTACAGCGGACGTCCTTACCAGTCTCTTTGCTCCGATTGTCTCGCCTTCATCAAGAACCGTCCATGCGCCGCTGCCATTGCGATACTCTACTTTGTAGCTGTTAATACGCTGGCCGTTCTGGATCGCTTCCTCAATGGAAACAACGTCGAACTTCTTAGATGAACCAAGATCGATCAGAAGGCTGCCTTCATTTGTGCCGTCATTTGTTGTCCAGTAAGTATCGTCATTGCCATCTACTGTATTGCCCGGCTTAAAAGCTGTATCGCTGCCGCGTACGTCAGAAGCTTTTACCTCAGCTCCGTCAGCAGCCGCCATATTCTCATCAAAAGTATCTTTGATATTCTGTCCGAACTCTGCCACTCTGTTCAGAATTGCCTCATCCACTGTACCCTGATTATTCGGAGGAATGTTCAGGAGCAGCGGTGAATTGTGTCCTACGGAATTGAAATACATCGTTCCGAGAGCCTCAATAGACTTCGGAGCCGCTTTTGTCGTTCCCCAGAACCATCCGGATGTGATACGGGCATCAGCTTCCGGTACTGTCCACTGATTTCCGTTTTCCCATCCTAAAGTGTAGCCGCCCTGGCTGTTGCTGTTGATCGTGTTATTCTCATAATCCACGATTGATTTGGACCATGTGTTTTTGTCTGCATAGCCGTTCTCATTACCGATCCAGCGCACGGTCGTATATGCCTGCGCGCCGAACAGCATACAGTCGGCATCATATCCGGCCTCTTTGCCTTCGTGTTTCTGAATCGTAGAAAACCATTTTTCGAAGTCATACTCCTGCGCGTTGGCGCCGCTTCCTTTTGCGCCATCCATCCATACTTCTACGAAGTGACCGTCATTTCCATATTTGTCATCTCCGAGGATCTCCTCGAGCTGGTTATTATAATATTCATTATAATCCAGAACATCTTTGTCCGCTGTTGTCGGATTTCCGTCCTTATCATAATAACCATAGCTGTCATCATGGATATCCCATGGAGAAAGGTAAAGTCCCATGTCAATGTCATACTCTGTACACGCCTTAGAGATCTCTGCCAGGATATCTCTTTCGCCGTCCTCATTTACCACGGGATAATTTGTTGCTGCGTCTACATCGTAATCTGTGTAGTCGCTTGCCCAGATACAAAATCCGTCATGATGCTTTGCCGTTACGATAAGTTTGTGGAATCCGGCATCTTTAATGGCGCTTACCAGTGTATCTGCATCAAAATCCTTTGTCAGCGTAAATATCTCATTTGGTGTGCTGTCTCCATAATGCTCGCCCCACTCAATCTCGTTGAATGTGTTTGGACCAAAGTGACAAAACGCTGCCAGCTCTTCCTTTTGATAATTATACTGGTTTTCATTCGGCAGTACGTCATCTGCCGCGGGCTCTGCTGTGGAATTATCCTGGAGTTCGCTGTCTCCGATCCACTCGTCTGCCGCCTGAACCGGAATACCTGTTCCGGCAAACGTGGACACAGTCATTGCCGCCGCCATAAAGAATGCCAAACTTCTTGCTGTTTTTCTCTTCACGCTTTTACCCCTTCTTGAATCATAGTTTATAAGTTTCTTTTATGCCAGCAGGGCAGAGGCACACTCCTGCACCTCTGTCCCCGCTGTTAATCAGAAAGTTTTACCTCTCTGATTTTCTCTTTCTTCCGGCAATAATAGCTACCGCTCCTGCAAGAGCTGCCACTGCTGCCCATACAGCCGGATTTGCTGTGTCTCCCGTTTGTACAGCTTTGTCGCCGTTTCCGCTCTGACCTTTATCTCCGTTCTGGCTGCTGCCTGTTCCCGGATTCTGCGGGTCTTCCGGTTTCGTTCCCGGATCTCCCGGTTCGGGATCAGGATCAGTTCCCGGATCCTTCCCGTTCACGGTAACGGCGAAAGTAACTGTATGGTTCTGATATGTAACAGCCACTTCTTTGATATCTGTTGTCAGCGCTGTGCCAAGATCCGGTGTAAAGTCGAACCAGTCTGCTGTCTCAGCGTTGTACCCGATCGTTCCGTCTGAACCGTCCGAATACATTACATGAAGTACAAGTCCTGTCGGATCCAGCGTCTCGCCTTCCGTATATTCTGTCTTATCCGGACCTGCTGCCACTTCCACAGAAGTGATCGTAACCATTGCCGGCTGAACATTAATATTGAAAACGGCTGCCTTGCCCGCATACTCTACAGTAACCTCCGTATCGCTTGTTGTAAGCTGCTGATCCAGAGCCGGTGTGAATGTAAAGTCTGCTGCCGTCTCCTCGGAATATGCTGCTGCCGCTGTTGAACCGTCGCTGTATTTCAGCTCAAGTACAAGTCCTGTCGGGTCAAGTGTTTCACCCTCTGTATAGTTTGTCCTGCATGGTTCTTTTACAGCAATTTCTTCAAGAGTCGGTTCTGCCGGTTCCTCCGCCACTTTGATCTCAAACTCAGCTGAAACGCTTCCGGAATATCCGTACTGTCCGACACCTGTCACAATTGCGGTCGCTGTTCCTTCCGCTGTGTTGTTCTCGTAAGATACAATATAGTCCACACCGTATCTGAGTTCTTCACCGTCGAGTGTAACTGTGATCTCATCCTGTGTCAGAGTTACCGGATGTTCTGCATCTACAACAGCTGCTTCCTTCACTTCAGGAACTGTCACTTCTGCACTGCTGATGTCTGTTGTCTGGTCTGCCTTTCTTAAGCGAATCTCAGCTGCGCTCATGAATCTGTCATTTCCGGAATCTCCAAATGTATGAAGACCTGTGAGCCGGACATATTTTGCTGCTGTCGGCTGGTCAAATACTGCCAGTTTCCATCCGGCCGTGTTCTCCCATGTACCTGTGGATACCTGGGTCCACTCGTTGCCGTCTGTACTTACTTCTACTTTGTACTCTCCGACACGTCCGTTGATGCTTCCGTCACGTCCATAGTAACGAAGTGCATCCAGCACGGTTTCTTCCTCCAGCTCAAGAGTGATCCAGAAGTCTGACATCGGAACAGTTACATTCCAGTTCGTATGCCACCATGTACCAGTATTGTTATCTACTACATAGGATGCCGGTCCTTCATTTCCTGTTCCCGGATATTCGCTTCCGGCTGTGGCGGTTGTCTTCTGATAATCATAATCTCTGCTGTCATCTTCAGCGTTCCCGGAGTCCGCAGGATCCGCTCCGAGGTTAATCCTGTATGTATTTCTCTGACTGTGATCTTCCGCCTCAATAATCAAGGTCGCTCTGTTCTCATATGGCGGGATATATGTCACCGCCGCATTGTCAGCTCCTGCATACTGAATATCATCAATCAGGATTGCCTCTGTGTTAAACTCACCTGCTGCCAGATCACTCGCGCTTACTTCCAGCCCGTTGACAGTCAGTGACTGGAGCTTCGCAGTAGAGTTGGTAGTATAAGAACCTACCCACTCATTGATCTCAACCTCAGAGATCGCCACGCTTGGTCTTTCAAGATCCGTGCCTGTCGGATTCACTACGCGGAGTTTCACGTATGTAGCTGTCTGCGGATCAAAGTTATACGTATATGCTTTAACCCTTGTCGGATTCTCGCCATCTGCGATCGTCTCTTCTGCCTCGACTTTCGTCCAGCTGTCATCCTGGCCTGACTCTGAGATATAGATCTCTGTTGTTCCTGCATTCGGGAATCTCAGGCCATTGTTATCTTTTGCAAAGTAAACCGTAATCTTTCCGATTCTCTGCTGTGTGTCATAGCGGAATGTGATCTCCGCGTCATTGTCATTATTCCTGTTTGTGCTGTCCCAGTTGCTCCATGCTGTTTCGTTAGGGCCGCCGTCGTTGTTATCGCCAATCGCTGTGTTTCCGTCCTTGATCGCGTCAAGCGTATCGGACTGGTATTCTTCCGCGATATCCTGGCTTAAATATGCGCTTCCTGCCACATTATCGCCAATCGTCACCTGCTGCTCCTGTACGCGTACAACCGCTGAAACTGTCATCTCCTGGCCCAGCACATTTGCCGTGCCTTTCACCATCACAGGGCCTGCCTGATCATAGCTGCCCTCCGGCTCTCCCCATGTTACCGGGAAGGAGGCACTGATCACTTCACCGTTCTGAAGCACTGCCGGCCTGGACTCCGGAAGCACCGGCTCTGTTCCGACCGGAACAGTGGTGGTGTAGTTGAGCAGAGCAGCTACCTGATCGATCATATTGACTGTTACGGAAACCGTATCGCCTGCTTTTGTCTTACCTGCTACCGAGAAGGTTCCTGTCTGTGTGATCTGGTCTTCTGAAATCGTCTCCCACTCGACTGCCATATTTTCCTCTGATCTGTCTGAATATACAGCCTTCACAGTTTCCGGAAGCTGTGGCATATTGCCGGTCTTCACATAATAGTTTCTGGACATCATGTAGTAGTTTAATGTCCTGTCTGTTGTTCCTTCGTCTACCGGAGTTGTATTGATTGTCACTTTCGCAGAATCAAGACCTTCTGCACTTGCCGTAACTGTGATCTCTCCGGCAGTCTTAGTTGACTGCACGATTGCAACCAGCTGTCCGTTGAATGCATCTCTGTTGTCATCCTGATAAGACTGGTGATCATCCTGCTTTCCATTGTCAACGCCGACAAGCTTTCCTTCACCTTCTACTGTGAACTTCACATTGTTCGCAGCGTCAGGAACGATGTTGCCGTCTTCATCTGTAACATCAACTGTAATATAGGAAAGTTCTGCGCCGTCTGCCGCAATTTCTGTACGGTCAGCAGATGCGGACAGTTCAGCTGCCTCGCCTGTTGTTGTAACGGAGGTGCGTCCCTGTACTGTGCCCAGATCGATCGGCTGGTCTTCTGAATCCCATGCCTCTGCCGTGATCGTTCCGTCTTCATAAGGTACATTCCATGTCAGATACAGATTTTTGTTTGCTGCGCTGTTCGCGCCTTGGCCTTCATAAATCTGATAAGTATATCCGGCGTCTGTCGTCTTGGTTGTAAATTCCTTTGTTCCCAGGTCTTTTACTTCACCGTCCGCTGTAGTCAATGTCAGCTTAACCTTCGCGGCATCTGTATACACGACTACCGGCACCTGTCCATTGTCCTCCGCCACTACATCTTCATTCCATGCCGGAAGGATGTGAAGTGTATTTACATCGTCATTCCACTGGCTCTGATAGAAGTAGTAAGTGTCTTTCGGAAGTCCTGCTGTATCAATGATACCGAAGTAGGAGTTCTTCGGAGACGGCCATGACGCTACCGCGCCGGAGCCTGTTCCATTCCACGGAGTGGGCTCTCCGATATAGTCAAAGCCTGTCCACACATATTCACCGGCAACGAAATCACGCTGGATCACGTCATACCAGGCGCTGCTCGCTGTTGCTCCCCATCCCACGTGAGAATTATCGTAAGAAGTAAGCAGCTTATCGTCTGTCTGGCCTGCGCTGCCGTTTCCTAATCTGTCATAAACGCCCCGGCTGTTGACCGATGAAGCTGTCTCGGAACCATAGATGATCCAGTCCGGGCTTGCCGTATGCTGGGAATCATACTGAGAACCGTTTGTGTAGTTTAGTCCTACCACTCCGCCGGCTTCTGCCAGTGTATCCATGATATCATAGGCTGTTCCTGATGTATTTCCCTTGACCACATTGTCACCTCTGGTAACCAGTTTTGTTGTGTCAAGTTCCTGCGCCCATCTGATCAGGTCAGCCTGTACATCCGCATATTGCTGATTCAGAGAACCAGCGCCTTCCTGAACTTCGTTTCCGATGGACCACATAATAATGGAAGGAGCATTCTGCCCTCTTTTCACTGTAGCAGTCAAATCGAACTGAGCCCATGTCATATCAGCCTCTCCGCCGATAATTTCATTGTCGCCGCCGATCTCTGTCTTGAAGAACCTTGCATAATCCATGTTGTTGCCGTTCTTCGCCCATGCCCAGCCGTCGAATACTTCGTCGATCACAAGTATTCCCTGCTCGTTGCAGGCCTCGATCAGCTCATCTGCCGCCGGGTTGTGTGTCACGCGGATCGAGTTACATCCCATCTCTTTCAGGATCCTCACCTGGCGGTCAATGGCACTCTCCCATGCCTCTGCGCCAAGCGCCCCCTGATCATGATGCATACACACACCTTTGAGCTTCATCTTCTGTCCATTCAGAGAGAAACCTGTATCAGCGTCGAAATTAAAGTATCTGAATCCATAGTCTGTATCATAGGTATCAACTACTTCGCCGCCGACTTTAACCTCAGTCCTTACCGTATAAAGATTAGGATTCTCTGTGCTCCACAGTTCCGCTCCGGTCACTGCTACCTTCGCATCGATGGTGGCGCTTTCACCTGCTTCTATTGACTGAGCTTCTGTTGTTACCGTACCGATCTCATCTTCTTCGTCCCCGCCTTTCGGGAATACGGTATGTGTAAGCGTTACTTCCTGAGCCGTATCAGACTCATTCACTACCGTAGCTTTAACATCAGCATTGACTGTACCTTTGTCGGCTTCTTCCTCAAGATTCGGTGTCTCGATCTTAGTTCCATACAGATCCACGTGAACGGGATCCGTAATCGTCAGATCTACACTTCTGTAAATACCGCTTCCGGAATACCAGCGGCTGGACGGAGTCTGATGATTGACTTTTACGGCAATCACGTTTTCTTCGCCGACATTTACATAATCGGTAATGTCAAATGAAAACGGAGTATATCCGTAGGGATGCGTCCCGACCTCATGGCCGTTTACCCATACGGTTGAATTCATGTACACCCCGCCGAAATCAATACGGATTTCTTTGCCGGCAGTACTCTCATCCAGTGTAAAGTTCTTTCTGTACCATCCGGTACCTCCCGGAAGATAGCCGCTCTCCGCCTCCATTGATTTTGAATATTCCTGCTCAATACTGTAATCGTGCGGAAGATTCACCTGTTCCCATGTCGAGTCATTAAATGCCGGATTCTCGGCACCTGACGCATCGCCCATATAAAATTTCCAGTTATCATTAAAGTTTTCTGTACGGGCTGTTCCTGCATAACTATTGACATATACAGCTTCCGGATCAGAACTCATCTGTACACTTGAATCAGATGCTACTTCCACAACCGGTCCCGCGGCAAATGCCATAGACGGGAACATCATTCCTGCTGAGAGGACAGCCGCGACTGCTGCCGCGCCTTTTCTTTTCAGTTGTCTGCTTTTCATCTTACTTTTTCCCTTTTCCTCCATTCCTTTCTATTTTGCACAATGCAGAAGTCTTACCCCGGACAGTTCAATAAGATAAAAAGAAACCGAATTTAGCAACCGAGCAGATGATTCCTAACCTTTAGGAACCATATTTCTCAGTTGTTAAATTCGGTTTTGCCCAAAAAGAAAAAGGTAACAATCCTGTACTATGCAATTGATTTACATAGATTGTAACATTTTTGCATCCTTTTTCCTACATTTTTGTGATTTTTCTGTGAAACTTCGGCATTAGCCACAATTTTTATTCAAAAACGCCTCATTATTCGCAACTATATTTGTCAAATATTACTATTTTTTTGCACTATCTGCTCCTCCTGTATTTTCTCCAATCTATTGTATCCCGAGAGATGCCAGCTTCATATCCTCATCAAATGCAAATATATAACGGATCTGTACATTTTCATAATCCGCTGATACGTATGCCACGGCCGCCGTAACGCCCCGCTGCGTCACTTCCGTAGTCGTGATATCAACAATAGACTGAAATCCCCCCAGTCCTCCGACACACGCGCTTTTGCCTCGTCCATCCTCTCTTTATTCATAATGGAGGACATCTCGTCGACAGCCATTTCTTTTAATCCGTCAAAATTCTCCTCGTTAATATAATCCACCACCTGCTCTGCAAGCGCTTCAACTTCTGCCTTATCGAATATGCTGCTCTGGGAAAGATCCTTATTTTTCGGCATCGCAAAATAGCACGCCGCTATGGCAACTGTAAGCACTGCTACTGTAATGATGATATTCCTTTTTCTTTTCTTCTTCTGTTCTTCTTTCTATACAGGCTTAAAAAGCACCTGCCTGTTATTTCTCCGTCTCTACTATGACGACTTCATATCCTCTCAAATATATCTTTTCTTTCTTAATATTAACATCTTTATGATTAGACAGAAGGATTTTCTTCACATTCCATCCAAACGGCAGTTCTTGGGGCGCTGCCTTCAGATTACAGATGACCAGGACGCATCTGCCCTGATATTCTCTCTCATAGGCGATCACGCCGTCTGTCTTCTCATAGACAGGAGTGAGGCTCCCGTAGATAAACAGCTCGCTGTACTCGTCTGATTTCCGCAGGGCGATCATCTTCCGGTACCAGTGGTACAGGGATTCTTCTTTCCCTTTCTCTGCTTCCAGATTGACCGTTTTATAATTCGGATTCACGGCGAACCAGGGAGTCCCGTCCGTAAATCCGGCGTTTTCCTGTGCATTCCACTGCATAGGTGTCCTGGCGTGTTCCCGGGATTCCACATTGAGCTTCTCAAGCGCCTGTTCCTCAGTCATACCCTCCTGAAGATAGCCCCGGTACATATTGAACGTGGTCGGATCCCTGAACTCATCTATGCTCTTCTTCCTGTAGTCCAGCATCCCAGTCGCCTGCCCCTGATACAGAAATACGATGCCGGGGAAGAAGAAGTTGACGCTTCCCAGTGCGGACATGCTGTGATAGCCGATGTCCTCCCGCGGGATAAACCTCTCCGCAGATCTCGATGTGTCGTGGTTATCAAGGAAATTACAGAGGAATCCCCTTCCGTTTACATATTCCTGTTTCTGGAACAGTGCATCCCGCAGGTCATTTATCATCTCTACCGGGCGGTCTTTCCACTTCGGGTCATTGACGTGGTATCTTGTATGGCAGAAGTCAAATATACTTGAAAAATATCCGTCTTCGCCGATAAAGTCCTCCAGATCTTCAGGCGCCACGTCGTCCGCTTCCGCCAGTGTAAATGCATCGTGCGGCAGGAACGTCTCTTTCTTCAGCTCATTTAAGAATGTTTCAATTCCTTTTACATTCCTGAAATACGGGAATCCGTTCACATAACCGTCCACGCCGTCCGCCGGAAGGTTCTCATAGGTAAAGTCTTTTTTGAGGTGGCTGATCGCGTCTATCCTGAAGCCTCCCAGCCCCATGTCGAGCCACCGGTTGATCATCGCATAGATCTCTTCTCTTACTTCCCTGTTCTCCCAGTTCAGGTCAGGCTGCCACCTGGTAAACAGGTGCAGATAATACTTGTCCGTATCTCCGATCCGCTCCCAGGCGCTCCCGCCGAAGATGGATCTCCAGTTGTTGGGCTCTTTTCCGTCCTTTCCCTCGCGGATGATGTAATACTTTCCATACCTGCTGTCCGGGTCTTCCAGCGCTTTCTGAAACCATTCGTGCTCGGACGATGTATGGTTGACGACCAGGTCCATGAGCACCCGGATCCCTCTTTTGTCCGCCTCTTTGATCAGACGTTTCATATCGTCCAGCGTGCCGAACATGGGATCGATCTCGTCATAATCCGAGATATCATATCCGTGATCCGCCATCGGGGATTTGTTGACCGGACACAGCCAGATCATATTGATCCCGAGCTCTTCGAGGTCGTCAAGATGTTCTATGATCCCCGGAATATCCCCGATGCCGTCTCCGTTCGTATCCTGAAAACTTTTCGGGTAGATCTGATACCCGATCGCATTGTGCCACCATTTCTTCTGCATTATGTCTGATTCTCCTTGTTGATTATTGTCCGGCTTCCTGCCTTATCCTTTCACCGCTCCGCTCGTGACGCCCTCTACATAGAATTTCTGCATGTAGATAAAGAGCAGGGAGATCGGGATCGCGATAATGACGCATCCGGCGGTAAAGACTGTAAACATTGTGTTTACATTTGCCTTTGTCATCATTGTATACAATCCGATGGCAATTGTATAGTTCTGAACGTTATCTCCCATGATAACTTTTGAAAAGATAAAGTCCATCCACGGGGACATGAACGCTGTCAGGGATGTATAGACAATGATCGGCTTCGCCAGCGGGAACGTGATCTTCGTAAATATCTGGAATTTCGTCGCGCCGTCGATCTGCGCCGACTCATCCAGCGCCTTCGGCATCGTGTCGAAGAAGCCTTTTGACACATAGAATGTCAGCGCCGATCCCGCCGAATATACAAGCACCAGCGCCGCAAGGCTCTGCGTCAGGTTCATCGCCTTTAAGATATAGTACACGGCGATCATGCTCATGAATGCCGGGAACATGTTCAGCACCAGCGCGATCTTCATGATCGGCTTTCTCATCCGGAACCTCAGCCTTGACAGCACATATGCCATAGATGTTGTCAGGAATGTACTGATGATACATGAGAATACTGCCACGATAAATGTATTGCCGAACCATCTTAAGAACGGATAGTCCGAGTTCGTAAACAGCACTTTATAGTTGTCAGCAGTGAATTCGTGCGGGATGAAATAAGATACAAACTGTCCGCTCTCTCCCCTGAATGAAGTAAGTACGATCCAGATGATCGGGAATATCCAGATGATGCTTACCACGATCAGGATAATATATGTAATTGCATTTCCAAACTGTGCTTTCTTTTTCATTGGAACATATCCTCCTTGTTATAGGCAGCCGATCTTGTATACGCGATCAGTGAGAACACCGCGCACACCACGAATGTGATGATACCGATCGTAGACGCGAGGTTATAGTCAGCCTTTTCCACCGTCAGTTTGTACAGCCACGTCACCAGAAGATCCGTATCTCCCGCCGCATAGTAGTTGCTGTTCATCGGTGCTCCGCCGGTCAGAAGGTAGATAACATTGAAGTTGTTGATATTTCCGATAAACTGCTGGATCAACGTAGGCGTCATAATGAAGATGATCTGCGGGAGCGTAATCTTGCGGAAGATCTGAAATGCATTCGCCCCGTCTATCCTTGCGGCTTCGAGCTGGTCTTCCGGCAGGTTGGTCAGCACGCTTGTCACGATCATGATCGTGAACGGGATACCTACCCACATATTTACCGCAATGACCGTGATCTTGGCTGCAAGCGCATCCGTAAGGAAGGGAAGCGGATCAGAGATCAGCCCCAGATTTTCGAGCATGGAGTTGATCGGCCCTGCCGCGTGGAGCATGTTTCTCATGATCAGCAGAGAAACGAACTGCGGTACGGCGACTGTCGTCACGAAGATCGTGCGGAAGAACTTCTTGAACTTGATCCCTTTCTTGTTGATGAGGAGCGCCAGCACCACGCCGCCCAGGAAACTGCTGAATGTAGCGAAGAATGCCCAGATCAGCGTCCAGACGAGCAGCGGGAAGAATGTGCCCGCGATATTTCCTCCCAGCATCTTCCCGAAGTTGGACAGTCCGATCCAGTCGAACAGGTTCTTCGGCGGAAGATGATTGTGGTCATAGCTTGTAAATGCGAGAAGTATCATATAGAGAAGCGGCAGTACCGTAAAGACCAGGACTGCTGCCGTAGGTACGGTAAGGAGCGTCACATGGAATCTGCTGTCCAGGAGAAGGGCCGCATCTTCCCGGAACGAGCGGATATGCTCTCCTGACTTTCTGCATTCATACACTGCCGCCGCGCTCCTTGTATTTACCACATAGAAGACCAGGAACAGCGCGATGATCATGATCGTGGCAAGCCCGTAGATCATGCAGAGCATGGAGTTGTCTCCTTCCACCTGGATCTTGATGCCGAGGCTTTCGTCCATGACCCAGCCCTGGGCCTGTGTCCCCAGAGTGATCAGTCCGACGATAGATGAAGCTCCCGCCATGACCATATATGCGATAAAGCCGATCTCGGCAAGGAGGAAGATAAGACCTTTGATGATCTGTCCGTTCCTCAGATTGGCAAATCCCATGATCAGGTATGACAGCCTGACAGAGATATCCCCCTCACGGAACCCGTTTATATACTTTTTCCACCAGGTATTTTCCTTTACTTTCATAGATGAGATCCTCTTTTCCATTTTATAACATAAGAGCCTGACAGCTCAGGCTCTTATGAATTGAGGTTAGTATTGTGATTGCTTCTGTTATTCTGCCGTTGCTGCGGAATCAGCCACCAGATCGTCAAGCTTTGTCTGCATGTCCGCTTCTGTCAGGTTGCCGCCGTATGCGTCGATGATGATCGGGTCGAGCAGATCCCAGAAAGAACGCAGTTCCGGAAGCTTCGGCATCAGGACTGTGTACTCGTCTTCTGTCATCTGTGATACCACGTTCGTGATCGGATCGTTCTTAACCTCATCTGTGTCACGCAGTTCTTTGTTGCACGGGATCGCTCCGACCGCGTCGAATCTCATCTTCTGGCACTCTGCGTTGGATAAGTAGTCCGCCAGTTCCATCGCGTCAAGCGGATACTCTGTCGCTGCATTTACCGCCAGAAGCTTCACGCCCTGGAACGCGCGCATCTGTACCGGGCCGTCGCCGAAATCACAGGTCGGATATACCGCGACCCCGAGGTCATCTCCCAGTGCGTCCATGATATCGTTCTTGCCCCACGGACCTGTAACCATAGCCGCGATCTTTCCTTCTTTCAGCAGTGATACGGACTCGCTGTTGCATGCCACCACGTTCGGGTTATCTTTCAGGGATGCGATCCATTTCGTAACGTTTACGCCCTGCTCATTGTTAAATGTTGTTCCCTCGAGATCCTCTCCGCTATCTCCGTAGAGCTTGCAGCCGTTGGCAAGATACTGTGGAGCGATCGTATAGTTGGTTCCCTCTTCGGCAAGGTTGAAGCCGATCGGCGCCTTCGCCGTGATCCCCTCAAAAGTCTTGACATCTTCATCTGAGAGCATGGATTTGTTGTATACCAGATACATGGATTCTACCTGGTACGGATATCCGTATACAGCTCCCTGATATGTAGCCGCCTCATAAGCTGTCTCGGTATCCTCTTCCTTGATCCGGTCCACATATTTCGTGTTCTCGTAGAGGACGCCTGATTCCACCATCTGGCCGAGCTGGTCATGGGGAAGGGCGATAACGTCCGCTGCCGCCTCCGGGTCTTTCTTTACCTCTTCCTCAGCCTTTCCGCTGTCGCCGAGCACAACTTCGATGTCATAGTTCTTGTCCGGATGTTCTGCAATGAAGTTATCGACCATCGTCTGGGTCACTTCCAGGATATCCTGATCCGCCCATACCTTCAGGCTGACATTTTCGCTGTCACCTGCGGCGGCTCCTCCTTCCTTCTCCTCACTTCCGCATCCTGCGAGCAGTCCGCCTGTCATCAGGGCTGCCATTCCAAGTGCAAGAATCCTTTTTGCTTTCATAACACAGTTCTCCTTTCCCTTTGGGGAGCGCCTTTCCGGCTTTCTCCCGTTTGATGCCACTTATTTTAGCAGTCATGCCTCTGCCGGAAAATGAATAAAATAAACTTATCCTGTGAAAAAAATAAACTTCCCGGGTGAAAATATTGAACTTTAAATTATCAGATGATAAAATTTCCTTAATTTAAGCGGCGCCGCCCGCCGCACGTAAAAGAGAGGACTGAAGCCCGTGAAATTATTCCGGAGGATAAAGAAACTTCGCACAAAACTGCTGATCATTTTTACTTTTCAGGTCTTTCTCCTTCTGGGGATCGCACTGTTGGTCAGTTTTTTTCTTGCCAGAAGCTCCAGCCGGAAAAACCTTCAGATGCTGAACCAACAGTTAAAAACACTTGCCGACAGCGATTTTCAGGATATCTTTGACGAGATAGACCGGGCTTATCTCTCCATTGTGGCAAGCTCAAATTTCTCTGAACTCTATAATGCACACTCTGACAGCACGCCTCTGGAAATCTATGAACTTTATTACGATGTCGACAGCCTGCTCACGGCGCCTCTGGCGTCTTCCCGGTATATCCACAGCATCAACTACCTGACGCCGGACAATAAGATCCTTATTTCAAGCATTGCGGGAGAACTGAGTATGGAGAGGGACTTCTCCGTGGAAGAGAGCCCCGAATGGTTCTGGCTCCACACCCGTCTGCTGAATACGGTAGGTTCTCTGTCAGAAACGTATATCCCGCCGCACCAGGAGCTGTACTACCAGCGCACCTCCAGTTCAGCCAACCGCACAGTAGTCTCTGTCGTCCGCAAGACCGCCAGCTTTGACACCGGTTATAAGAACAGGGGGCTCCTCTACTTTAATGTAGAGCTCTCTGACTTCGTCTCGCTCACGGATTCGCTGAACCTGTACCCTGACATGGAGACCGTCATACTCACGGACACGGGGCGTGTCATCCATGATTCTTCCGGGAGCATCACCGAACAGACCGGCAATATCGCGCTTCTCAGAGAATGTACATCCGAGCAGCCCATCACCCTCGACGGGAAAAAGTATATGGCAGTACCTGTCACTATGAAGGATCCCGGATGGAGTATCTGTTCGCTGATCCCATGGTCCGTATACACCGCGGATATCCGTGGCTACACCGTATACAGTCTGATATTGGGCATGCTCGTATTCATTGCAGGTTTTATCATGACATGGATCATGTCCGCAAGGATCTCCGCCCCCGCAGAGGAGCTGTCCCGCACTATGAAATCCGTGCGCAGCGGCAATATCCGCCAGCACGCCAGCGTTATCTCTTCCGATGAGATCGGCGAGCTCTCCGCTACCTTCAACACGATGCTCGACCGGATCAATCTCCTGATCGAGCAGGAATACCAGCTCAAGGTAAAGCAGCAGGACGCCCAGATGAAAGCGCTCCAGGCCCAGATCAACCCGCATTTTCTCTACAACATCCTGCAGTCGATCGCGAGCATCGCTTCTCTCAATCATCTGCCCGAGATCTCCGTTATGGCGAATTCTCTCGGCAAGATGATGAGATACAGTATTAAAACGGAAGAAAATACGACCACTCTTGATGATGAGCTCATCCATGTCGCCCATTATCTTGAGATCCAGAAGATCCGGTTTAAGAACCAGCTCGATTATTCCATAGATTCCTGTGAAGCCTACGGCAGGTATCCGCTCCTGAAGCTTACATTGCAGCCCCTCGTGGAAAATGCGGTCATGCACGGTTTCACGGGGGATCACCAGAAACTCTTTATCTACATCCATGTATATCAGGAGGGTACTTATCTGGTGATCGAGATCTCGGACGACGGCGCCGGGATGACGGAGGATGTCCTCGCAAAAGTGCGGCGTTCGCTCTCCGATTCTTCCACCGGATTTTACAGCGATTCGCAGCAGAGTATCGGACTTGCCAATGTGTATACGCGTCTGAAACTCTGTTATCAGCGCCAGGCCGTGCTGGATGTGGACAGCGAGCCGGAAGTCGGAACTGTCATCAGTCTGAAACTGCCGTTCTATTTCAATCATCAGGGGGATAAAGAACATGATCCGGACAATTTTATGTGAAGATGAATACTGGGTGCGCAAAGGGCTGATCCGCCAGATCCCGTGGGACCGGTACGGTCTTGAACTGGCGGGTGAGTTTTCCAACAGTTCACAGGCCGTGGAGTTTATGAAGAACAATACGGTCGATCTGGTCATCACCGATATGAACATGAAAGACGGGGACGGCCTGAGCCTTCTGGATCATATCATCTCGTCCCATGCGGAATGTGAGATCATCGTCATCAGCGGCTATACGGATTTTGCCTATACGAAAAAGGCGATCCAGGCTTCTGTATGCGAATACCTCTTAAAGCCTGTGGAAACAGAAGAGATATGCAAGGTCCTGGACAAGATCATCCTCCGCATCCGGGAGAAAGAGAAGCTCCAGGAGCGCGAGGCGAAGACCGCCCCTCTCCTTCAGGAGCAGCTCTTAAACACGCTCGTATCCGCAGGCAGTCCGGAAGAGACCAGCCAAAAGATCGTAAATGAATTGTCACAGATGGGATTCTCCCTCAGCGATACATGGTTCACAGTGCAGATCTTCGCCCTGAGAAAAGAGTTTACCGGCACGGACGGTATGCTCACTGACAGCGAGCTGCAGCGCTGGTTCAGGAACACCGAGCCTCTGGTCAGCTCTGACAACCGGATCTTCTTCCGTACAAAGCGGAGCAGGGAGCACTTTATCCTTCTGTGGCAGGGCACGGACCAGGCGCCGGTCTCCAAAGCCGACTTCATCCTAACTTACAGGAAACTGGCGGAACTGTGCCCCTACCTGCTCAAGTCCGGGATCAGCGACAGTGTCAAGGGCTATTCGGGGATCCCGCTCTCCTACAGACATGCCGCAGCCTGCCTCGACTATGAGCTGGCGGAATTCGGGCTCGCACGCCCTGTATTTTATGAAGACGTCGCACAGCTCTCGCCCGCTCCCGCCGATCCTGTCATTATTGATGAGGCTGTCCTGACAGGGATCATAAAGTCCGGCTCGGTCTATGAATTCAAGAAATATATGACCGACCTCTTCCTGCCCTGCTGTTGGAATTCCTACTGTTATCTGCCTTCATACCGCAATACCGCTTCCAAGCTGGCATTGTCGATGGAGAGGATCGCCGCAGGGAAGAATCTCTCATTTTCCGAGCTGTCCGGTGCGATCCGGTATATCTCCGGCATGATCTCGGCAGAGGAGATCCGCAGTTTCCTGTCGGTCTGCTTCCAGAAGATAGCCGAATCATGCAAATATGAGAAAAACGCCTCAGCCAAGGATGTTGTCGCCGAGATCAAGGAATATGTCCGGCTCAATTACAGTGAAGAGATCAGCCTGATGGAACTGGCGAGGAAGTATTATATCAACCACATCTACCTGAGCCGCCTGTTCAAAGCCGAGACCGGAGAAAACTTCAGTTCCTACCTGACACGCATCCGCATGGAAAAAGCCAGAGAGCTTATCCTGAGAGATACTTTTAAAATAAAGGAAGTCGCCGAGATGGTAGGCTTTAAGAATCCCTATTATTTCACTAAGACATTTAAGAAATACTATGAATCCACGCCTGCCCTGCTTGAAAAGATAAAATAAACGGAGGTCTGACCATGAAGAAAAGATTATCCTGTGCCGCGCTATCTGCCGCCGCTGCAGCCGTGATCGTCACCGGCTGTCTGTGGGCTGCCGACGAACCGGAAGCCGACGCTCCCGAAGAAGAGCAGATCGTTCTGCATGTGATGCACAATAAACAGGAAGCCCCCGAGACTTATCACAAGCTTGCGGAGGCTTTCCACCAGAAATACCCTGATATCACCGTGGAGTACGAAGTTCCCACAGACTTTGACCTGGAGCTCCAGAAACGCATGAACCGTGGCGAGACGCCTGACATCTACACCGCAAGTCCCGTCCAGGCCAACGCCGGGCTGCTGCTCGACCTCTCCGGCCAGGAATTCCTCGCCCGGATGCGCCCGGTCCACTATGACACAGTGACCCGCCCGGGCGAATATTTCTTCCCGATGGGATATTCCGGAGCCGGCATCATCTGCAATGAGACCGTGCTCGCCAGATACGGGCTGGAACTCCCCCGGACACTGCGCGATCTGGAGGATATACACGATACCCTCTCCCGGAACAATGTCTATACGTTCGCGCTCGGCTTCAAAGATCTGTGGACGGCCCACTACTGTTTCCGCCCCGCCTATTATGCCGTCTATGCCGGCCAGCCGGACTGGAACAGTCTCCGCTATGAAGACAAGGTCAGCTTCTCTGATACTCCCGGCTGGAAAACAGTGGGAGACGTGGTAAAAGATTACGTATATGCATACGGAAATACCGACACGGCATTTGAAAGAGGCTACATGGACGCCTGCAATATGCTTGCCCAGAACCGCGCCGCCCTTCTTGTCCAGGGCTCATGGGCTGCCGCGATCATCGAGGACTATAATTCTAATACGACCCTGCGCATGGTACCCCTGCCGGTCTCGGACGATCCCGATGAGAACGTGATCAACTTCTACTGTGATTATTCACTCTCCGTCAGCGCGGACACAGAACATCCGAAAGAAGCCCTTCTCTATCTGGATTTTCTCGCATCCGAGGAAGCCGCAGAGATCTATGTCGAGAACACCGGCTCATTCTCGGGCCTGATCGGCGCCCCCATGCCGGACAGCAGCATTGCGCAAGATATCATGGCTTATGTAGACGCCGGAAAATATATCGGTAATCCCTCCGACGGCTGGCCGCCCTACTTTTATACAGATGCCGAGAGGATCCTTGCCGAGTATATGTTCGGCGGGAGGGATTACGAAGAAATGACAGAGGCGCTCGATTCCGCATGGGAGCTTAGGAGCGAAGATCTTTAGCGGGGAACCTTTTCGACATTTCTCTCGGCTTTTAGGACAGCCTGCCTCCGGTCATGGCGCTGTACGGAATCATGGCGATATATCTTGTCTTTCCTTCTTTCACCACATTATTTAAACCTTCCAGCATGCGTGGGAGAAACTTTCTAACGACTACGACTTCATGCCGCAGCACATAATCCCGCATCCTCTCCCCAGATTCTGCTCGCTTGTGCCACTCTGGTATCCGATGGCTGTGTTGTAAAAATCAATCCCGGATTCCAGCCTTTCCGGATGCTTTACCAGGTGTGTTCCTCATCGTTCGTCCACGTATACTGCCCGTTCTTTGCGTCTCCGAAGCCCATGGATCCCATACAGATGCGTGATACATTTAACTCGGAATTTTCTAATTTTGTATATTGCATTATGAATCAACTTCCTCTGTCATACCGATATTGACAAGCCACTTACCCCCCCTCATCTGCGCGCCCACTGCTTCTGTGCTTCCAAGAGAAAGTCCTTCTGTGGTCTCTGCATCCGGCTCCATCTCTGCGTCTGGAAAAATACAGATATTCAGCTCCCTACTTCTAAATAACGATGCACATGGCAGGATCACTGTCTAACACCTGTCTGCTATGAAAAATGATACGTTCTCCGTATATTAAAAATGGATACGACACCTGCATTGTACCTGATGTCATATCCACTTTTAATGTTCTTGTATTGTATGTATAAAAAGTGCTGCCGCCTGAGAAAACAAATGGTTCTTCTTCCACAGGATCACACTCCTTGTCGTATGCTCCGGCAGAATGCGGCAAAAGCAAAGATCGGTATCGCGATATTCTTATATATCTGCGGCATCATCACCGCTCTGTCCGTAATATATGTGTCTATGATATACAGTCGTTGCGATATGTGACAAATCTCAAATATGCCGCCCCTTCACGCGCGCGAGGAAATTTCTCCAGAGTCTTCGCCACATGCCCGTTCTCCATCGTCAAAAAAATTACTGAGAATTGACCGGGGGAGTCTACCATTTTTCTTCTGTCAGTTTCTTTTTTCTTTTTTCAAATCTTTGCGGGTCTCTTCCGCTTAGCCGCTCACCATGCTCTGCGGCTTTCTTCAATTTTTTTCTACAATCCTGGCATTCGTATCGATCGCGCTCTAATATCTCCATGCGCTTATGTTTCCATGCGCTCGAGTTGTAGAATACTTTTACTTCTTTGTCATTCATAAGCCTTCCCCTGCTGAGCTACGTTCCGGCATAATAAAAGCACCTGACTTTCGCCAGATGCTTTATATATTAAATGAGATTCAA
>ERZ1643246.1095-NODE-1095-length-30735-cov-8.704074_pt1 | contig 30735 bp, 28 predicted proteins | sample MGYA00579265_ERZ1643246 | MGnify/ENA primary metagenome ERZ1643246 (study PRJEB29033, sample SAMEA4952261) | chicken gut metagenome | biome: Broiler Chicken; feature: Gastrointestinal Tract; material: Caecum | place: Ireland | collected 2018 | study: Broiler...
ACAGATGCTCCTGCCAAGAAACCATCAACAGGAAATAGAAGAAGCGGAAGATCTAGAAAGAAAAAGAACACAGATAAAAACACAGATAAATAATCTGACATAGAGGATATTTCAAAAGATCCGGGCCTGTGTTTCAATAAAATCAGATCGTAATACTGAGGTATGATCAGGTGCGGTATCGCATCGCACCTGATCTGATCTCATGATACTGTAGATACGTGAGGCAAATGCATGATGCCTTGACAATGATGATACAGAAATGGTCATTAGATAGTAAGGGGAATGCATGAATAATTATAATGATGTTTTGGTCGGCTTTTCAGAGCTGATTAAAAATGAAGAATTTCGACCATATGAAGGAGAGCTGAGACTGGGAGTGGACCTGGGAACCGCCAATATCGTGGTTTCAGTGGTGGACTCCAACAATACCCCGATTGCAGGGGCTTCTTATCCTTCTACAGTGGTCCGGGATGGAATCGTTGTTGATTTCCTCGGGGCGTCCAGAGCGGTTCAGAATATGAAGAACCGGCTGGAACAGATGATGGGCGTGGAGTTCCGCGAAGCGGCCACAGCCATTCCTCCGGGAATCATATCCGGTAATGTAAAAGTCATTTCCAACGTTGTGGAATCTGTGGGTCTGGACGTGGTCAATGTGATCGATGAGCCAACGGCTGCTGCCTCCGTTCTTGGAATTACAGACGGAGCGGTTGTGGATGTCGGTGGCGGAACAACCGGTATCAGTATTCTCAAAGATGGAAAAGTGGTTTTTACGGCCGATGAGCCCACAGGTGGTACTCATATGACTCTGGTTCTTGCCGGAAGTCTTGGATGCACCTTTGAGGAAGCCGAGAGAATCAAAAAAGATCCGAAACAGGAGGTACTGGTATTTCCAGTCGTGAAGCCGGTAATCGAGAAGATGGCGGCGATTGTCTCCCGTTTCATCCAGGGATACGATGTGGACGTGATTTATGTGGTGGGCGGTGCCTGCAGCTTTAAGAAGTTCGAGAGTGTCTTTGAGAAGGAAACCGGGATCAAGACGATCAAGCCAAAGGAACCGCTGCTGGTGACACCCCTTGGAATTGCCATGAATTGTAACAGACAATAGGTGGCATAAATGAATAGAAACGAATTTGAGAATGCGCTTATGTCAACCATTGTGGAATATATTTCTGACCAGATTGTTCTGAGATATATGAATGCCTGCAAAAAGGCTGCCGTTCTTTTCTCAGGAGCTCTTATTGGATATGCAGATGCGGTGAAATCTCTGAAAGAGCTGAAAAATGATGGCTGGGAGCTGACAGTCGTAATGTCAAAAGCTGCCGATGAAGTTCTGACAAAAGAGCGTATTCAGAATGATATTGGTCCGGATGCCATTTATGTTGAGGGCGCTCCGATAAATGGAAGACAGATTATTGATGATAATCAGTTCGTGATCGTACCTGCGCTGACCATTAATACGGCGGCAAAGGTGGCAAACTGTATCAGTGACAACCTGCTCACGAACATGATTTCCAGGGCGATGGCCACCGGAAAGCCGGTAGTGGCTGCTGTCGACGGCTGCTGTCCGGATAATGAGGTCAGAGCGAAGATGGGATTCAAGGTGACGGACGCTTACAAGGCCCGGATGCGGAGCAATCTTGAAGCGCTGCAGTCCTACGGAATCCATCTCACTGTTGACAATAATCTGTTTGAGAAAGTAAATAAAGTCTATACTGCCAGCTTTGATTTTCCGTCACCGGATTCCAACGCAAAACCGGCGAAGGTAAAAGCGGAGCAGACAGCACAGCCATCCTGCAGCGGCAGTGCGGCGGCGGAGGAAGCATCCAGCATCAAGCTGAATAAGAATGTTATCGGCCGTGTGGACATTGCCAGAAATGCAAGATATAAAACCATTATTGTGGGAGCTGGCGCAGTTGTGACAGGTCTCGCAAGTGACGAAGCATACAATCGTGGCATCACGATTGTGAGAGAGTAAAGTAGGTGAAGACATGTATTTAGGTAAAGTAATTGGCACAGTGGTATCTACTGTAAAATGCCCGAGTCTGACCGGATGCAAGTTTCTGATCGTCGAGAAGATCAACCAGGATCTTACCGCCAAAAAGCAGACTGAAATTGCCGTCGATACTGTTGGAGCCGGTGATGGCGAAACCGTAATTGTCGTTGGCGGCAGTTCGGCTCGTATGTCAGGTGATGGTGAAAAGAAAAACAGTCTTCCTGTCGATGCCGCAATTGTTGGGATTGTGGATACCGTGGAAGTGTCACAGTGTTAAAGGTGTGAATGTATGGCTAATATTTATACAAAAACGGGTGACAAAGGGACGACAGGATTATATGGTGGTTCCAGAGTAGATAAGGACAGCATGAATGTGGATGTCTACGGAACCATCGACGAGGCGATTTCCGCACTGGGAGTTGCCTACGCTCAGACTGAGTCACCGGATATCAGAGAATATATCAATCATATTCAGAAAAGAATGTTCCAGGCAGGAGCAGAATTCGCGTCTGATGAAAAAGGCTTGGAGATGCTTAAGGACAAAATTGGAGAGGCAGACATCAAATACCTGGAAGATATTGTCGATCAATCAACAAAAGTCAATGGGCTGATGCGCGAGTTCGTAGTGCCTGGAGTGAATCCATCTTCCGCAGCCTTGCATGTGGCAAGGACAGTCGTAAGACGGGCGGAAAGAAAAATAACAACCCTTGCCAGGGAGATTCCTGTTCGCGATGAATTACGAAAATATATCAATCGTCTTTCGGATGCATGCTTTGCCATGGCCCGTCTGGAGGAGTCCAGAGCACAGCAGCAGGAAATCGAGGAGCTCAAAGAGGTAGTGCGTAAAGTGGTGAAAGAAACCATGGGAGGCGCCGGCAATAAAGGAGAATGCAAGATGGACATGTCTTTAAAGAGCCTGAAAAAGATGGCTGAATTTGTAGAAGAGAAAGCAAATGAAATTGGTGTGCCGATGGTATTTTCCGCAGTGGATGAGGGAGGCAATCTTCTCTATTTCCAGAGAATGGAAGGCTCTCTTCTGATCAGCGTGAAAGTATCACAGGACAAAGCATATACTGCATGTGCTCTTAAGTGTCCAACCTCAGCTCTTGCCGATGTCACCAAGCCGGGTGACAGCTTATGGAGTCTTCATAACTCCGGAGATGGCAGGATTGTATGTTTTGGTGGTGGATATCCGATTGAAGTTGATGGCAAGATTATCGGTGCCATCGGCGTCAGCGGAGGTACTGCCGAAGAAGATATGGCAGTTGCTACATATGCATTAGAAAAAATGCAAGGAGGAAATGCATAATGAATATTGATGTTCAATTAATTGAAAAAGTTGTGAAAAAGGTTTTGACAGATGTTGAATCCGCTTGCCCTGCTGACGATTATACCTATGGTATTTTTGAGACAATGGATGACGCGATCGAAGCATCTGCAAAAGCGCAGAAAGAATATATGAACTATTCCATGGCAGACAGAGAAAGATTTGTCAATGGAATCAGAGAGGTAGTTTGCCAGAAAGAAAATCTGGAATACATGAGCAAACTGGCCGTAGAAGAAAGCGGTATGGGAGCTTATGAATATAAACTGATCAAAAACAGACTGGCAGCAGAGAAATCTCCTGGAATCGAAGATCTGACCACAGAAGCTTTATCCGGAGATGACGGACTCACACTGGTTGAGTACTGCCCATTTGGTGTTATCGGAGCAATCGCACCGACAACGAACCCTACAGAGACAGTAATCTGTAACTCCATCGGAATGCTGGCCGGCGGCAATACTGTAGTATTCAGCCCGCATCCACGTTCCAAAGGTGTTTCCATCTGGCTGATCAAAAAGATCAACGCAAAACTGGAAGAACTGGGAGCTCCGAGAAACCTGGTTGTTACTGTAAAAGAACCATCCATCGAGAACACCAATATCATGATGAATCATCCAAAGGTTCGTATGCTGGTTGCTACCGGCGGTCCTGGAATCGTTAAGGCCGTTATGTCCACCGGTAAGAAAGCAATCGGAGCCGGAGCAGGTAACCCTCCTGTTGTTGTTGATGAGACAGCTGATATCGAGAAAGCTGCCGTTGATATCGTAAACGGATGCTCCTTCGATAACAACCTTCCTTGTATCGCAGAGAAAGAAGTTATCGCTGTTGATCAGATCGCAGATTATCTGATTTTCAACATGAAGAACAACGGCGCTTACGAAGTAAAAGATCCTGCTATCATCGAGCAGATGGTTGACATGGTTACAAACGACAGAAAGAAACCGAACGTAAACTTTGTTGGTAAGAGTGCACAGTATATCCTTGACAAGGTAGGTATTAAAGTTGGTCCGGAAGTAAAATGTATCATCATGGAAGCTCCGAAGGATCATCCATTTGTTCAGATCGAGCTGATGATGCCGATTCTTCCTATCGTTCGTGTGGCAAACGTTGATGAAGCAATCGAATTTGCCGTAGAAGTTGAACACGGAAACAGACATACAGCAATGATGCATTCCAGAAATGTAGATAAGCTTACCAAGATGGCAAAAGAAATCGAAACAACTATTTTCGTTAAGAACGGCCCATCTTATGCTGGTATCGGCGTTGGCGGAATGGGATACACCACATTTACCATCGCAGGTCCTACAGGTGAAGGTCTGACATCTGCGAAATCATTCTGCCGTAAGAGAAGATGTGTATTAAAGGATGGTCTCCATATCAGAATGAAATAATTAAGAGGTGAGTAAAATGGAAAAAAACCTTATTGATGTTATCGCTCAGTCCGGTATTGTAGGTGCCGGTGGTGCAGGTTTTCCTACTCATGTAAAAGTAAATGCCAAGGCTGAATATGTCATCCTCAACGGCGCGGAATGTGAACCGCTGCTGAGAGTGGATCAGCAGCTGATGGCAGTCGAGACAAAAAAAATCCTTGAAGGCTTAAAGCTCATCAAAGAAACCGTAGGCGCAGATAAAGTCGTTATTGCATTAAAAGAACATTACACAGCAGCAATCAACAGCTTTAATGAGCTTATTGGGGAGTATGAAGGCTTTAGCCTTCATCTTCTCGAAAACTTTTACCCAGCGGGTGATGAACAGGTTACGGTATACGAAGTGACGGGAAGAATCGTTCCTGAAGGCGGTATTCCATTGAACGTAGGCGTTATCGTTTCTAATGTTGAGACAGTCCTTAACATTTATAACGCTTATTACGAGGACAAACCGGTTACGGATTCCTACGTAACCTTTGCCGGAGAAGTGAAGAACCATGTGACCATGAAGCTTCCTCTCGGTATGACAGTGAAAGAAGCCCTGGATCTGGCGGGCGGCGTCACTGTGGATGGTCCGTATGTTGTCATTAACGGCGGTCCTATGATGGGCAAACATGTTCCTCTGGATTCCAAGATTACCAAGACCACAAAGGGCCTGATCGTATTACCGGAAAGTCATCCGTTGATTCAGGATGTGAAGATGGACATTTCCAAGATGCTTCATATCGCAAAAGCTGCGTGCTGCCACTGCAGCCTTTGTACAGAAGTATGTCCTCGTAATTTGATAGGACATAGAATTGCTCCGCATAAGACTATCAGATTTGCTAGTTATGGCCATTTGTGTGACGGATCCGATACTCCTATGATCGCATTCTTATGTTCAGAATGTCGTCTTTGCCAGTACGCTTGTATCATGAACCTCCAGCCATGGAAGGTAAATCATGAATTAAAAGGCATCATGGCAAAGCAGGGTATCAAAAATACATTGCATAATGCGCCTGAATCAGCACATCCAATGAGAGAATACAAAAAATATCCGATTAAAAAGCTTATCGCAAATCTCGGTCTCTCAAAATACAATGTGGCTGCGCCACTGACAGAGATTCCAAAAGAGATAGATCACGTTTCTATCCCGTGCGGACAGCACATCGGTGCTCCGGCAGTCCCATGTGTAAATGTCGGTGATACAGTTACAAAAGGCGATGTGATCGCTAAACCTGCAGAAGGTAAATTAGGTGCTTGTATTCATGCTAGTATCAGCGGTACAATTAAGGAAATCGCTGACGGTTGTATTTCAATCGAAAAATAAAGGATGGTGTTTACGCAGTGAGAAAAGCAGTTGGATTTGTAGAAATTAAAAGCATTCCTGTTGGTATCCAGACGGCTGATGAGATGGTAAAAGCAGGAAATGTAGAATTATTATTAGCTACACCAATCTGCCCTGGCAAGTATGTGATTATCATCGGCGGACATGTTGGTCCGGTAAAGGCAGCCATGAGCAAAGCAGAGCTCGTGAGCGGCATCTATCTGATCGATACACACATTCTTGATAATGTTCGTGAAGAAGTTCTTCCGGCAATTTCCGGATTTACCAATACAGAGAATATTCAGGCAGTTGGTGCAATTGAGACAATCTCCGCTTTGACAGCAGTTATCGCAGCCGATGTTGCAGTAAAGGCTTCCAAAGTAAGTATTGTTGATTTAAGAATCGCCAGAGGTTTAGGTGGAAAAGGATACCTGGTTATCACCGGCGAAGTATCTTCCGTAAGATCCGCAGTGAATGCCTGTCTTGCGAAGCTGAGCATCAGCGGTGAAGTGACTTCCACATCCATCATTCCACGTCCACATCCGTCAATTGTGGAAAACCTGCTGAAATAACAAGCCATGCACAGATTTCAGGAACTGGGCTGCTCAAGCTTGCTTGAAAGCAGAACTGTTCCTGTAAATCTGTATACGGCGACAAAACACATCGAGATGAAGCGGAACGAAGTGAAGCGGAATCGAGATGCGGATTTGTCGCCGAGCCATCGCGAAGCGAGGGCGGCATGGCGTGAGAAACCATGCATAGGCGAAGCGGAATCGAGATGCGGATTTGTCGCCGAGCCATCGCGAAGCGAGGGCGATATGGCGTGGGAAACCGTGCGAGGTATAATAATAAAAATAAAAAAGGCTGCTCATATGGGCAGCCTTTTTGAAATGAAAAGGAGAGTACTATGGCAGAGACATATATACCAATCGGTGAGAATAACAAAAAAGCAATTTTGAATTTCATCGGAATGTGCCGGATGAACGGCCTGGAAGAAAACGGTGAACCGTCTTTTACCTTTAAAGATCCGAGAGAAGGCATCGGCGTTGTCATGTTTGACCTCTTCTACAGAAGTACAAACGTGCTGGAACCGTGCTGGAGCATGACAGTGAAAGTGGATTCCCAGAAACGTTTCCACGATAACGAGCCGGAAGAAGAGGGAGCAACCTACTGCTACCTGGATTCCTACAAAATTGCCAAAGATTCCCTGGAACTGGAACACAAGACATCAAAGTTTAATGTGTTCTCCTGGCGATAAAAAGAAGACAGCCCTGCGGGAAAAAACGGGATTCATAAATCCCGGAACCTGCAGGGCTGTTTTGTCGGTAACAGGGAACAGACCCATAAATTCCGCTGTCACCTCTTTCAAAAAATTTGAAAGGAGAGATACTTTCGAATCTCTGATGAAGGCTTAGTTAATAATTATTTTAAATCGTTACTCTGCTTTACACAATCTCTCTGCGCTTCTTTAATAATGCGATCATATCGTTGAGCGGTTCATCAATCGTGTTGTAGGTAAACCATTTGCGGAACAGAAGCTCGTCAATCTCCACGGAGAGGAACTTCGCCTGTGTACGCAGATGATTGTCCTTGATGTGGTCAAAGTCCGCGGTCTGCATGGTTCCGCATACCCGGCAGAGATTAGCACAGGCGGCAAAACCAAAGCACTCGCGCAGGATATCAAGGGAAAGAGACTCCTTATACCCCTTGGCCAGCTTGTATTCCAGCTTGGCGTCTTTCTCCCAGTACTCAAAGAAATAAGAAATGTAATCTGTATAAAGCAGATGCATGATTGTGATCAGGTATGACAGGCAGACCTTTCTCTCGCTCTCCTCATCAAACGGACGGAAGGCGGCGGAGCAGAACTGGCTGATGATATTGGCCAGAATGAAACCTAAATCATAAGAAAACGGCGCTCCGAAGGTATATTCCATGTCGATAACCTTCAAATGTGTATCATCCGCAAACATATTGGATGTATGGAAATCACCATGGATCAGAGTCTCTGATTTGCTCATGAACAAATGACGCAGCTTAAAACGCTGGAATGTGATCTCCGTATCCTTGTAAATATTGCGGCAGTATTCTTCAAATTCCGGACCGCAGGCATGATCAAACTCATCGGAGCCGAAGATGCCGAGGAAGATACCGTCCTCCATCACATGCCGGATCTCGGCATTCATAAAATAAGAGAGAAGACTGCGGTATTCTTCGGAATCCAGATAAAACTCTGAAGTATAAAAATGTGTGGCGGCAAGATACTGGGCAGCCTGGCTGGCCAGCTCCGGCAGCCGGTGATTCTCGTTCATCTGATAACGAACCAGCTTCAGATTTGAGACATCTTCCATGATAAAAATATTATTCTCAAAATCACCGTGATAAAGAGACGGTACATACTGAGGAACGATCTTGGAACGAAGCTGCATGATCTCATACTCATACCGGTTCCTCTTTGGTGTGATCGGCTGTCCCCGACGACGCAGATGGCTGGTGGACTGTTTTACGATGTAAGAAGAATGAGCGTCTGCGACACGAAATACAAAGTTACAGTAGCCGTCTCCTTCCACGTCCTCGCTGAGATCCCCTTCGCCGATAACATTTACCGTTACCGGTTCTTCCAGGTGAATAGAAGGGACATTATCATTAATATAAGAAACGATATTTTCCTTGGTCAAAATAATCATAACCGACTCTCCCTCCTACTTTCCAGCCAAATTCTTCTGTGCCTGCTGTTCATCGTACTCTCTTGCGTACCGGCAGTAAATATCCTCCACAGTCCGCATATCGTTGATAAACTCGTCAATCGTGTTGTACTGTTCCCATTTAACCAGAATCTGCCGGTTCAGGATGATAGAATAGCACTTGGCGTTGTGCCGTGCCACATAATCGTCAATGTCGTCATAATCCGGATAAGGAATATCTCCGGCAATCCGTCCCAGCATGGCGGAAGCCGCAAAACCAATGAACTCTCTGAGCGTGGTCAGGCGGAAATCCTGCTGCAGTCCCGGAACATGCTGATACACCGGTTTGGCGTCCTCGTCCCAGTAACGGCAGAAATAATCGCAGAACTTGCAGTACGTTTCTTTGATCATAAACAGGCAGTAATCCTTAAATACCGTGCGGGCCTGTTCTGTCTTGTACGGACGGAACAATGCGGCTGCATACTGAGCGATAAAGTTCGCCAGGAAATAACCCATATCATAAGAAAACGGTCCGCAGAACGTATATTCCATATCAATGATCTTTGCCTCCGTCTGGCTGGCAAAAATATTAGATGTATGTAAGTCGCCGTGGATCAGACATTCTCCCTTGGTCATAAAAAGATGACGAAGCTTCTGTCTGGAGAGAAGCACCGCCGGATCAGCGCAGATCCTCTTGGAAAATGTGACAAAATCCGGATCCAGCGGCCGTCCCACTGTATCTTCCGGGGAAACGCTGGTAAGGAACATGCCCACGTCCATAATCTCTCTCATGGTGGAATTCATGAAATGTACGGACAGATCGCGGAAGGTCTTTCCGTCCAGATAAAATTCCGATGTGTAGAAATTATTGGCAGCCATATAGCGGGCAACCTGTTCGCCCAGAAGCGGATATGTGACACCCTTCAATAATTGAAAACGGGAAATCCGCAGCCGGGATACATCTTCTGTGATAAAAATCCGGTTCTCATCGTCACAATCATATAAATCCGGAATCAGATCCGGAACAATTGCCTTGCGAATATGCATGGATTCGTATTCCAGTTTGAAACGATTCACATCCAGAACAAAATCCCCCTTGCAGCGGGGCTCGGCGGTGGACTGTTTGACAATCAAATGATACTTTCCGTCAGACACACGAAAAACCATATTGATAAAGCCGTCGCCGTCTTCCTCAACGGAACCTTCCCCGATGGCGGAGACCGTCACCGGACCGCCGTCTGTATTAAAAAAATCAAGCCTTGATTTTACATAATCAGTCACATTCTCTTTAGTCAGTATAATCAAGGTTTCACCTCCTCCTTTTCCATGTCATCCGGCAAAATACGCTGTCCGGGAATCATTAATCAAAATAATCTGCCTCATAGCGCCGGGCATTCTCTTCTTTGTACTTCTCAACCATTTTGTGAAGACTGTCTGAAAGCTCGTCCACACCCTCGCCGGTGTAAGAGCTTACCGCGAAAATATCTCTGCAGCCAGCCAGTTCCAGATAAGAACGGGCCTGCTTCTGATTGGAATCCTCCCGGTCAATCTTCGTGAGAATGCCGACAACCGGCTTTTCAAACTTTGTGGTGAGACCGCCGGAGAACCAGCAGTCTTCACTGGTGGAATCCTGCACGAGACCAATGATATCCGCATCATGGGAAGTGATGGTCAAAGAGCCCCAGTAACCGCGCTGCTGCATGTACTCACCGGGCGTATCTATAAAATTCCCCACATATTCCACCGTCTGTGTCTTGTCGTATTTGATCTCCTTATCGATAAGACGCTGAATCAACGTTGTCTTTCCGGCGGCCGAAGGGCCGATTAGCATAATTCTCATAATTAAGATCCCCTGTCACGTCTTGGTGATAGCGACCGTATCAAATCCCAGCTTGTTATAAAAAGTAGTGATGACACTGTTCAGAGCGGACTCCACATTCGCGGTGGAACCCACAATGATCACAGAGCCGGAAAAACGGTCTACAAATCCCAGCTTGATAGAAGCGGCCTTGGTACAGATATCCGCTGCTATGATTGTCGCCTCCGATGGGGTGATCGTCATGATACCGATGGCATCATGGTAATCGTCCGGCAGACCCAGCTTCTTATAGACAGAGGCCTTCGGGCGGGTAACCATATGGGCGAGAGTTATCTGTTTGCCGGGAACGTATTCCTGTATCATACGGGATTTGTCTTCTGAGTTGATCCCGTTGTTTATCATATCTTTTGCCATACTCGCTCCTTTCCACAAAAGCGCATACGTATCCAAATTTTAAACTCTATTGCATATATTATATAAATAAAGAAGGGGAAAGTAAATGCAAATTAGCCATAAAGTACAAGTATTCTTTTGCGATTTTACAGACAGGGAAGGAAAATCTTTTGAAGCGCCGTGCACAGGAGGGAATCTTATGTCAAAAGCGTCAGGGCGGATGAAAGAACGGGATCCGGAAGGCATAAAGCCGGCCGGGCGGCCATATAATGTAAGATGAAAAAAATAATACAGGCAATTCTGATTTTGAGTCTCAGTATTTTACTGCCGGGCATCTGCACGATGCTCATCACCGGCAGAACCAGCGGAAATCAGAAAAAGATGGGAGTGACAGTGACCCTGGAAAACGGGGAACAGATTGACGGAGAAGACTTTGTCGTCGGCATGGCTGCCTCAGAATTATCTTACGCCAGAGAGGAGGAAGCATTAAAAGCGTGGATGATCGTGTGCAGAACAAATTTTGTGAAGGCAGTGGGAGACAAAAAGGAAGTCAAAGAGGGAGACCTGTCGCTGGATTACATTTCCAGAGAAGAACTGGAACAGAATAATGGAAGAAAGGCCTGGCTGGAAATCAACAGTCGTCTGGAGGAAGCTTCTGAGGAGACCTTCGGTCAGGTGATCTGTTACGGGAATGATCTTATTGATGCCCTGTACCATCCGGTCAGTATAGGAAAGACAGTTTCCGCCAGCGAGATTTATGAGGTGGATGTACCTTACCTGATCAGTGTGGACAGCAGTCAGGACGTGGAATCTTCCGATTACATGGATGTAAAAATCATGTCCTATAAAGACTGTGCCGCGAGACTATCGGACGCCGGGTACGAGGAAACTGAGGATGACTGCAAGAATAATCTTAAGATTGCGAAGCAGACGGAAAACGGATTCGTGCAGAAGGTAAAGACCAAGGATAACGAGTGGACAGGAGAAGAATGGAAAGATATCTTTGATCTGAATTCCACTAATTTTTATCTGGAAAACTACGGGGACCGGCTCCGCATCGTGACCATAGGGAAAGGGCATAGTATGGGAATGAGCCTTTACGGAGCAAATGCACTGGCGGAAAAGGATTTATCCGCTGCAACGATTCTTTCCTATTATTATCCGGGAACGGAAATCCGCGATATGGATTCTGATATGGCGGCAGAGAAGAAAACGGATTCGGAGAAAAAATAAGAAAAAATGTATAAATTTTCATCCGCTGGCAAAGCTATAGCCAGAGGTGATGATATGAAAAAACCAAATAAATTCTTAAACAAGAAATCCATTTCAAGTTTGGTGATTGCAGCATTTTTGATCTTATCTGTTCTGACTGCCTATAATATACGGTTTGGAAATAACGGGCCGGATACGGCGGAGACGGAAGTGGAAGAGACCATCGGAAATAACGATGATGTCATCAGCTCCGGAGATGCCCGCACGGGGGATGAACAGGATGTCCGTGGCAGGAATGTCGCAGGAGAAAACAATGAGGAGAACGACGGAGACGACACGGAAAGTGAAGGAAAAACAGAAGAGGATGAGAGTAAGGACAGGAGCGGCCGGGATGCCGCCGATCAGGAAGACGAGGGCCGCAGTTCCGACGATACATCAGAGGAGGAAGACGAGCAGAAAGCTGACCTCAGTCATTTCAGTTACGATGGAAGCACCAGGATGCCATGGCCGGTAATGGGAAATATCATTCTTCCATACAGCATGGATACCACAGTGTATTACACCACGCTCGACCAGTATGCCTGCAACGATGGGATTTTGATCGGAGCAAAAAAGGGACAGGAAGTGACCGCTGTTGCCGATGGAAGAATCGTCAATATCGCGGAATCCGATCGTTACGGAACGACGGTGACCATGGTGATCGGGGAATATTATGAGGTTTCCTATTCGCAGGTGGAAAATGTAAACTTTGAAATCGGTGATGAAGTGGAAGAAGGAGATGTGATCGCCACCGTGGCGGAGCCGACCAGATCCTTCACTCTGGAAGGGCCTCATCTTTTCTTTAAAATGACCTACAAAGGCGAACCGGTGAATCCGACAGACTATCTGGAAGCGTGAAGATGTGCGTAAAGTTCAAGTACGTTACCGGGATGAACCCATGGAACTGCCGGATGTTTCCGCGGAACCTCCGGATAATTTCTGCATAAAATAAATAAGGCGTAAAAACCTGTGAAAAATACAGCCGGATTTATGATACAATTGCAGAAACGCTTTTTTGAATGATTCCTCAGATAATATACAAGAAATCTCCGGCTGATAAGATAGGGAGAACCGGCAGCGGTTCTCCCGGAAAGAAAACGATGGAGAAACGCGGAAAGGAATACAAATGCAGTATACTTACATAGTAGAATGTCGTGACGGCACCCTTTATACCGGGTGGACGACAGATCTCGAGAAAAGAATAAAGGCACATAACACGGGAAAAGGTGCGAAATACACCAGAAACAGGGCCCCTGTACGTCTTGTATACTATGAGGAATACGAGACAAAGCAGGAGGCCCTGAAACGGGAATATGCCATCAAGCAGCTGTCGAGACAACAGAAACTGGAACTGATCCACAGCAGGCAGAGAGAAACCGGCTCCGCTTCAGGACAACATTCCTGAAAAATCGGAGCCGGTTCCGGCAATAAATGACTAAGGATGTAAATGTATTTACAACTGCTGGCACAGATATGAATGCGTCTGCACTCACATCTGTGCGCAGGGAGTAAGCTTACAGCATGTAAACATACATGAAAATGAAATGACAGAAACTGCCGCCCATCACAAACAGATGGAAAATCTCATGGCTGCCGAAGTTTGCAGGCAGCTTATCAAATACAGGCAGCTTCAGTCCGTAAAGGACGCCGCCGATGGTGTAAATGATGCCTCCTGCGAGAAGCCATCCAAAGGCTGCGGCAGGAAGAGCAGCGACCAGCGGCTTGAATACCAGCACACAGGTCCAGCCCATGGCAATATAAATGACGGAACTAACCCAGTGCGGGCAGTTAATGATAAATATCTTAAGTCCGATGCCGATCACCGCGGTGGCCCATACCAGAATCAAAAGAGGGATTCCGGAGCTTTTCGGAAGAGCCAGCAGGCATACCGGTGTGTAGGAGCCGGCGATCAGCACAAATATCATAGCGTGGTCAATTCGGCGGAACAGCAGATTCACCTTGGTGGAAATATCCAGAGAGTGATACAGGCTGCTGGCTCCGTAAAGAAGGATCATGCTTCCGATGAAAACTGCCATGGACAATACGGCGGTGCCGCTGTTGCTCTGGGCAGCCTTGAAAATCAGCGGGAAGGAGCAGATCACGGCGCCTCCCATAGCGATCAGATGTGTAATTGCGCTTCCAGGATCTTTTAAACGTGTATTCATAAAAAATACCTCCTTTAAAAAAAGATACTATTGTTTTCTTCCCGGCTGTGTTATGATGGATATCAGTAAACAGCCAACGCACCGCGCTCCTGATCAACAGATGCTGTCGGGAAGTATATCTGATGCGGGAAGATATAATAACATGCAAATATTATATGATGTAGTTTTAAAAACTATGTATCAAGTGTTTAAATACTATCACATTAAAAACAAAAATGCAACCCCTGGTTTTACGTATATTTTCGGAAAGAGAGCCGTCGATTCGTACATAAATGACAGCAAGGGCACCGGCGGCGGAAGAATAAGGAGAATTTTATGAGAATTGGATTGGCACAGATGGATATTCTCTGGGAAAATGTACAGAAGAATATGGAAAAGGCGGAGAATTTTATAGAAAAAGCAAAAGAACATGAGGTGGAACTGTTGATTTTTCCGGAGATGAGTCTCACGGGGTTTTCCATGAATGTGGAGAAAACTACGGCTGACTGGCAGGAACAGGTGCGCTTTTTCCGGGAGAAGAGCCGGGACAGCGGAATCACCCTGGTATTCGGGTATCCGGTGCCGGTGAAAAAAGAAGAGCTGCAGCGGCATCCCCAGTGGAAACGATACCAGAACCGGCTGGCAGTGGCGGAGAATGGGGAGATACGTATGAGTTACGCAAAGATCCATCCGTTCACCTTCGGACAGGAAGGAGACTATTTCCAGGGCGGAGAAGAGATTGTGTGCATGAACTGGAAAGATACCGTTCTTGGCGGGTTCATCTGCTATGATCTCCGGTTTCCGGAAATCTTTCAGATCAGCTCGGCCCAGAGCGAAGTCCTTGTGATCATCGCCAACTGGCCGACTGCCAGAATTGATGACTGGGACTGCCTGCTGAAAGCCAGAGCCATCGAGAACCAGGCCTTTGTGGCGGGAGTCAACCGGGTGGGAGAAGGCGGAGGCATCGCCTACAGCGGTCATTCCGTGCTGTACAGCCCGCGGGGCAGGCGGCTGACACATTTTTCTGAGGAAGAGAGCCTTTTGATCGGGGATATTGATCCCCTGCAGGTACGGAAATGCCGGGAGGTATTCCCTCTTAAGAAGGATCGCCGGGATGATATATATCGGAAAGAATCCCTCTTTACTGTTTGACTTTCCGGGAAGCCTGTGGTATCTTGTATCAGGTAGAATTTACATATGAACGGATTATGGAGTCCGGAGTGTCCGGGCTCTATTTTTGTGCTATTAGAAAGAGAGACAGATATGGAATCATTACAATTTATGGATTTGAACATTAAACCGCAGATTTTAAAGGCCATTACCCATATGGGTTTTGAGGAGATGACGCCGATTCAGGCAAGAGCCATTCCGGTGGAGCTTTCCGGGGCGGACGTGATCGGCCAGGCCCAGACCGGTACAGGAAAAACCGCGGCGTTTGCCATTCCGATTCTGGAAAAGATCAACCCGAAGCTGAAAAAACCGCAGGCCATGGTCATCTGTCCCACCAGAGAGCTTGCCATTCAGGTGGCGGATGAGATTCGAAAACTGGCAAAATATATGCCGTCCGTAAAAGTGCTCCCTATCTATGGCGGTCAGGAGATATCCAAGCAGATCCGCTCCCTGAAAACAGGCGTGCAGGTCATCATCGGAACCCCGGGCCGGATCATGGATCATATGCGCAGAAAGACTGTAAAGTTTGATGAGATCTGCACGGTGGTCCTGGATGAGGCCGATGAGATGCTGGATATGGGATTCCGTGAAGACATTGAGACCATATTGAGTGAAATCCGCGAAGACAGACAGACATTGCTGTTTTCTGCCACCATGCCGCGGCCGATCCTGGAACTCACCAGAAAATATCAGCGGCATCCTCAGGCGATCAAAGTGGTAAGAAAGGAACTGACAGTTCCGAATATCACCCAGTATTATTATGAAGTTCGTCCGAAGAATAAGAGCGAGGTCCTCTCCCGTCTGCTGGACATTTATGATCCAAAGCTTTCCGTGGTATTCTGTAATACCAAAAAGGGAGTTGACGAGCTGGTGCAGGATCTGCAGGGCAGAGGATATTTCGCGGAAGGTCTCCACGGTGATATGAAACAGACCATGCGTGACAGAGTCATGCGCAGCTTCCGGAACGGAAAGACGGAGATCCTTGTGGCCACAGACGTGGCGGCCCGGGGCATTGACGTGGACGACGTGGATGCGGTATTTAATTATGACCTGCCGCAGGACGATGAATATTACGTACACCGGATCGGACGAACCGGACGCGCCGGCAAAGCGGGCATGGCGTTCAGCTTCGTGGTGGGCCGTGAAGTATACAAACTGCGGGAGATCAAGAAGTACTGCCGGGCCAAGATCAAGGCGCAGCCGATCCCTTCTTTAAATGATGTGACCGAGACCCGGGTGGAAAAAATCTTTGAAAGACTGGATTCTTATATTGAAGACCAGGACTTAAAGCGTTATATTAATATGATAGAGGCTTTCGTTAATGAGAAAGATTATACAGCAATGGACGTGGCAGCTGCATTTCTTGCAGAGATTCTGGGAAATGCCGAGGCGAGAAGCACACAGGAGAATGAAGATTTCGGAGATACCGGGGCAGAAGAAGGCATGGTGCGTCTCTTCATCAATATTGGAAAGAAACAGGGAATCCGGCCGGGCGATATTCTCGGAGCCATCGCAGGCGAATCGGGAATTCCGGGTAATCTGGTGGGCACCATTGATCTGTATGACAAGTATACCTTTGTGGAGGTGCCGAGGGAGGTTGCTTCCGACGTACTGGATGCCATGAAAAATGTAAAGATCAAAGGGAAGTCCATTAATGTGGAGCCGGCAAACCGAAAATAGTGTTGTGCGACTCAGCAAAAAGAAAGATGAATTGAGGGGACGATCATGGGAATGTTTCAGAATCTGTCATTATCAGAGAAGGTCCAGTTACACATCCAGAGAACGAAGCCGATTTTGAATCAGCAGGCGCTCTTTACGGATGGAGGGCCTAACTTTGTGGAGCCGATGGAACCAGAGGCAGGAGATACGGTGAGAATTCGTTTCCGGACTGCAAGAGATAATGTGGAGCATGTGTATTTCTGCACCGAAAAAGAACGGACGGAAATGCAGATCGCTTCTCACGACCGGCTTTTTGATTTCTATGAGATAGAGATCACCATGGGAGAAGAAGTGCTCGTGTACTATTTTGAGATACACGCGGGCGGTAAAACCTGTTTTTTCAATAAAAAGGGACCGACAAAGGAACTGGAGCCGTTTTTTAATTACAGGGTGACGCCGGGATTCTCCACACCGGACTGGGCGAAAGGAGCCATTTTCTATCAGATTTACGTGGATCGTTTTGCCAACGGGGATCCGTCCAATGATGTGCTGGACAGAGAGTACATTTATATCGGAGAACCGGTGACCCGGGTGAGAGACTGGAATAAGTATCCGGCGCAGATGGGTGTCCGGGAGTTTTACGGCGGCGATCTGCAGGGAGTTCTTGATCATTTGGATTATCTGCAGGATCTGGGAGTGGATGTGCTGTATCTGAATCCGATCTTTGTATCTCCGTCCAATCATAAGTATGATATCCAGGATTATGATTATGTGGATCCTCATTTTACAAAAATCGTGGTGGACGAGGGCGAGGTCCTGCCGGAAGGAGCCTTTAACAATATTCAGGCTGCCAAATATATTTCCAGAGTGACGGACAAGAGGAATCTGGAGGCCAGCAACGCGTTTTTTGCGAAGTTTGTGGAAGAGGTTCATAAAAGAGGCATGAAGGTGATCCTTGACGGCGTGTTTAACCATTGTGGATCTTTCAACAAATGGATGGACGCGGAGCGGCTCTATGAGAACCAGTACGGTTATGAGAAGGGCGCTTACGTGGATAAGAACAGCCCGTATCACAATTACTTTAAGTTCTATAATGAAGATGAATGGCCGTACAATGAGGAGTACGACGGCTGGTGGGGACACCGGACACTGCCCAAGTTAAATTATGAAGGCTCCCGTCAGCTGTATGATTACATTTTAAATATCGGACGAAAATGGGTTTCTCCGCCATATAATGCAGACGGATGGCGCCTGGACGTTGCTGCCGATCTGGGATACAGCGAGGAAATGAACCACCAGTTCTGGAGAGATTTCCGTAAGGCGGTCAAGGAGGCCAATCCGAACGCCATTATTCTGGCGGAACATTATGCGGATCCCGGCGACTGGCTGGAAGGTGACCAGTGGGATACGGTGATGAATTATAATGCCTTTATGGAACCGGTTACCTGGTTCTTTACGGGGATGGAGAAGCACAGCGACGAGAAGAGGAGCGACCTTCTTGGCAATACACAGGCGTTCCTGGATTCGATGATCTATCATATGTCCCGGTTCCAGTATCCATCGGTGCTGGTGGCCATGAATGAACTGTCCAACCATGATCATTCCCGTTTTCTCACAAGGACCAATCAGACGGTGGGAAGAACGGAATCCCTGGGCCCGGAGGCTGCCGACCACAATGTCAATAAGGCTGTCATGCGTGCGGCGGTGATGCTGCAGATGACCTGGCCGGGAGCGCCGACGCTGTATTACGGAGATGAAGCCGGAGTGACCGGATGGACGGACCCGGATAACCGGAGAACCTATCCGTGGGGACGGGAAGATCAGGCGCTCATCGAGTATCACCGGCAGATGATACGGATTCATAAAGAGCATCAGGCATTGATCACCGGTTCTCTCAAATATCTGCAGGGAGCCTATAAAGTGATCTGCTACGGACGGTTTACAGAGCAGGAGAAAATGGTCATCCTCATCAACGGAGGTTTTGACGAGGCGAAGGTCCGGGTGCCTGTATGGGAAGTGGGCATCACGGAACAGGAGGATCTGCAGCGGCTGATCATGAGCAGCGAGTCGGGCTTCACACTGGAGACGGAAGTCTGTCCGGTACGGGGCGGCGTTCTGGAAATTACCCTCCCTGCCACATCAGCGATTCTTCTCAAAGCGATTTTCAGAAAAACTGCTTGATTTTTGTGTGCATATCCGTTATAATAAAGAACTGTCAGATATGTTAATTGCATATTGAATGGGTGGATTCCCGAGTGGCCAAAGGGGACAGACTGTAAATCTGCTGCAAATTGCTTCGGTGGTTCGAATCCACCTCCGCCCATTGCCTGAAAGACACGGTATTTATTGCCGTGTCTTTTTTCGTGCACTGAATATAGTGTGTTATAACGCCAATTATTGATAAAGTTTTTCAATAAGAGAAAAAACATGGAAATACTCAGAATATAGAGTTAAAATAAGAAGAAAATTAGAAAACAGGGAGGATTGTCAAATGGAAAAACATAAATTCTGGGCGTGGGCTCTTATTTTTTGTTTGTTTATGACAATGTATACCGGGTATAAGCACAAATAGGAGGAACTTGCATGTTAAATTGTTTAAAATGTTTATCAAAAATTGACGGAAAGAAAACGGGAATTTTCGCGGCGGGCGTGTTGTTTGGAACTGCCGGAATCAAAATTTTGTCCAGCAGGGAAGCAAAGAAAGTATACACGAACTGTACCGCAGCGGCGCTCCGCGCGAAAGAATGTATTATGAATACCGCATCCACCATTCAGGAAAATGCGGAAGACATTTACGCGGAAGCACAGCAGATGAATGAAGAGCGGGCTGCCGGGGAAGAAGAAGAGGTAGTGGAGACCGCTGAGGAAGAAGATTCCCATGAAGTTTAAGATCAAACATGAAATCCGGGGAAGGATCCGTCTGCAGAGTTGTCAGAAAAAGCTGTCCTGCGAACAGGCGGACGCGCTTCAGTATTATTTGAGTCTGAAAGAACCCGTGGAGTCTGTGGATGTGCAGGAACGCACCGGCAATATCGTGATCCGGTATACGGGAGAGCGGGACAACATCCTCCGGATGCTCAGAGAGTTCCGCCCGGCCGATGTGAAAGTGCCGGAAGAATGCCGTCAAAGCAGCAGCCGCAGACTGAATCAGGAGTACTGGGATAAATTGATCAACCGGATCGTTCTCTATTACGGAAGCCGGCTGTTTATTCCTTATCCTCTGCGGGCGATTCTCACGGCGGTGAAATCCATAAAATATATCAAACACGGCCTTGAGACCCTGGCAAAGGGAAAGATAGAAGTGCCTGTGCTGGACGGCACGGCCATCGCCATCTCCATGGTCCGTGGCAATATCAATACGGCCTCTTCCATTATGTTTCTGCTGGGAGTCGGAGAGATCCTCGAGGAATGGACCCATAAGAAATCGGTGGATGATCTGGCCAGCAGTATGTCCTTAAACATCAGCAAAGTATGGCTGGTGCGCGATGGACAGGAGGTGCTGGTGCCGGTGCATGAGATTCAGGAAGGAGATCTGGTCCGGGTACATATGGGAAATGTGATTCCTTTTGACGGTACGGTGACAGAGGGTGAAGCCATGGTCAATCAGGCGTCCCTCACCGGTGAAGCACTGCCGGTCCGCAAATGCGGGGACGGCTACGTCTACGCCGGCACGGTGGTGGAAGAAGGGGAAATCACGCTGCGGGTAAAAGAAATCAACGGTTCCAGCCGTTTTGAAAAAATCGTCACCATGATTGAAGAATCCGAGCGGCTGAAGTCCACGCTGGAAAGTAAGGCAGAACATCTGGCGGACAAACTGGTGCCATACACTCTGCTGGGAACCGGACTGACGTACTTGCTGACCAGAAATACCACAAAAGCACTTTCCGTGCTTATGGTGGACTTCTCCTGTGCGCTGAAACTGGCCATGCCGATTTCTGTGCTGTCCGCCATCCGGGAGGCCAGCGGCTACAAGATTACAGTCAAGGGAGGCAAATCCATGGAAGCCGTGGCGGAAGCGAATACCATCGTCTTTGATAAGACCGGAACCCTCACCAAGGCGCAGCCGACGGTGGTGGACGTGGTATCCTTCAACGGCGAGGAGGAGGACGAACTGCTCCGGACAGCCGCCTGTCTGGAGGAACATTTTCCACATTCCATGGCGAAAGCCGTGGTACAGGCGGCCATGGACAAGGGCCTTGTCCATGAGGAACTCCATTCCAAAGTGGAATATATCATTGCCCATGGCATTTCCTCAAAGATTGATGATAAGAAAGTGATCATCGGCAGTTATCATTTTGTTTTTGAGGATGAAAAATGTATGATACCGGAGGGGATGGAAGAAACATTCCGGCAGCTGCCGGATGAGTATTCTCATCTTTATATGGCCATGGAAGGAAAACTGGCCGCGGTCATCTGCATTGAAGATCCTCTTCGGGAGGAAGCGGCGGATGTCATAAGACAGTTAAAAGAAATCGGAATCGAAAAGGTGGTCATGATGACCGGAGACAGTGAGAGGACCGCCAGATCCATCGCTGCCCGGGTGGGCGTGGACGAGTACTATTCTGAAGTGCTGCCGGAAGATAAGGCCGGATTCATTGAGAAAGAGAAAAAGGCCGGCCGGAAAGTCATCATGATCGGTGACGGCATCAATGATTCGCCGGCGCTCTCAGCTGCAGATGTGGGCATTGCCATCAGCGACGGTGCGGAGATTGCCAGAGAAATTGCCGATATTACCATCGGAGAAGATGATCTGCAGGAGATCGTCACATTAAAAGCCATCAGCAACTGTCTGATGAGGAGGATCCAGAATAACTACAGGGCTATCATGGGCTTCAATGCCGGGCTTATTGTTCTGGGGGTTCTGGGAGTTCTGCCGCCGACGGTATCTGCGCTTCTTCATAATACGTCGACTCTGTGCATCAGCCTGAATGGTATGAGAAATCTTCTGCCGGAAGAGAAAACAGAGGCGTGACAGGGTGCCGGCTGGTATGACAAGAGATCAGACAGAATCGCTTGCCGCCAGCCTGGCATCCTTTTTTAGCGTAAAAATAAAAAAACATAATTCGTCATATTTTGGAATGTTTCGCTTTTCTTTTTCGGGGAAATATACTACAATAGTCCAAAAGCAAACGGAGAATTATAATAAAGAAGGTATGATGAATTATGGGCAGAAGACAGGAAAGAAAGCAGGAGAAAAAAAGACAGAGAAAAAAACGGGGACTGCTGGGAATATCCGTTCTGGCAGTACTCTGCGCAGGTTATCTGCTGACCTGTTCCATGACAGAAAAAAATACGATTCTGGACGGAGTGCAGATAAACGGGACGGAAGTCGGAGGCCTGACAGTGGAGCAGGCGGCGGACCGGGTACAGACCGCCTTTGAAGAAGAGTACGGGGAAGCGGTTCTCACGGTGAACGCCAGCGGAGCGGACTATCAGGTGGGGATGTACCCCTGCCTTTCCATAGATGCGGAAGGAGCCGCCGGGAAGGCGATGGATTACGGCCATGGCAGTTTCCTGACGAGAGGAGCGGCGCTCCTGAAAAGTAAAGTGTTTGGTCAGGATTTTGTGCAGAATCCACAGGTAGGCGATGAAGCTGCGCTGTCGGACAGCATCGATGCCTCTGGCTTGTCTTCTATCAATACGACGGTGCAGACCACTTATGAGGTGACGGGAGATTCACTGGTGCTTCACAAAGGAAAGACCGGTGTCTCCGTGGATAAGGAGAAGCTGACGGAGGAGATCAGGGATGCCGTGGCGAAGGCGGATTTTGACACGGTGATCGAGAGCCCGATGCTAACGGGGCAGGTGGAAGGCACAGATATTCAGGCCATTTATGATGAGATCCACACAAAGAAGTCTAACGCCACTTTGGACCCGGACCACGATTATAAGATCGTGAAATCCGTCAAGGGTATCAGTTTTGATGTGGACAGCGCCAGGGCATCTTTTGACGCGGCTGCGGAAGGCGAAGATGTAGTTGTGCCGCTAAAAGTAAAGAAGCCGAAGATCACAACCAGGAAGCTGAAGAAGCATTTATTTAAAGATAAGCTGGGAAGCTGTACCACCAGCGTGGGAGGCTCCGGCGCCAGGATATCCAATGTGAAGCTGGCGGCAGAGACGCTGAATGGCATCATCCTGCTGCCGGGCGAGACATTTTCTTATAATGACGCCCTGGGAGAGAGAACCACCGAGCGGGGATATCAGGCGGCGCCGGCCTATTCCAACGGAGAATCGGTGCAGGAGATCGGCGGAGGTATCTGCCAGGTATCTTCGACGCTTTATAAGGCAACTTTATTGTCCAATCTGAAGATCGTGGAGCATCACAACCATTCCTACGTGTCTTCCTATATCGGTATCGGCATGGACGCCACTGTGTCCTGGGGAGGACCGGATTATCAGTTTAAAAATGATACCGATTATCCGATTAAGATTAAGGCGTCTTATTCGGACGGCGAAGTGACATGTGCTATCTATGGCGCCAAGCTGGATGACACCCATGTGGAGATGACGGCGGAGACCCTCCAGGTAAATTCCTGCGGCACAGTATATCAGGATGATCCGGACATGGACGCGGGCACCAGCACAGTGGTTTCCTCCGGTCATGACGGATATGTGGTTCAGACCTACCGGAATATTTACGATGGCAGCGGTAAAAAGATTTCCACTAAGAAAGAGGCTTACTGCGTATACCGCAAAAAGGACCGGGTAGTCCGGGTCGGAACAAAGGAGGCTGCTCCGGCGGAAGATACAGCTGCGGCTGATGAAACCACCGGCAGTGCTCCGGCGGCCGGGGACGCCACGGGAATTACAGAATAATTGTTGAAACGCCGCTGTGCGGAAGCCGACGGTACAACGGATGTATCAGAGTGATAAAAGCGGCCGTGCCTCACAGGCTCCATTTTGCACGATACGTGCTGATTGGAAGGGAAAGAAACTCCCCATATCCGATGGTCATAGGGGAAAATGTTGCTGTCCCCTGTGGCGATTTGCACAAATGCGTTTGACTGAAAAACATTTTCTTATGTATTTCCGGCAAAAATTTATCGCAACCGTCTGTTGAAAAAAAGGGACAGGGAGTTTACAATAAAAGAAGGATAAATTACACTGGGTTGATTTACATTTCATTTATAGTAAATGAAAAAACGGGATGCAACATACTTTTGGAGGTTCAGAGAATGTTAACCAAAATGATTGAAACATTGAAGAAGAATCCTCGTACGATTGTCTTTACAGAGGGAACTGACAACAGAATCCTTGATGCGGCTGACAAGCTGACGGCAGAGGGCATTCTGGGCGTCATCCTCCTCGGAACAGAGGAAGAGGTGAAGGCAGCAGCCAAGGCAGGCAATTATAACATTGAGAAGTGTTCTATTATTGATCCGGCCGGCTATCCGGAGATGGATGCCATGGTTGCTGAGATGGTCAAGCTTCGTAAAGGCAAGATGACAGAGGAACAGTGCCGGAAAGCATTGTCCCAGAGCAATTACTTTGGAACGATGCTGGTGAAGATGGGTAAGGCTGACTGCCTTCTGGGCGGAGCAACTTACTCCACCGCAGATACTGTACGTCCGGCTCTGCAGCTGATTAAGACGAAACCAGGCAACAAGATTGTGAGCTCCTGCTTTATTCTCGTTCGTGGAGACGAGAAGATCGCCATGGGAGACTGTGCGATTAACATTGATCCTTCTGAAGATGATCTGGTTGAAATCGCAATCGAATCTGCAAAGACCGCAAAGGTCTTCGGTATTGACCCTAAAGTGGCTATGCTGTCTTACTCCACACTGGGTTCCGGCAAGGGACCTTCTGTGACAAAGGTAGCCAACGCAACAAAGAAGATTAAAGAAGCTGCACCTGATCTGGCAGTGGAAGGCGAGATTCAGTTTGACGCCTCCGTATCACCGGATGTGGCAAGCATCAAGTGCCCGGGTTCACCGGTTGCCGGACAGGCGAATACCTTTATTTTCCCTGATATTAACGCAGGAAATATCGGTTACAAGATCGCCTCCCGTCTGGGCGGCTATACAGCAGTCGGCCCTGTACTGCAGGGACTGAATGCTCCGATCAATGATCTGAGCCGTGGATGTACCGCTGAGGAAGTATACAGCATGTCCATCGTTACGGCTGCGCTCAGTGTTCCGGAGGAACAGGAAGAGGTTAACGAGGCGGATCTGGAAGCCATCGTCCGCACAGTTGTTGCCACTTTCATTGCAGCGAAAAAGTTAAAGAAATAATCACATATCGAAGTATGTGGACAGGGAAACCAGAATGGGCGGCGTATGATGTTGTGTCATGCGCCGCTTTTTTTATTTCATAGGAATTGCATGCCTATGAAATAAAAAACGTTCCGCGAGGATCGCACTGCGGGATTCCTTCTTGTTTACGATTTACAGGCAGGGGAAATAGGAAATCATGAAGAAAATATTATTGATCAATGCCTGTGCCAGACCGGAATCGAGGACGTACCGGCTGGCGCAGTATGTACTGGAACAATTGAAGCCGGCCGGTGGAAAAGAAGGCCCGGAAACAGGAGAAGGAATACAGCCGGGAGCTGAAAAGACATGGCCGGAAGCAGAAGCCGAAAAGATAGAGGTAGAGGAAGTGAAGCTGTATGAAGAGAAACAGCTTCTGCCTCTGGATAAGGAAAGACTGGAGGAGAGGAACAGCTGTATTGCCGCGGGAGATTTCTCGCCGGATCTGTTCCGTTACGCCAGGCAGTTTGCGGAGGCCGATGAGATCATCATAGCGGCACCATACTGGGATCTGCTCTTCCCGGCGGTGCTCCGGACATATTTTGAGATGGTCACTGTCACCGGAGTCACCTTTTATTACACGCCGGAAGGCATACCAAAAGGCCTTTGCAAGGCATCCAGAATCCTCTATGTCATGACTGCCGGCGGACCGGTGGGAGATTATAATTTCGGTTTTGATTATGTGAAAGCGCTGGCCCATACTTTCTATGGCATACCGGAGACTATCTGCGTCAAAGCGGAGAATCTGGATATCGTGGGAGCTGACCCGGAAAAGATTTTGCAGGAAACCATGGATACAGTTACGCTGGGATAATTACACCGGGATAATTGTGCCGGAATATTATATCAAAATGATTACGCCGGGATAAAATTGTACTGTGATGAAAATAAATCTCCAGGGGGGATGATTATGAGGGATTTCAGGAAAGAATATATGGAGAAACTCAGGACGCCGGAGGAAGCTGTGCAGGTGATCAAGAGCGGAGACTGGGTGGATTACACCAGTTCTCTGGGCAAGCCGGTGCTTTTGGACCGGGCGCTGGCAAAGAGAAGGGATGAGCTTTATGATGTGAAGATCCGGGGCAATCTGATCTCCGGACCCATCGAGGTGGCCGAATGTGACGAGAGCCAGGAACATTTCATCTATCATACATGGCACTGTTCTGCTTACGAAAGAAAGCTCTGCGACCGGGGACTCTGTTATTTTATCCCCATGGTGTTTCATAATAATGCGGCTTATTATAAATATTTTCTCAATGTCAATGTGGTCATGGTCAGTGTGGCGCCCATGGACCGTCACGGGTATTTCAATTATTCAGTAAACACGGGAGTGGCTGCGCCCATTGCGCAGAATGCGGATATCGTGATCGTAGAAGTGAATGAGTACATGCCGAAAATCCACGGAGGCTATGATGAGTGTGTGCATATCTCCGAGGTGGACTACATTGTGGAGGGAAAACACGAGCCCTTTCCGGCAAGTCCCCGGTATGAACCGACGGAGGTGGACCGGCAGATCGCATCCAACTTGCTGCCGTATATCTGCGACGGCGCCACGCTGCAGCTGGGGGTGGGCAGTATGCCAAATGCCCTGGGAGAGATTCTTGCCGAATCGGATCTGAAGGATCTCGGCATGCATACAGAGCTTTGTACCGATGCGTTTCTTCATCTGTACCGTGCGGGAAAACTCACCAACAAACGAAAGACCATTGACAAGGGAAAAGGTGTCTTCGGCGTCGCCATCGGCGGCCCGGATCTGTATGAATGGCTGGACGACAATCCCGGTGTGGCGGCGTATCCGCTGGAGTATGTCAACCGTCCCGATGTCATTGCGCAAATTGACAATATGGTATCCATCAATAGTTGTGTAGCGGTGGACATTTACGGACAGGTATCTTCGGAGAGCTTTGGTTCCAGGCAGATCAGCGGGACCGGCGGACAGCTGGATTTCCTCATCGGAGCCTCTTCCGCCAAAGGCGGCAAAGCTTTTATATGCATGAGCTCCACTTACAAAGACAAAAACGGCGGCCTGCATTCCCGGGTGCTGCCTCAGTTTAACGGCGATATCATTACTTCCCCGAGAAGTCAGGTGTATTTTCTGGCCACGGAATTCGGCGTCATCAACATGGAGGGACTCTCCACCTGGGAGCGGGCGGAGGGACTCATTTCCATCGCTCATCCGGATTTTCGGGATGGTCTTATCAAGGAAGCGGAAAAGAGAAAAATCTGGCGCCGGTCCAATCGGAGAGGCTGAGAGGAAGAGCCGGAAGAAGAAATTTGTGTACAAAAAAGACGGCTGGCCGGATCCTTTGAACATTGGAAAAAATCATAGATAAAATTAATTCTTCTCCCATATTGAAAATATTAGATGGGAGATATCTGCGGGAATCGGAGGATCTCCCCGGGGATTCCGGCAGATATTTTCTCAAAGTTTCATAAATGGATAAAAAAACTAAAAAAGGATAAAATAGAAACGGGCGGCTGTATCGGGCAGCTGGAAGACATTTCTCAGAAGAAAAAGCAGGAAAATCATTCAGAAAAGAAAAATGGAAAGCGGGCACTGGGTATACAGTGTCCGCATTTGGCAAAAGAGATGTCAAAAATAAAGCCCAAAGTGCAATAACTAAAAATGAAAATAAACATCTGCTATGGTATAATTTAATAGAATAAAGTACTTCCCTGACTGAAAGATTTATTATTTTGAATGTGATCTTTTAACAATAAGATGGAGGTTAATATTAGTGGGAGGGATGCGTTATGAACATTGGTATTTTGGAATATGACAAGGAGATAGCGTATCAACTGACAGAAGTTATTAACGAGAATTGCCCCCATATACAGGTTAAGGTTTGGGAGCAGGGCAGCAGTTTAAAAGAGGATATCAGCAGCGGAGGGTTGTACAAGATTCTGTTCCTGTCTCTGGAGAAGAATCCCATGGAGATTATCGAGTACTCCAGAAGACTTCAGGATCTTCATCCTGATGTGAAGATTATCTATATCACTGAGCTTAATGACTCTGTTTTTGAAGTATTTCATTCCACTCCGACATATATACTGTCAAGGCCTCTGAATATTGGACATGTAAAAAAAGCACTGGATAAGGCGCTGCATGAGCTGAGCCTTTCCAAAGAGAAGAATTTTACAATTATCAATAAGCAGGGAATATACACCATACCGTATACGAAGATATATTATGTGGAGAGTGACAAAAGAAAGCTGAATATTTATGGAGAGGAAGGTCTCGTGAAGACCATCAATCTCAAGATATCGGATTTCCTCAAGTATGAGCACGGGGTTTATTTTCTTCAGTGCCATAAAAGCTATGCAGTGAATCTGATGCACATATCGCAGCTGGAAAAGTATGAGATTGTCCTCGAAAATGGAATGAAGCTTCCAATCAGTCAATCCAGATATATGGATACCAAGTCGCAGTACATGGATTATCTGGAGAACGAATAAAAGAGACCGCCGTCCCGGCAGCAATCGGGGCGGCTGTTTCTTTATTTCATAGGAAATTGCATTCCTATGAAATAAAAAACGCTCCGCGAGGATCGCACTGCGGCGGATAGGAAGATGTCGCTTTCGCGACCCGCCGCAGGCGGAGAATCCTGCTTTGCAGGATTCTTTCTTATGACAAAATATTTCCGGCGACAGCAGGCAGGATAGATGTATGGACTATAAAAATTTCTTGAACAAATAATTGGCATGTGCTATATTTTATGGCAGTGAGGCGTTCGGAAAGTTACCCCTGGGGTACGGCAGAGCCGTATGGTAGCTTTCGGGACGCATTTTTTGTGTAAGAAAAGAATTCTGCCGGAATCTTGCCTGTATAAAAATCTTCAGAAAAAATCATCACAAGACCGGCTGACAGAGAGGAGAGGCACATGAAAAATAAAGGAGCAACAGAAAATGTAATGAAAAGTCTGCTGGCGTTTACACTGCCCCTGATCATGAGCGGAATGTTCCAGCAGCTCTTTAACTGGGTGGACGCCTTCATCGTGGGAAATGTGGAGGGAGAGCTGGCTCTGGCCGGTATCGGAGCGACCACCTCTCTTTACAATTTATTCGTGACGGTGATCACAGGATTTACTTCCGGACTGGCGGTTCTCGCCGCCCAATATTACGGCAGGAAAGAAAAGAGAAAAATCACCGGAATTCTTGCTGCCTATGCCGTACTGCTGGGGGTGCTGTTTGCCCTTATCGCCCTGGGAGGAATTCTCTTCAGCAAGAACATCCTGCTTCTGCTCAACACACCGGAAAACATTTTTGCCAGTGCGGAAGGATACCTCCGCATCCTGCTCATAGGCATCCCCTTTCTGGCCATCTATAACACCTATTCCGCCGTTCTGCGGGGAATCGGCAACAGCCGGGCGCCTTTCCTGGCGGTGCTGGTCTCCTCCGGCGTCAATGTGATCCTGGACCTGCTCTTTGTGGCCGGCCTGCGTATGGGAGCGCCGGGCGCCGCCGCAGCCACCGTAATATCTCAGGCTGCCATGACGATTTTTGTCATCTTCTATGCCGTGAAAAATTACCCGTTGCTGCGGTTTCGCCTCTTTTCATCCGTGACGGAAAATGGGAAGCACCGGCACAAAGGGCTCATAGGGCAGGGAGCCAAATTCGGCTGTCCTCCGGCCATCCAGTCCGGTGTCAGCTCTGTGGGCAGCGTATTCCTCCAGCACTTTATGAATGGCTTCGGAGAGCAGACGGTGGCAGCCATCACCACCGCTTACCGGGTGGATACGGTTATCTTCCTCCCTATCATAAACCTGGGCTCCGGCATCGCCACCCTGGTGGCGCAAAACATCGGCGCCGGTGACAGAACACGCGCCGGAAAAGTATTTCGGATGGGTCTTATTATCATGACGGCGGTCTCCCTGGGCCTGACTCTGGTGGTCCTTCTGGCCGGCAGTCATCTCATCGCCCTGTTCGGACTGACCGATGACTCCGTATCCATCGGCAAAAACTTCTTTTATTCCATCGCCGGCTTCTACGTCATCTACGGACTCAGCATGGCCGTCCGCGGCTTCCTGGAAGGAACCGGCGACATGCTTTTCTCCGGCGTGGCCGGCATCCTGGCCCTGCTGGTCCGGATTCTCGGTTCCTATGCCCTGAAACCGGTATTTGGCAACATGGTCGTGGCCTATGCGGAAGCCTTCTCCTGGATATTCCTGCTGGCAATCCTTCTGCTGCGATACTTATGGAAACGCAAATCCGGAAATCCAGACTGCAGAAGCACTCGTTAATTGCTTTATCAGGAAAAACATACCTTCTGTCGGAAAATGACAAAAAAGGAAGAAATATGTGATACAATGCGGAATAAGA
>ERZ1643246.1096-NODE-1096-length-30719-cov-76.537601_pt1 | contig 30719 bp, 31 predicted proteins | sample MGYA00579265_ERZ1643246 | MGnify/ENA primary metagenome ERZ1643246 (study PRJEB29033, sample SAMEA4952261) | chicken gut metagenome | biome: Broiler Chicken; feature: Gastrointestinal Tract; material: Caecum | place: Ireland | collected 2018 | study: Broiler...
ACGAGCGGAAGTGCCGCTCAATCATCCGTTATTGATGATTTTGCGACACTCCCTTTTCATCTCTTCCGGGGCATCCCGGTTCTTATACCATGATCTCTATTTTCCTGTGGGTCGGCTCATACTGCCGGAATTCCACCCCGGCGGCCTTCAGCATCATCTTGGAAGCAGTGTTGGAAGGGGTGCCGTTGTATTTATCGCTGTCATAGATGACCGTCCGGATCCCTGCCTGGATAATGGCTTTCGCGCATTCATTGCAGGGAAACAGGGAGACATACAGTTTCGAGCCCTCCAGGCTTCCTCCCCGGTAATTTAAGATCGCGTTGAGCTCACTGTGGGTCACATATACATATTTTGTTTTCAGGGGATCATCGTCCGAGCGGCTCCAGGGAAATTCGTCATCCGAGCATCCGCAGGGAAACCCGTTGTATCCCATGGACAGGATCTTATTGTCCGCGCTGACGATGCAGGAGCCCACCTGAGAATTCGGGTCTTTGGAGCGCATACCCGCCAGCTTCGCCACCGCCATAAAATATTCATCCCAGGAAATATAATCCTCCCGTTTCTCGTTCATGGCCTTAACACCTCCTCTTTTCTGCCGGACTTCCGGTTTTTCGCGGCGCTTTGTTTTACCGCCTGAGCACATCCTCATTCAGTCTGATTGCCAGGCGGTCGATCAGGCCCGCCAGCAGTTCGTAGCATTTTCCGTAAGAGGTAAGCGGTTCTCCGTACAGAGGAGCGATATCGCCGCTCATATGGATATATTCTGTCAGTGTATATACGTTTTTCGCGTTTTCGTAAGTACTCCAGATCTTGCCCTTCTGCTCTTCTTCCATTGTAAGGATCAGGGTGGCGTCGTCGATATCCTCCTGATCCAGCTGCCTGGCTGAATGCTCCTTCGCTGTAAGTCCGTTGCTGATCAGCACAGCCTCCGCCTTCTGATTGACCGGCTCCGGAAACAGGACCACCAGACCCCTGGAACAAAGCTCCATGGGTTCCAGCAGATATTTCTTTTCCATGATCACCAGCGCCATGGGAGCCCGGGCCGTATCATCTCCGTCTACAAAAATCAATCTGCTAAATTTCTGCACCTTGTCACCTCACTGTACTTCCAGGACCTTATGGCCCGCGGCTTTCAGCAGCCGGTTCATGATCGCCTGTCCCATCCGGGGCGTGTCAAAGGCTTCTGAATATATCACGTCCATATTTTCCTGGTCAAAACGGCGCAGCGCCTGATACAGGTGTCTGGCAATGCCGTCCTCTCCGATCCGGCTTCCCAAGGAAAATACGCGGCCCCGGGGATATTGTCCGGCTGTTTCCTCCGAACAGAGGATTCCCACCCGAAGGCCCTGGTCCAGCTTTTCCTCCGCCAGTTTCCGGATCGTCTCTGTCACTTCCGCTTCCGGTCCCTCTACAATGGTCAAATCCGCTCTGGGCGCGTAGTGCCGGTACCGCATGCCCGGAGCCTTCGGCCTGATCTTTGTATTTTCTTCCTGGATTCCCGGATCCACCCGGACTGTGCCCAGGATTTTTTCCAGCGCCTGCAGGTTCAGATAGCCGGGGCGCAGGATCACCGGCGTGTCTTCCGTAAAATCCACGATGGTAGATTCCAGCCCGATCTTCACCATCCCTCCGTCAATGATCATGTCGATCTTGTCTCCCAGATCCTCTTCCACATGCTCTGCCAGGGTAGGGCTGGGACGGCCGGAAGTATTGGCGCTGGGAGCGGCCACATAGCCTCCTGCCTGGCGGATCAGTTCCCGGGCGATCCGGCTTTCAGGCATCCGCACCGCCACACTGTCCAGCCCTCCGGTGGTCTCCAGCGGAACCATGGGGCTTTTCCAAAAGATCATGGTCAGCGGACCCGGCCAGCAGGCTTTGGCCAGCTTTTCCGCCTGCTCCGGTACCTCCCGGACAATCGGCAAAAGATGCTCCATATCAGCGATATGCACGATCAGCGGATTATCCGAGGGACGCCCCTTAGCCGCGTAAATCTTTCTGGAAGCCTCCGGATCAAGGGCGTTTCCTCCCAGGCCGTAGACGGTTTCCGTCGGAAACGCTACCAGGCCGCCGTTCCGCAGGAGAACGCCGGCCTCTTTCAATGCTTCCATATTTATATCTTCTTCTGTCATTCTAACGATTTTTGCTCTCGCCATGTCTTTTATCCTCTGCTGTCCATGCTCACGCATTTTCTTTTTTACCAGTATACCATTCTTTCTTCTAAAAAGAAAGGGAAACCGGCTGTTCCTCCAGGTAGCTTTCCACTCCCGCAGCCACAGCCTCCGCCAGAGTGTCCTGATACTGTTCCTGCCCCAGAAGTTCCGCCTCTTCAGGGTTGCTGAGAAAACCGCACTCCACAATCACCAGCGGCACATCTGTTTTCCGGAGCATATAATAACTGACATCCGGCTTGGCCTCCCGGGTACTGTCCGGGTCCACCGCCGCCTTCATGGAAGCCTGAATGCTTTCCGCCAGCAGCTTTCCCTTTCCGGAACTTTTATAATAAAAGACCTGGGGCCCCCGGACACTGCTGTCTGTATAGCTGTTCTGATGAATACTGACCGCGCAGACAGGCGCTGTGTCGTGTATCAGTTCGCAGCGCCTCTGCAGATCCTGCACCTGTTTGTTCCTGGCTTCTTCATCATACAGTCCCTGGTCCTCCTCCCGGGTCATGACCACGGTGATCCCGGCCTCCTCCAGCCTGTCTCTGACTTTTCCGGCGATTTCCAGATTCAGCGTTTTCTCTTCCGCCTGATTCACCCCTATTTTTCCCGGATCTCTGCCTCCATGTGCCGGGTATCAGACGCGCAGGAAATCTGATATCCCTCTGGAAACAGATCCCCGCATTCCCCTGAAAAGCGGTAGACGATCCGCAGCCGGCAGCCTTCATAGACGGTGATCCTTTCCACCAGCGCTTCCAGCATTTTCCGGGTCAGTCCGCCCTGGACGGTTTCCCGGAGATATTCAAAGGCCTGCCGCGCCTCCCGGCATTTTTTCTCTTCTGTCTTCTCCTTCCTGCTTTGAAACTCTTGGATCCGCCGGCAGCACAGCTGTTCCTTTTGGCGGTAGATTTCCCGATAGCTTTCAAATTCTTCCCGGCTCAAAATCCCCTCCCGGAAATCCTCATAGACGGACTGCCTCAGTTTCTGTATTTTGCGCAGTTCCGCCTCAAGCTTTTCGCCTTCCCCTTCTGTCTGCCGCCTTTTCTGCCGCCCCGCCTCTTTCAGCAGCAGTTCTTCCGGGAAATCGGAAGCCTCCAGCAGAAGTTTCAGATCCCTGCGGATGATCCCGCTGACCGCCTCCAGGGGCAGGCCGTGGGGCAGGCAGAATGTTTTCCCCTTTCTTTTGTAGGTTCCGCAGTAAAACGTCCAGGCTCTGCCTCCGCCGCGCTTCCACCCTGTCCTCACCATAGCGGCTCCGCAGTCCCCGCACCGCAGGAAACCCGCGAAAATATTTTCCTGCGCTCCGTAAGTTTCCCGGACGCGTTTTCCCAGCAGTTTCTGGGCCTTTTCCCAGGTATCCCGGTCCACTACCGGCTCATGGGTTTCCCGGACGATGATCCAGTCCTCCCTGGGCACCCGCTTCTGCCGGCCCCTCATTCTCTGATGCCTGGTCCCCTGCACCATATCTCCCGCGTAGATTTCTTTGTGAAGGATGCTGTTGACGGTGGAGTAGGTCCAGCCGGGATTTTCTCCCGGACAATTCCCGTTCCTGTAATTTTGCCCGGAAACGGCCTTATATGCCGCCGGGCAGAGGATCCCTTCCCGGTTCAGTCTTCGGGCTATGGCCTGTTTTCCCACTCCCTGCAGAAACATTTCAAAAATCCTTCTGACAATCTCCGCGGCATAGGGATCGATCACCAGGCGGTTCCTGTCTGCCGGCGATTTCCGATAGCCGTAGCTGGCAAAAGCGCCGATAAATTCGCCGGCCTTCTGCTTTTCCCTCATAGTGGCCTGGATTTTTTCTGAAATATCCCTGGCGTACTGCTCATTAAAGATATTTTTGATAGGAAGAAGCATGTCATAGGATTTCCGGCTGCTGTCGATCTGATCTGTGACAGAAATAAAGCGTACACCCATTTCCGGAAACAGGCGCTCCAGGTAGCGTCCGGTATCGATATAGTCCCGGCCGAACCGGGAAAGATCCTTGACCGCCACACAGTCGATCTCTCCCTGCCGGATGTCTTCCATCATCCGCCGGAAATCCGGGCGTTCAAAGTTTGTGCCTGTAAATCCGTCATCCACGTAGAATGCTTTCAGTTCCAGATCTTCTCTGGCACAGATAAAGTTCTGCAGCAGCTTCTTCTGGTTGACTACGCTGTCGCTTTCTTCCCGGTCCCCATCCTCTCTGGACAATCGGATATACGCGGCGGTTCTGAACTTTTTCATTGTTCCCTGTCCGTCCCGTCCTCGTTTTTATCCTCTCTGTCCTCCTGAAGCTTCCGGGCAAATTCTTCCGCGGCTCTCAAGACCGCCTCTTCCCGGGACACCAGCCCCAAAAACTCTCTCTCCACCGTATAGAAGGCGCCCTTTTTCTCTCTCACCTTTTCTCCCCCTTCCGCGCTTTTTCCCCTCTGCGCATCCGGCGCCCTCCGTGTCCCGGGTCAATGACAATTACTGTCTCCTTCTTTCCCAGAGTTTCCGATGCCAGCCGGGCTCCCTCTCCGGAAAGCCAGTACACTCCGCACAGCAGCAGAACCGCCATTCCCATTTCCATCCATCTTTTTCTGTCCATAAACAATAAAAAATCTCCGGAACATATTTATACAATATATGCCCCGAAGATTTTTTCATTCCCTGCGGCTCCCTCAGTCCTCATCCCTGTGAAGGATCTTTTTCATCTGCTCTTCCAGCTCCTGCTCCTCTTCCGGAGTATCCTCCTCATCCAGGCTGTCCTCTTCCGCCGGCGCTTCCTCCGGCTTCTTTCCGCCTGCGCCGGAGGTTCTGCGGTTGATCTCCTCCTCGGCCCGAGTGATGCAGGGCTGGATCAATTCCTCTTCACTGTCCTCGCTTAAATCCTGAAGGGATTCCGGCGTGGAACTGATGATCGTATGAACCGCCTTGTAGGACTGCATAAACCGACGCTGCACCTGATTCAGCAGTTCCACGATATCATTAAGTTCCTCCTGAACCGCCATATATCTCTTTTTGCCCTCTGTCAGTTTTTCATCTACCTTGGTCTGCACTGCCTCCAGACATTCGTGAGCGGCTTCTCTGGCCTTCTCCAGGATCACTTCTTTTTCTTTTTCCGCCCCGCCGACAATCTCCTTTGACTGATCTCTGGCGTTTCCGATGATCTCCTGAGACTTCTGTTCCGCGTCGTCCACAATCTTTCTTGATTTTCCTTCCGCGTCTCCGATGATCTTCTGAGAACGGACCTCCGAGTCAAAGATCAGTCTTCCTATGGTTTCGTAATTATCGATATAGGACTGGTATTTTTCCTTGATATCCTTTTCCAGTTTTTTGACTTCCTGCTCCTTTTCCTCCAGACAAAGAGTCAGTTCCTGGATCTTCTGCTCCTTATTTTTCAGTTCCTCCAGCAGCCGGTTTTTCTCCTCCGCCGCCTTATCTTTCTGTTTCTGAAACCGCTCCAGCACATCCTCCTTGTCAAATCCACCCATCAGCGTTGTCTTAAACATTTCTTCGTTCCCTGCCATTTCATACTCCTCCGTATTTCTGTGAAACCGCCTTCCGGCATCTTTAAGTGCTTACTGTAAATACTCCTCTATGACCGGCCAAACCGACGCGCGCTCAAATCCCAGCCGCCACTGGGCCACGCCTGCCAGATCATATTTCTGGATTAATTTCATCTTTTCCTCTACGGACTGTTCATCTTCCATCCAGATACTGTACCGGGCCGTGCCGTCCTCCGCGCTTCCCGTATTTTGTCCCACAGCCGCGTCCCAGCTCAGGGAGATGCCGTGCTCCTGCGCGAAAGCACTGGCTTCGTCCATGCCCAGGGCCTGACTCTGGGGCACTGTCTCGCCGAAGGCCTCGGTCCAGGCTCTGGTGTAAAAGGGGATCGCGTTGATCACCTTTTCCTTTGACACCTCCGCCAGCGTATCGGTAATCCCCTGCTCTACAAAAGGAAGAGAGGCCACAGATCCTATCTCTTCCGAGGAAGCCGTGTGCTCATCGTATCCCATGATCACGATGTAATCCACTGTTTTTGCCTGCTCCGCCCGTTTATAATAGGGGGTGTACAGCGGCACAAAATTGTCCGAGGATACCACCAGCCCCTGGGCGTGGGCCGCCGCGCACAGTTCCTTTAAAAACTGCAGATACTGGGGCGCCGTCTCCTGGCGGATGCTCTCAAAGTCCACGTTGATGCCGTCCATGCCGGTCTCCGAGGCAATCTGCATCAGCTGCTGGATTATGTATGTCCTCGCGGCCGTATCCGCCAGGACTTCCCCGGTGGAAACTTCCGTTCCGTTCACATCTCCGATCACGCCCCAGACCTGAAGGCCTGCCTCATGGGCCTGATCCACATAGGTTTTGTCCCCGTAGGACAGAAGCGTTCCCTGGCTGTCCTGAACGGAAAACCAGGTGGGCGCGATCACATTCAGCCCCTGGGCGGAGGCTGTCACCTGGCTCAGTGTTTCATTGTGATCCTGGCTTCCTATATAATGGAAGCCCATATTGATCTTTCCGTCTACCTGGGCGGCTACTCCCTGGAAGAGGAATCTGGAATCCGTTGTATGGCTGAACGCCTCCTCCTCTTTTTTACCCAGATTTTTGCTCTGCACGCAGCCCACATATCCGTCCTCTGTGGACACTTTTGTCCATCCGTCCAGATCTTCCAGAAATACTACCGTGTCTCCCGCAGAAACTTCTGTGAGGATCTCGCTTTTTGGTCCTCCCCGGTATCGCACCTGCGTATCTCCGGTAACTGTCATTGCCGTGATCCCGCTCCACTTTGTTCTGGCCACAATCCGCTGGGGATCCTGGTATATCTCCATATCTATATCTGAATTTTCCCGGATGCATTCCGCCGATATATAAGGCGTTCCGTCCTCTCCCAGAATCACCGCTCCGCTGCCGTCGCCGGGCGCCCAGGTGCTGGTACCCGCCGGCAGCGTCAGCATCAGCCGGCTCTGGGCGGCGTCCCAGTAAAATCCGCTGTTAAAATAGTTCCAGGCTGTCTGATAATCTACATATATACTGCCGTCCTCCACCAGGCCCCGGCTCTCCAGCACCTGATCGTCCACCACCAGAGCCGCCTGGCTGTCATCCGTCAGTCCATAGTATTCCTTTTTATCCATATGCTTCCCGGTAGGCGCGTACCGGTTCACAGCAAAACCTCCGATTCCCACGATCACCGCTGCCGCCAGCAGACCCGCGATCACCGGAACCGGCGACTTCTTTTTGCTCATTCCTTATTCCTCCAGATTTATACTCCCTCACTTGGCGGCCCGGCCTCCGAAAACAGGATCCTGCCGGATTTCAAACCGCATGTTTATTCTAACATTAAATTTTATGTATATCAATGATAAGACTTTGATTTTTCCATCTGTTTGCGGCACCCGGTCCCGGCAGTTACGCACAGGGACCTTGGCATCCATCCGGGCCGGGCGCCTTTTTGTCTATTCTTTATCCTCCACGAATGTAAAATTGATCCGCTTCAGTTTTCCCCTGTCATCCTGGCAGTAATCCCGCATGTACGTTCCATGCTCCGCCACCGCGCAGGCCTTCGCAATGCTGCCCGGACTGCTGGCTCTTCCCTCAAGGTAAAGGTCTACGCCTCTTTTCCGGTAAATGTCCAGCTCTTTTTTTATCATCTTCCTGTCTTTGTTTTCCATATTTATGCATATGCAGGAACACAACCCGTGATATACAAAAATTCCTGCGGCGCTTCTCCTTTCGTATTTTCTTCAAGAAAAGACAGTCCGGAATACCCTGCGTTTTCTGTTTCGATCGTCCGTTTTTTGGGAATCCTTCAGCGAAATGCTGTGATAGTATAAATAAAGATCTGAAAGATCATGCAAGACGCGGCCTGACGCCGCGAAAGAACCGAATCCGACTGCTGCTTACCTGTCCAAGGGCTTCACTCCTTTCCCTTCAGGTATCCGCCGCTGTCATTTCTTATCTTTATTATACGAAAACAGCCGAAGATTGCAAGCCGAAATTCTAAAAAGTCTGTGAACCGCTTTACAGAAAGAAGTTTTCAGGTATATACTATAGAAGAGGCAGTGCAGCCTCGGTCATCCTGGATCGCCGGGAATGGCTGTACAGGGTGATTGCTGATAGCGTAGCTAAGTGTGACCACGCTGAAAAGGGGATGAGATATTATGAAAATCGAAAAGATCAATGACAGTCAGATTCGCTGTACTCTGACCAGCGCCGATCTGGCAAGCCGAGAAATCAAGCTCAGCGAATTAGCATACGGCACTGAAAAGGCCAAGAATCTTTTTCAGGATATGATGCGTCAGGCTCATTACGAATGCGGATTTGAGTCAGACAATTCACCGCTGATGATAGAAGCAATACCGGTAGCACCTGACAGTATCGTGCTGATCATCACAAAAGTAGACGATCCCGAGGAACTGGACACCCGGTTTTCCAAGTTTTCTTCCTCCGGGGAGGAGGCCGAAGGGAATCAGGCTCCGCAGTTTACAGGAGCCGACAATATTTTGGAACTGTTTCAGAAGATTTACGAGGCCAAAAAGGCTCAGGCCGCCGGCCAGAAAAAGGCCGCGAAGAAGCCTGCCGAGAGCAAAAGCGCCAAGGAACCGGAAAGCACTCCTGTAAATCTGGTGCAGGCGTTCCGCTTCCAGACTCTGGACGATGCCATCCTGGCTGCCAGAGGACTGAACAGTTTCTACTCAGGAAAAAATTCTTTGTATAAAAACGAACATCTTGGCACCTATCAGCTTGTACTCCATCAGTCCGGATGCACGCCGGAGAATTTCAACAAAGTCTGCAACATTCTGTCGGAGTACGGAACCAACGAAACATTTTCCGCTTCCGGAGAAGCCTATCTCCTGGAACACGGAAATACCATCTTAAAGGACAGCGCCATTCAAAAACTGGCTGATCTTTAAAAAAAGCGCCGCCCGGTCATCTGTTTTCAAATGACCGGGCAGCGCTTTTTTATATTTCCGGACTGCCGCCGGAAATTCCCGATTTATTTTCTGCTGGTAAGGTAGCCTTCGATCTGATTCATCGCTTCATTCTCATCCGCTCCGTTGGCAGAGATTGTCACGCTGTCGCCTGTATCCAGCCCGAGAGTCATCATACCCATAATGCTTTTTGCGTTTACTTTTTTGTTTCCGCTTTCCACGTAGATCTCGCTCTCAAACTGGCTTGCCACCTGTACCAGCATGGCGATGGGACGTGCCTCCAGTCCGTTGGAAATCTGGATCGTGATTGGTTTTTTGATCATAATAATTTTTCCTCCTTACTTCTCAAAGCATCCGCAATTGCGCTCAGCTTTCTCAGGCGATGATTGACGCCGGATTTCCCCACCGGGGGATCCAGCATCATCCCCAGCTCTTTTAATGTCGCTTCTGGATATTGTAACCGAATCCGGGCTATTTCGTCAAGTCCATTCGAGAGGCCGGAAAGCCCCCCATTATCCCGGATATAACGGATATCTTCAATCTGTTTAACCGCCGCGTTAACGGTCTTGTTGATATTTGCAGTTTCACAGTTTACTTTTCGGTTTACACTGCCCCGCATTTCCCTGATGATCCGCACATTTTCAAGTTTCAGCAAAGATTTTCTCGCTTCCATCAGACCCAGAAGATCTACGATCTGCGCCCCCTCTTTTACATAAACCACATAATATTTTTTTCTTTTTACAATTTTCGCATCGATCCCCAGTTCCCTGATCAATTCCCGCAGCTGTCCCGCCTGATATTCCGATGCGCAGGCGATCTCAAAATGGTAGGACCGGTTTGGGTCGCTGACAGACCCTGCCGCCAGGAAAGCCCCTCTCACATAGGCCCTCTTGCAGCAGTGATTCTGAAGAATCACACTGTGGATCAGCGGCACTTCCTCCTGGAGTGTTCCCCCCTGCTTCAGCAGGCGCACCGCCTGCAGGACCTTTACCGCCTGGTCCTGCCGCAGGACCAGCACCTGGTAGGAGACCGGGCGGCTGACCCGGGGATGGGTGCGCACGGAAATATCCGGATCTATCTTAAAAACTTTTTTTAAAAGGAAGGCAGATTTTTTTGCCACCCAGGCGTTCTCTGTATGGATCCGGACCAGGAACCGCCCTCCCGGCGATGCCGACACCCGGCCGCACATGCGGATAAAAGCCGCCAGTTCCGCGATCTGGCAGTGGCGGGCTCTGCCGGTCTGGGTGAATAATTCTTCTTTTACCTCGCTGGAAAAAGACATTTTCTCACATCCTCTTTCTGACGGCATCCCGGTCGATATCCCGGTGTTCTATGCGGACCCCGTACTCTTCCGAAGATTCCAGCCTCCGGTACAATTCTCCTGCCAGAGTTACCGACCGGTGGCGCCCTCCGGTACAGCCCACCGCGATCACCAGCTGATTTTTTCCCTCTTCAATATAGTTTGGAATCAGAAACCGGATCATATCCGTCAGTTTCTCCATAAAAATCCCGGCCGCCGCAAATCCCATCACGTACTCTCTGACCGGTTCGTCCCTTCCCGACAATGGCCGAAGACCGTCTACATAATAGGGATTCGGAAGAAAGCGCACGTCAAAAACCAGATCCGCGTCCGCCGGTATCCCGTATTTAAACCCGAAGGACAGGACCGTGATCATGAGATTTTTAAAACTCCGATCCTGCACAAAGATCTTTTCCAGCTCCTGCTTCAGTTCTCTGGTCAGCAGCTGGCTGGTATCGATAATATAATCCGCCTGCTTTTTCAGGAAGGCCAGGGCCTCCCGCTCTCTGGCGATCCCCGATTCCACCCTTCCCGTTCCCGAAAGAGGATGGAGCCTCCTGGTTTCCTTGTATCTTTTGATCAGTATGTCATCGCCGGCATCCAAAAATAAAATCTCATGGGTAATGCCGGATACTCCGAGCCTCTCCAGCACCTCCTGCAGTTCCGGAAGCGCCTCTCCGCTGCGGATATCCACTCCCAGAGCCACCCGCTCCATTTTTCCGCTTCTGCCGCTCAAGGCCAGAGTGGCCAGTTTTTCGATCAGCTGGATCGGCAGATTATCTACACAGAAATATCCGGCATCCTCCAGCACTCTCAGGGCGGTGCTCTTTCCCGCTCCGGACATTCCGGTGACGATCACTAAACGCGTGGACATTTATCCAATCCTCCGTTCAAACTCTCCCAGAAACCGGACTTCCGGTTCCAGTCTGACGCCAAACCGGCTGAAAACCCGTTCCTGCACTTCGCGGATCAGGGCTCTTACATCCTCCGCGGTAGCGTCTCCCCGATTGATGACAAATCCGCAGTGCTTCTCTGAAATCTGGGCGCCTCCCACGGAAAATCCCCGCAGTCCCGCGTCCATGATCAGCTTGCCGGCAAAATATCCCTCCGGCCGCTTAAAGGTGCTCCCGGCGCTGGGATATTCCAGCGGCTGTTTCGCGCATCTTTGTTCCTTCAGTTCCTCCATTCTGCCGCGGATCTTCTCCGGATCTCCCTTCTGAAGCTTCAGTTTCGCTTCAAGAACGATCCATCCGTTCTTTTTCACCGCGCTGGTCCGGTAGCCCAGTTCCAGTTTTTCCTTCGGCAGGACAAAGACTCTGCCCTCCTGATCCATCAGGACGGCCTCCTCCAGGATGTCCCGGATCTCCCCGCCGTAAGCCCCGGCGTTCATCACCACCGCGCCGCCCAGGGTTCCGGGTATGCCGGAGGCAAACTCCATCCCTGTAAGGCCTGCTTTTAAGGCTGCTGACGCAATGCCCGACAGCAGCGCCCCGGACTGGGCCTGTATCTGATCCCCCTGAACTTCTGTTTTCTGAAAATTCCTGTACAGCTGGATCACCGCTCCCCGAAACCCTTTGTCGCTGACCAGCAGATTGCTGCCGTTTCCCAGAATAAACCAGGGCAGGTTCTGGCTGCCGCAATATTCCAAAATCTTTTTTAATGCCTCCGTGGTATCGGGACACAGGAAATAGTCCGCGGGTCCGCCGATGCGAAAGGTCGTGTGCTTCTTCATGGGTTCCCCGGCCTTTACCCTATTTTCCCCAACCAGGCTGCAGAATTGTCTGTAAATTTTTTCCTCCACGATTTACCTCTGCTTTTCATTTTTTAGCGCCGAAGTCTGCCGGCATCGTTATATTATACAACCCGGCTTTACAAAGTGCAACCGATGGCGCGCAATACGCCCCTCATCCTCTCAGGATTCCTCCCCGTCAGATCTGCCCGTCAGATATTTTTCCAGCACCGGCCGGCTCTGAGCGATCACATAGCCGCTTCCGCCCCGGTCTTTTACATCCTCCACCATGCTCACCAGGAGAAATGACTGATCCTGAGGCTGATCGACGGTAAATACGCTAAACCAGCCCAGTTCCGTGCCGTCTGTATCATCCCGGCTGTCCTTGATCTCCGCGGTGCCTGTTTTTCCTGCCAGGGTTATTTTGCTGATCCTGGCCGCCGCTCCGGTTCCTTCCGGATTTTCGATGACCTGGATCATATCTTTTTTCACCGTATCCGCCGCCTCTTCTGTAAATACATCCTGCAGCCAGTATTCGCCGGAACTGCCGGGGGCTGCTTCCAGAACCGGCCGGATCATGCTTCCGCCGTTGGAGAAGGCAGAGTAGACCGCCGCCAGATGAAGGGGATTTACCAGCATCTCGCCCTGGCCGTAGCCGGTATCCGCCAGCAGGATCTCGTCCTCAGACAGATCCCCGTCCCGGCTGACGTACTGGGAAGATTCAGCCCCCAGAACAAAGGGGATCTCCTGTCCGAAACCGGCTCTGTCAAATCCTTCCGCCAGACTGTCCGGACCGATCTGCAGCGCCGCTTTCGCGAAATACGTATTGTCCGAATAGATCAGGGCATTTTCCAGATCAGCCGGGCCGCTGTAGACATGGGAGGCGTTGACCGTGTAAGTACCCCAGCTTTCATCCTTCTGCCAGCTTCCTCTGCTGTTTCCCAGATCCGCCGAAGGATCCAGTTTTCCCTCGGTGATCCCGATGGCCGCCACCACCGGCTTAATCGAGGAGCCCGGCACATAGGTGCCGAGAAAGCGGCTGTACATCGGCTGCCCCGGATCCGCGTTCAGAGTTTCCCACTGTGTCTGCGACATGCCCAGAACAAAATCATTGCTGTCATAAGAAGGGGTGCTCACCAGGGCCAGCACCTGGCCGGTTTTGGGGTTCATGGCCACATGGGCGCTCCTGTCGCCGGCAAAGGCATCGTAGAGATCACTCTGCAGTTTCGCATCGATGGTCACTGTGATATCTTCCCCGTTCTGCACTTTCTGTTCCGCCAGAATCTCTTTTACCTCTTCTTTGTCGTCCTGGATATAGATCCGGCAGCCGTTGCTGCCCCGGAGCCGTTCTTCATACAGAGCTTCCAGTCCTGCCCGTCCGATTCTGCTTCCGGCAGCATACCCCTCATCCGGATGTTCTTCCAGATCCTCGGCTGTCACTTCCTGAACGTATCCCACCAGCAGACCTGCCTTTTCCCCCAGGGGATAGATCCGGTCTTCCTCCTCCTTGATCATGACCCCCGGAATGTTCAGCAGCTGCTGTTCCAGAGCGCTGTCCGAACTGCTGCCGGCGGCGATCTTCTTCAGGGGCACAAACATATCGTCTGTAACCCAGGTCTGGTCCAGCGCCGCCTGAATGTCATCCGGAGTCATTTCCAGAAGTTCCGCCAGTTTTTCAGTATTTTCATCCTGATATTTTCCGGGCACCAGCCCCACTGAGGAAACCGTTCCCGGGCCTGCCAGCAAAACGCCGTTCCGGTCGTAGATGCAGCCTCTGGAGGCTTCTGTTTCCTCCACCTGCACTGTATCCGACGCGGTCAGGTCCGGAAAGATCAGTCCGTCATTCCACTGAAGCCTCCAGCCTTCCTCTTCCTTGGTGAAACGGGCATAATTCTGAAACTGGATGGTTCCCGCTTCCGTTTCCATTACCGTCTTGTAATCCACCCGGGCATGGTCATCCCCCTGCTCAGAGAGGGTGATCTCCATGCCGGAAAGCCCGATCCCCTCATAGATATTCTGGTTCCGCTGCGTAAATTCCTCCAGGGACCAGAGATTTCGGCTCTCTTCATCCAGCAGGCCGTACATGCCCTGATAGTCCTTCTCCAGAATCTTATCCATGTATGCCTGCAGCACCTCTCCGGGCGCTCCCCGGTCTTCTTTCCCGCCCTTCCGGAAAAACAGAACGGCCGCTGCCGCAACAGCCGCCAAAACCAGAAGCAAAATAATAAAGATAATCCACTTCTTTTTCATCCTGCGCCTCCTACCTTTTAAAAATCTGCCTGCGATCTATATGTCTGATATTTATGTCATCATACAATGCGCATTCTGAAAAGTCAACCGTATCCCCTTTTAGCTTCCGGAACGGAAAAAGAGCCCGGATTTCCAGGCTCTCTCCGCGGTTTATTCTGTTTTAACGGTTTGCGCGTCTGCGGTACGCCATCAGAGCTGCCGCTGCTGCCGCTCCAAGGCCCAGAGCCGCCCCGGATGCCGCCAGAGGGCTGCCATCGCCGGTGTCCGCGCCGCCTCCCGTTCCCGCGCCGCTTCCTGATCCGGGCTTTCCTGTGCTGCCCGGTTTCTGAGTGGGATTTGGTCTGTCAGTAGGATCCGGCGTCTCTGTAGGCTCCGGTGTCTCTGTGGGTTCCGGCGTCTCTGTGGGCTCCGGTGTCTCTGTGGGTTCCGGCGTCTCTGTGGGCTCCGCCTCTTTCCACTGGGCCTGCAGAGTAATTTCCATTACTGTCTCATCTTTCGCCAGTTCGCTGTATTTTGTGTCTCCGGTCACTGCCGCGCCGCCGGCTGTCCATCCTGTAAAGATGTATCCGCTTCTGACAGGTTCATTTTCCGGAATCAGGCCGCTGCCCTCAAAGGTGGTTTTAATCTCCGGAAACTCTCCGGTTCCTCCGTTGAGATCAAAATGGACCGTGTACGCTTTGACAGTGGCTTTCGCTGTTTCTATCGCCTGGGAAAGCAGCCGGATCTGCTCTTCCAGTCCGTCCGCGCTTTCCGCGGTCTGCTCATAGTCCACAGCCGCCCAGATGCTCTCCTGCAGCGCTGTTTTGGCCTCCTGATCATCCATCTGCTCCAGAACCTCTTCCGCCTGGCTGATCAGATCGTCCAGTTCTCCGAAAGGAGTGGCATACAGATACAGTTCCGCGATGGATACCGGTTTATAGGGCGAGGATGAAATATAGCTGTCTGTAAAGTGCAGGCGCAGATAACGGGTGTTCACATCTTCCGGAAGGTCAAAGCCGTAGCAGCAGCCATAATAGACAGAAACTCCGCTCCAGTTCACATCCATGACCTTCTCAAAATTTTCTCCGTCATCGCTGACCAGCACTTCAAAGGCCAGCGGGTAGCCGTTAACGTGGTCATTCCGCCCCAGAATTTCCACTCGGCGGATCCGCTGTTGGCTTCCGAGATCCAGCGTCAGCTCAAAAGGCGGATTGGTGTCCGCCAGAGTATGCCATTTTGTATTAACGTCTCCGTCAATGGCGTACTCAATGCGCAGATCTTCTCTCTCATTGTCTGTGGTGATCACCGCTTCTGAGAGATCCACCGGATCTAAAAGCCGGTTTTTCGTCACCAGCATCTCCCGGGCACTCTTCAGGGCATCCACCATCTCCTGCATCTGCTCTGTGCCGGCATCAGCCTGGGCCAGCAGTTCCTGAGCCGCTTCTAATGTCTCCCGGATTCCGCTGTTTCTCACAGAAGCATCTGTGTAATCCTCCAAATCCAGGGCTGCCGCACGCTCTGTCAGGCTTTCCAGTTCAAAACGGACAGGATCATAGGTCGGCACAGAGGCCATGTCTTCCTCTGTGGCCGGCGCCATCCGGATGCTTACGCCTCCGGCCGCCATGATATAAAAATCGATAGAATCCGTGCTGTCGATGATATATTTTTTCACCTGGATTTTATTGTCCTGGATGGTATCATCGGCGCTGTTGCTGTAAATTTCGGCCAGATATTTTACACCGTCTTCCAGATAAGAGGGCTGGAAGGTAAAGGTCCGGTCCACGGCTGAGGCGCTGCCCAGGTACCACTCATCGCCATTTCTCCTGGCCATGGTAAAATATTCTCCGTAGCTGGAGTCGATACACAGGGACTCGTCCCATGTTGTGGGCATATCATCCCAGAATTTCAGTTCCGGCCGTTCCTCCTCTTCTATTTCAGCAGGCGCGCCGTACCAGTACAGAGAAGGAGTGGGCGCGTAGTACAGCATAGACAGAGCCATATTAAAAGCATCCGTTTTCTGGGCGCTGATATACTTGCTGACCGGCATGCAGTAGCAGTGGTCCGCAGGCCCCAGAACGCTTCTGGTAAAGATCTGCTTTAAATCATCGGCCGCTCCCGGCTTTCCTTCATCACCTAAAACGCCCTCCATATTAACCAGGTTCGGATAAGTTCTCTCCAGTCCCGAGGGGATCACCTCATCGTGCACGATCACCAGCAGATGATATTTCGCTGCTGTGGCAATGGCGTCTTCCAGCCATTTCGACCATTTCTGGCTGCCGGACTGCACAAAACCGAACTTCACTCCTTTGATCCCCCACTGCTGGTAAGTGCTGAACACCTCATCCAGATCATAGGACTCCAGGTGCACCCGGTTGACATACAGGATCACTCCTACCCCTTTTTCCTCGGCATAGTCCAGATGATCCCGGATATCCACATCGCAGGTGCGCATGGTGCTTCCGCCCTTCATATAAGGAAACTCTCCTTTATAGGGCACCATCGGGCTGTAGCTCTCATCGTTTTCCGTGCCGTACCATCCGGAATCATACATAATGTAGGGAATATTGTGCTCCGCGGCAAAATCGATGCAGTCGATGGTATTTTCATCCGTCAGTTTTGCCTCCCGGATCAGTCCTCCGGGTTTGATCCAGGAGGTATCCTCGATAGCGCACTCATCCGCCAGATTCATCATCAGCGTCTGATTGGTCTGAAGTTCTCCGATCTGATCGGCCACGCAGACAGCTCTCCAGGGTGTCTCAAAAGGCGCTGAGGCCTGGATGTTGGAACCCCACTGGACATTGGTCTGCAGTACACCGTTTCCGGTCTGCTGCAGTTTCAGACGGCCGTAGTCATACAGATCCGACTCGTAGATAGCCGCCGCCGTGGTTCCCGACTGATATTCCAGGACAATAGGCGAATATCTGGCGCTGCTTCCCAGTTCCTCCACCGGGGTGTTTCCGGGAATCTGCTGATTGCCGCTGCCGTAGGCGTGGGCAATGGTTCCCTCGGGTATGGCGAACTGCGACTGTTCTGATACAATCTCAAAGCTGTCCAGGGCGTTGTCTTCTTCCGGAAAATAATACCGGAACGCTACTCCCTCGTCATAATTTCTGAAAATAATATCTACTTTCCGGTTCTGGTCGTCTGCCAGATGAAACACCGTCTGGTTATAATGATCCCGGATGCTGCTGGCCGTCAGCGCGACTGCCGGCTCCCAGGTTTCATCGGCGCTGTCGGTTTCTTTGGACAGCAGAGTGAAATCTGTCTGCATGGCCCCGCCGTTTGCTTCATCCAGAACAAAACCCAGAGAAGATTCCTCCACAATCTGCTCCCCATTTCTGGAAATCTGATACATGGGGCGGCCCTCCGCGTTCAGCCAGAAGGTGGTCTCCAGTTCTCCGTCCGGCGATGTGATGACTGTCACATCCTGAGGAATATCTTCGACTGCCTGATACAGATTGATTTCAGCAAAGGAAACTGCGTCGTTGTCCTCCGTATACCAATTTTCTTTAATCACCAGACGGATGTACTGATCATTCACCGGGCTCTCCAGATCGACAGCCTCGGTTATGCCCGAATACGGACTGGTTTCAAAGGTCACATCCTGCACCTTTGAATATGTAATGCCGTCGCTGCTGCTGTGGATCTCCAAGGTTTTCGGAAATCCCTGCAGTCCCTGGCCGTCATTTCTCCCTGTCAGTTCGATCCTGGACACCTGCTGATCCGGAGCTCCCAGATCAATATTGAACTCATAGGGCAGGCCGTAGGATACATCATCCGGTCCGGCCGCATGCCACATGGTTGCCGGGTTCCCGTCAATGGCAAACGCCGCCTCATGGGTGCCGGGACGTTCGCTGGATGCCGATACCTTCCAGCTGCTCCTGTCCAATGCCTGATAGATCACAGAAGCAGCGGCGCTCTCCGCCTTTTCCGGCTCTTCCGATGGTTCCTCCTGCCTCTGGCCTTCCCCCTCCGCCAGGACCGGCAGACAATTTCCGGACAGCAGAGATCCGACAGCGGCAAGCAGAGTCAGTTTTTGCAAAAACACCTTTTTTCTCATGTTTCTCCTCCTGCTTTGATTTCGTGTACTTACATTTTACTAAACTGACCCGGAATGTTCTTGCAATTTTCGGCACAAATTTTACTAAAGGCGTTTTCCCCGGAAAATTCTGCGTATTTTATAATCTTTCTTTCCTGATTTTGTACAATCTGTTTAGTGCCTTCCGAATCTTTTAAGGATTTTTCACAATCCTGTACCTGGGATTTATTCAACTTTCCGGGAAAAAAAGTCTAAAAAGCTTTTTCCCCCTGCAGGTTTGCAATTTTTTTACTAAATCCTGTGCCGGGCCTTCTCTTTTATTTTTTCAATCTGGGCTTAAAGATCAGTCCCGCCAGATATCCGAAAATCAGCGCCGCCGACAGTCCCGCCGCGCAGGCGCCGAAACCTCCCGTAAAAAGCCCCAGCAGCCCCCTCTCCCGGACCGCTTCCTTCACGCCTGTAAACAGCAGATTTCCAAACCCCAGCAGAGGAACACTGGCCCCCGCTTCCGCAAAGTCCGCAAAGGGCTCATAAGCCCCCAGAAAGCTTAAGACAGCGCCGCTGCAGACCAGCAGCACCATGATCCGTCCCGGCAGCATCTTTGTCCTGTCCAGCAGGATCTGCGCCAGCGCGCAGATGGCTCCCCCCACCCCGAATGCCTGAATATATTCCATTTTTAATCCTCCTTAGCTGTGGATTCCACTACTACCGCCTGGGCTATGCCCGGCACTGTCTGGCCCTCGTAGAAACTGACTTTCGACATCAGCGCTCCTGTGGGAACAAACAGCACCCTCCTCCAGTCGCCCTGCTCGATTTTGGGAAGGATATGGGCGGCAAACACAGCGGCGGAGCAGGCGCACCCGCTGCCTCCGGCCCCTGTATCCTGATTGTTCTCATCATAGATCATCATTCCGCAGTCCAGATGCTGCTTTTCAATGTCATACCCCTGCTGTCTCAGCAGCTCCAGCAGGATTACCTTTCCTACCTTTCCCAGATCTCCGGTAATGATCCGGTCGTACTCTGAAGGCTCCCTCTCAAAATCCATCAGATGGCGGCAGATGGTATCACAGGCCGCAGGCGCCATGCAGGCCCCCATATTCTGGGAATCTTTCAGCCCGTAATCCACAATCCGCCCGGATGTGACCCCGGAAATTCTGGCCCCGCTCTTTTCCTTTCCCAGCACACAGGCCGCGCTGCCCGTCACCGTCCAGGTGGCCGACGGCGGCCGCTGATTCCCGTAAGCCAGAGGAAAGCGAAACTCTTTCTCCGCGCTTCCGAAATGGCTGGAGGTCAGAGCCAGCACATGATCTCCGTAGCCGGCATTTACCGCCATGGCCCCCAGGGAGAGGGCTTCTCCCATGGTAGAACAGGCTCCGAACAGACCATAGACCGGGCGCTCCAGTTCCACAATGCCGAAAGAGGAGGCGATGGACTGTGCCAGCAGATCTCCTGTAAAGATCATCCGGATATTTTCCGGCCGCAGTCCTGCCTTCTCCAGAGCCATGCGGGCCGCGTCCAGCTGCATCTGGCTTTCCGCCTCTTCCCAGCTGTTCTGTCCTGCCATGGGATCCTCTTCTATCTTGTCAAAATATTTTCCCAGCGGCCCCTCTCCTTCCAGCTTTCCGACAATGGAAGCCGCCGAGACCACATAAACCTTATTTTCAAATACAAGACTCTGCATACCTTTTGTCTGGCCCATAAAAACCCTCCGTTTTCTTTACGCTTTAGTATGCGCCGGGGATTCTTTTTTATACGTCCGAAAAACGGGGATCCTCTGTCAAAACTGCCGGTCAAAAAAACGGCAGGATCCGCTTCCTGCCGTTTTCATCGAAAACAATACGCGCTTTTTTCTTTCTTATGGCCGGGCTCATCGCCGCTCCTCACACGGCATACCTGCAACTGCCTGTTTCCAGGACCTCGATCACATTCCGCGCGGCCATCAGACTCATTTTGCTGCTGGCCTCCTTGGTGGCGGCTCCTGCGTGAGGACTTAAGATACAGTTCGGAAGTCCGCACAGAGGGCTGTCATAGGGCGGCTCCGCCACAGTGGCGTCCAGACCCGCGCCCCGTATTTCTCCGTTCCGGAGGGCCTGATAGAGAGCATCTTCGTCCACAATGCCTCCCCGGGCTGTATTCACCAGGACTGCGTCCTTTTTCATCATCCGGAACTGCCGGCTTCCAAACATATTTTGTGTCTCCGGTGTCAGAGGAGAATGGATGGTGATAAAATCTGCCTCGCGGACCAGCGTATCCAGATCCACGTATTCTGCCGGACAGTTCCGGGCAAATTCCGGATCCTGGAACTGATCGCAGCAGAGGATCCTCATGCCGAATCCCCGGCACCGCCTGGCGACTCCCTTGCCGATGCGCCCGGCTCCCACAACACCCAGAGTCTTCTCCCACATTTCCACTCCTGCAGGGCGGATCTGATTTCCGCTTTTAATTCCCTGATCCATCCGGGGAATATTTCTGGCGCAGGCCAGCATCAGGGCCACTGCCAGATCCGCCACCGAATCCCCGTTTGCTCCCGGCGTAATAGTCACGGTGATCTGCCTGGCCCTGGCCGCCTCAAGATCCACCTTATCGTATCCCACTCCGTATCTTGAGATGACTTTCAGCTTCCCGGCCCTGTCCATAAGCCCCGGATCATAGGTTTCCAATCCCGCGATCACCGCGTCCGCCTCCGGTATCTCCCGGTCCAGCTGCTCCGCAATGGGGCCCTCCGCCTGGTTCAGTTTTTTCACCTCGCAGCCATGCTCTTCCAGCAGCTTTAACGCCTGGCCGTCCGCAGTGCCGAAAGACCGGGCCGTCACTAACACTCGATATTTTCCCATGGTCTTCCGCCTCCTTAATCCCTGACCAGCGCCACTGCCTCCGCCGTCAACCTGCGGATCTCATCAAACTTTTTCTCCCGGATCAAACTGTCTTTGACCATCCAGCTGCCGCCGCAGGCTATGACTTTTGGCTCCTCCAGATAGGCTTTTATATTCCCGGCGTTAATGCCTCCTGTAGGCATAAACCGCATCTGGGGAAAAGGTCCGGAAAGGGCCCGGATCGTTTTCAGACCGCCGTACTGTTCCGCCGGAAAAAATTTTGCCACCTGCAGACCATGCTTTGCCAGCAGCATAAGTTCTGTGGGCGTACAGACCCCCGGGAACACCGGTACGCCTTTTTTCTGGGCAAACTCGATAATATCCGTCTGGAACCCCGCGGACACCAGAAATTCCGCCCCGGCATCCACAGCCCTGACAGCCTGTTCCACAGAGGATACGGTGCCCGCCCCCACGAGCATCTCCGGAAACCTGCCGCTGATCCTGCGGATCGATTCCTCAGCCGCCTCCGTCCGGAATGTGACCTCCGCCAGAGGAAGCCCTCCTTTGATCAGCGCTTCCGCCAAAGGAAGGGCGTCATCCGCATCCTGCAGCACAACCACAGGCACAATCTTCAATTCCTCAATTCGTTTATTTACATCCATTGCCTTCTCCTCCCTATGTTACCCTACCACGCCAGGATCCCGGCCGGATTTTCCACAGAAATCTTCTCAATCTGTCGTTTTGTAATCCCGGCGTTCTCCATGGCCGGCAGGAATGTTTTTAAAATATATGTCAGTCCCACCGCCTCCGCTGTATAAGCCTTCAGCCGTTCTCTGGTAGTATCCAGCGAAAACAGCAGCTGGCTCTCATATCCCAGATCCAGGATTCCCTTTATCAGTTCCAGTTCAAAAGCATCGCTGTGATATTTATATCTGCCGATGGTGTCAAACTCCAGAGATATTCCGGCATCCAGCACCCGCAGAAACATTTCCCGGCTGCCGCAGGCCCGGTCCATGTGGCAGAAATATATTTTTTCAGGATCCGCCCCCCAGTCCCTGAGTGCTCTGGCCAGTTCCGCCGGCGGACTTCCCTTTTCAATATGCACCATGATCGGCGCGCCGGTATTCCGGTGGGCCCGCACTGCCGCCCGGAAAAGGCGCTGGTAGGTTTCTGTCAGTCCGCAGCTGTCCAGGGCTGTCTTTATGATCCCGGCCCGGGCCGCCTGACGGTCCGGCGTCAGTTCCCCATCCGCCTCCGGAAGCATACCTTCCGTCAGTTCTTCCGTGAAGATTTCCGCCAAGTCCTGTTCCTCTATTCTGTGGATCCAGTGCTCTTCCGGATAAAAAATCATTTTGTGAAAGCCTGTAGAAGCCACGATATGGACGCCGGAAGCTTTTGAAATCTCTTCCAGCCCCCGGGAAATCCGGCCGCATCCCACAGGCTGGGCCTCCACCAGAGCGCTGCCTCCCGCCCGCCGGTAATCCCGGACCTCCTGAAGCGATTTTTCCCGGTCTTCAATGCAGAGCGCCGGATTGATTTCAAAAGATCTGCCCCGTCTCAGCAGGATATGTTCATGGCATTGAGTAAATCCCAGCTGTTCAGGAGCCACCTGCCCCAGCACAGTATGTATCATTTTTTTCATTTTGCATTACCACTTGGGATTGGGGATAATGACGGGTCTGCCATCCCTTTCCACTACCATTTTATGATAACCTTTCGTCTCAATCGTTCCGTAGTCATGGCCCGCGTCCGCCGCGAAGGTAAAAAATACCACCAGCGGATCTCTGCCTGTATTTACTGTACGATGCGCGTAGCGCCTGGGTACATAAACCGCCTGTCCTTTGGAAAGCGGCATCTCAATGGTATCTCCCTCCGGATTTTCCATAACCATATATCCTTCTCCGCTGAGGGTATAATATACCTCCGAAGTTTCCAGTTTCGTATGAAAATGCCCTTTCGTCATATAATATTCGCCGCCTACCTGGCCGGGATAAAGGATTGTTGTTCCGAAAGCCAGATCGCCCTCTCTTTCCGGACAGCCCAGTTCATAAAATTCATAGATCAAGGGATCTTCCTTTTCCAGAATTTTTTCTGCGGCATCTGTATCACAGTACATCTTCTTCATCTGAGAAAGATAGCGTTTTGTTGTCTCCGCTTTTTTTGAAAAGCCATTTTCCAGATTAAAATCCACCAGGAAACTATGGTCCCAGTCAAATTGATTCATATACTCACCTCCTCGTCATACATTTTTTGCCGCTTCGCTGAGCATCATCACCTTATCCGCCATATCCTCAATATGGAAGACCTCTCCCACTACCTGGGTCCATCCGTGGATAAAATAAATCCATCCGTCTTCTATATACAGATGCTTCGCATCCGCCTGCGCCTTAGCCTGATCCATAAATACCAGTTCGCCCCGGTAATTGATTTCCCACACCAGGCTGTTGTCCGGAAAAACACATGCATCTGTCAGCGGTGAACCGGGAGCGTCTTTTCCGAGACCTGTGGCGTTTACCACCAGCGAATAGGGCTTCAGGGACGCCAGAATCCGGTCGTTGTCTCCCGGATCCGGAGTATGAAGATATTCAAAGCGGATCGCTGGATTCAGATTATCCAGGATTTTCCGGGCCGACTCCAGTCTCGGAAGACTGCGGTTGGAAATAATAATCTTTTTGGGGATGTCATCTCCGCCTTTTTTCTGTCCGAAATACAGGGACATTGCCAGGGCGGCGCCGCCCGCTCCCATAAGGAACACCTCTCCGCCATGATCTTTCCAGTAATTTTCAGGCACGAAATGTTCCAGGGCCAGCCCGCTGGAAATCGGATCTTTCGCATGGCCGCAGAGTTTTCCGTCCTTTTTGGAAATGCAGGAAATTTCCCCCAGCTTCTGCGCGAAGGGATCCAGATACTCAAAAAGATCCCGGCAGGCATTGTACAGGTCGATTTTGTGAGTTGTCACCAGCGCTCCCAGGGACAGGGGGTCGTTCTTGATAAATTCGACTGCCTCCCGATAGTCCTCTCCCGGTGAATGAGGTTTAAAATCAATCCCTTTGATGACCGCGTCCAATCCCAGGACTTCTGCCCACTTCGGAAAAACGCGCATGATCGAGGACTTTCCGGTGGTGACACCGATGAAATAAATCGTTGGTTTTGTTGCCGGCTGTACATTCAGCATAATCCGTTACCTCCTAATATATTTATCCGTTAAATGCATATTGAAGAATTCTTTCTCCTTCCAATTCCTCTCCGGTCAATTCACCGACAATCATCCCGTTTTTAATTATGATGACTCGATCACACTCATTTACTACTTCCTCAAGTTCCGATGAAATAATAATGACACTTTTCGGATTATCCGGATTATCTGTCAGAGAATGCAGAATATCATATATCTCGTTTTTCGCTCCCACATCTACCCCTCTTGTGGGTTCATCCATAATGACAATTTTGGGGTCGATCGACAGGCACTTGGCAATTACAACTTTCTGCTGATTGCCTCCGCTCAAATCCATGACCATCTGTTTGGAACTTCTGGCTCTGATATTCAGTTTTTCAATAGCATCCTGTCCCATTTTTCCCATTTTCTTTTTGCTGAGCAAACGCGTTCCGGCAGATTTAATATCTTTGTCATGTACGGTAGCAATATTATTTGCTATATCCAGATTCATAAAAAGTCCTACATGTTTCCGGTCTTCCGGCAGCATGGCAATGCCCTGCCTCATTGCGTCCTTCGGATTTTTAATCCGAACCGGTTTGTCTCCGTAAAGAAGGATTTCCCCTTCCTGAGCTTTTTCTAAGCCAAAAATCGTTTCCATCAACTCTGTCCTTCCGGAGCCCTCCAATCCGTAAAATCCCAGCATTTCCCCTTCATGCAGATCAAAATTGATATGTTTTACACGGCTGCCCCTGGACATATTCCGGACGCTCAATGCAATTTTGTCACCCTTGGAAAAAATTTTTTTCTTTCTCCCGGCACTTTGATTTCTTATTTCTTCTACATTTTTATTTGATATCAAAGAAACAATCTCTTCCGGGGTGGTTTCTTCTTTTTTTATGTATTCAGGTATTCTCCGTTTCTCATGACGCTGATGCGGTCGCTGATACGGAATACCTCTTCCATTCTATGCGAAATAAAAATGATCGCGACACCTTCAGAAACAAGCTGTCCTATAATGCGGAATAATTTGTCGGTCTCGTTATATGTCAAGGACGAGGTTGGTTCATCTAAGATCAATACATCTGATTTTACAAACATGGCTTTGGCAATTTCCACCAGCTGCATCTGCGCGGCACTGAGATCCCCTACCATGCTCTTCACATCAATTTCCATTCCCAATTTTTCCAGTTCTTTCTGGGCATCCTTCACCATTCTCTGCCAGTCCAGACTTCCGCGCTTCCTGTATTCTCGTCCCAGAAAAATATTTTCTACCACGGTAAGATTGCGGCATAATTTTAGTTCCTGAAATACTGTAGCTATTCCATAATTCTTAGCTACAAGAGGACTGCTTATATGTACCTTTTTCCCTTTATAGATTATTTCTCCCTCATCCGGCTGATAAATTCCGGACAGCATATTCATTAATGTCGACTTTCCGGCCCCGTTTTCTCCGATTACGGTATGGACTTCTCCTGCATCAATGCTGAAGCTTACATTTTTTACGGCATGGATTCCACCGAATCTTTTACTCACATTTTGAAATTGAATAATAGGTTTTCCCATATTGATCCATCCCTCTTCTATTTTTTAACTATTTCCTTTTAGATTTGTTGTACATATCTATCGCAACAGCACCGATCACAAGCACGCCGATCAGAACCGTCTGAACATATGTATCCACTCCTATGAGTACCAGCCCGTTTCTCAGTACGCCAATAATAAGGACACCTATGACAGTTCCCACGATCGTTCCATAACCTCCGCTGGGGCTGGCGCCGCCAATATAAGCCGCCGCTAATACGTCCAGTTCCGTTCCTTCTCCCATAGTTCCCTGCACGGTATGCATAAACGCAAAATTCAGGATTCCTGTTAAAGCGCACAATCCGCCTGTAATAATATACGGCATCATGATGGTTCGTTTAACATTAATTCCGGAAGCCCTTGCCGCGTCCATACTTCCGCCGACAGCCCGCATTCTGAATCCCGCCAAGGATCTGTGAAAGAAAATATATCCCAGAACAGCCATGATAATGAGAAACAGCGCCAGAGTAGGAATACCTCCGACATTTCCTCCGCCTAAGTTATAAAATGTCTGCAAATTTTCAGGATCGGCAACCGGAGAACGGTCCAAAGAAATAATCATGCCGTTTGTTAATATAAGAGCAAGTCCGCGGGCAATATTCATTGTGCCCAATGTAGCGATAAATGCAGGGATATTAACATAGCCGATTAAAAATCCGTTGATAGCTCCAAAAGCAATTCCTACCATCAGTCCAACCAGGCAGCAGCCAAAAATAGGAATGCCCGTTTTAGTCATCAAAACAGCTGCCACCGTGGTACTGAGGGCGTAAGTTGAACCTACCGAAAGGTCTACTCCTCCCACTACAATGACCATCGTCATTCCCAGCGCCATTACTCCCATAATTGAAACCTGGCGGAGTATATTTACCAGGTTAGTCGGTATAAAAAAGACATCTGACAGCGCTGTAAATACGATGAACAGCAGGATAAGGGTAATGAGTATTCCCAGTTCTTTAATTTTCAAGACTCTCTGCAGAAACCCGGCAGAACCGCTTTTATTCTTTTTTCCGTCCATTGTATCATCCTCTCATGCTCATTTTATTTATGCCTAGTATGCGTAAGCGCATACCAGGCATATCTGTTCATTGTTCTACTATTTAGTTGTTTCAGGCTGCTCTTAACCGATAGGCACTCCGGAATCCCTCTGCGCGATTACCTCATCTACATTTGTTGAGTCAACGCAGAAAATATAGTAAGGCACATCATTTTCTTTAAAAGATGCCGGGTCTCCGGTCGTTACAAAATTGTAAAGCTGTTCGCATGCCCCATACGCCTGCTCAAACACTCTCTGTCCATGGGAAGCTGTCAGATATCCTTCCTGAATATAATCCAAAACGTTTCCATACAAATCATGTCCTACACTGATAATGTCTTTCCTGTCCTGATTTTTCATCAGTCTTCCCCAAATGTCCATGGTGCCGCCCAGATTGCACATAGCGTCAATATCCGGATTTGCCAGAAGCGCATTCTCTAATGCTCCATAGGCCTGCTGCTCATCGCCCTCGGCATTAATAAAATCAACAATTTCAATTCCGTCATACTGTTCAAAAATTTCTCTTGAACCTGCTTCGCGGGAATCCGACCAATTGGTTCCGGCTCCGGTCGTAGTGATGAGAACTTTTCCTTTTACCTCGCCATCGTATTTTTCTTTCAGCTTTTCAACGATATATTCCGCTACTACACGGCCTGCCTCCACATCATCTCTTCCGAGATAAGACAGTCTTCCTGAACTGGGCGCATCTGAATTAACGCATATCGTTGGAATTCCCGCCTCTAATGCTTTGTCGATAATCGGCGCGATTGTCTGATCATCTGATACTGCCACTGCAATACCATCCGGATGGCTGGTAATCAGGTTGTCAATTACGTTGTACTGAGATTCCGCCGTCCAGTCTGTACCTCCCGTTACGTAGCAGTTAGCTCCTGTTTCTTCCGCAAAGGCCTGCACACCTTCGTCCAGATAGGATGCAAAAATATCGGATACATTCATATAGACAACCGCGAATTCCATATCTTTCGGATCTTTTGAAGTATCCAGCTTGAAGGTATATCCATTCACCTCTACTTCTTTTTCTCCGCCTTCCGTTCCTGAATTCGACGCGCTGCTTTCAGAGGTGTTGGACGCAGAAGTATTTGCCGTGTTTTTCTCTTCATTCGCCCCGCCGGAAGAGCCGCATCCCGTAACCGCCAACAACATCAACGATGCCGCCAGTGCCATACATACTTGTTTTTTCATGTGTAAAACCCTCCTTTAAAAATGATTTATTTTTGATACACCTGTGGTGCCCCTTCACAAGAAGATTGTTCTAATGTCTGCACTATATGAAGCGCAGAAGCTGTGTTAATCCCCAGACGCTCGACCCCCATATCTACCAGGGAATAAAAATCTTCCATTGTGCGGATTCCTCCTGCAGCTTTTACTTTTATCGCACTGCCGCAGTGCTTTTTTATCTTCCTGATTCTTTCGATATTGGCACCGCCGGCCACCCATCCGGTTCCTGTTTTAACAAAATCCGCTCCAGCTGATATAACCAAATCGCATGCTTTCAGCATTTCAAAATCAGACAAAAGGTTGATTTCGATAATTACTTTCGTCAGCGCTTTTCCTTTTGCCATGCTGATAATCTGCTTCAGTTCATTTTCTACATATTCATATTCGGAATTTTTAAACTTCCCGATATTCATAACAATGTCCATCTCCTGGACACCGTCCCGCAAGAGCTGCTCGGCCTCCAAAATTTTTGTCTCCGTCTTATGCGCCCCGGCAGGAAAGCCTACCGGCGCGCCCACATACACGCCATCCACATCTTTCAGCATAGCCGCCAGCGCAGAAACCCAGCAGGGCAGAACGTGAACATTTACAAATTTGTATTTTTTTGCATAGGCTACCACTTCTTCGATATCCTTCAGTGTATGCTGAGATCTAACCGCACTGATATCGATCATAGCAGCCGCTTCTCTTGCTAACATAGCGCCCCTCCAAACTATAAAGTAATTAACAAATTACATTTCGCAAAACATAATTATCTTTACCGTGATATTATCACAACCAAATACCCTTGTCAACTACTATTTTTATTTGATTTTTCCCATTATTTTCCAATTTATTTTATATTCTTTGTTTTTTAATGAAATAAATTCATAATATTTTTGTCCAAATCATTGACAAACATAACTATCTTTTATATACTCTATAAAAAAAGAGGAGGCGCTTTACATGTATATAATTGCATATGATCTCGGAACCGGCGGTGTAAAAGCATCCCTATATGACGAAAAGATGCAGACACTGGCAAAATCGTTTATTTCCTATAAAACATACTATCCGGCGGACTGCATGCATGAACAGTGCCCGGAAGATTGGTGGAACGGAGTTATAAAGAGCACGAAGATTTTATTAGACAAGACAGAGGTCTCCCCTGGCAGCATTGGCTGCCTGGCGCTTTCAGGCCACAGTCTTGTTACCGTTCCGATCGGTCCTGACGGACAAACGCTTCTAAACCGTGTCCCTATCTGGTCCGATACCAGAGCCTTGCAGGAATCCCGATCATTTTTTGAAAAAATTGATGAAAAATACTGGTATATGACCACCGGAAACGGTTTTCCGGCCCCCTGCTATTCTTTGTTTAAACTTATGTGGATGAAGCAGCATCAGCCGGAAGTATTTGAGCGGATTTACAAGGTTCTGGGATCAAAAGATTATATCAACTATAAATTGACCGGGAATTTTTATACAGATCCTTCTTATGCATCCGGCACAGGAGCTTATAGTCTCACAGAAAGGAAAATGCGCTTAGATTTTTTAGAGGCAGCCGGAATTGTCCAAAAGATATTTCCGCCCATTGTGCCTTCTCACCAAATAATCGGTCATATTACTCCGGAAGCTTCTAAAGAAATAGGTCTTTCAGAGAAAACGCTGGTGGCCTGCGGCGGTGTAGACAATGCCTGCATGGCATTGGGAGCTGTCGGACCGGAAGATGGTAAAATATATACCTCTTTAGGCTCCTCCAGCTGGGTTCCGGTCAATTCCCGAACACCCATTCTGGACTTTGCAAAAAAGCCTTATGTGTTTGCGCACATCCAGGAAAATATGTTTACTTCCGCATTCTCTATTTTTGCGGGAGGCAGTTCTTTTGCCTGGACAAAAGATATTTTCTGTAAAGATATCACAGAAAACGTATATGACCGCATGAGCGAACTGGCATCTCAAATTCCGATCGGGTCAGGAGGAGTTTTTTTTAATCCCAGCCTGGCCGGAGGAACTTCACAAGATAAGAGCCTTCATATACGCGGCGCTTTTATCGGCCTTCATCTGGGTACTACCAGAGAAGCAATGATCCGCGCGGCTATGGAGGGCATCTGTATGAACCTTAAAGAGTCCATCCGTTATCTGCAGGAGAAAACAGCGGTTACTGATGAAATTTTATTCTGCGGCGGCGGAAGCAAAAGCAAATTCTGGATGCAGATGTTTGCCGATGTATTTAACATGAACATTATAAAAACCAACATAGACCAGGATGCCGCCTCTCTCGGCGCTGCATGCATCGCTGCCAGAGCTTCCGGCCTGTGGCAGGACTACAGCCCTGTTCCCCTGCTGCATCATATAGAATATGTAAGCAGACCTGTACCGGAACATGCGGCTGCATACGAACGCCTGCAGACCACTTTTACGCATATATGCGATGTACTGGCTGATCTTGGCGATTATATGTCGGAGAACGGAGTTTTAGGAACTTCGGCAGTTCAATGACTGTCTGAATATAATAGGTAATTGCGAAACAAGCTTGTAATTATGGTTGAAAGAAGGGATGTTATC
>ERZ1643246.1098-NODE-1098-length-30653-cov-6.540918_pt1 | contig 30653 bp, 44 predicted proteins | sample MGYA00579265_ERZ1643246 | MGnify/ENA primary metagenome ERZ1643246 (study PRJEB29033, sample SAMEA4952261) | chicken gut metagenome | biome: Broiler Chicken; feature: Gastrointestinal Tract; material: Caecum | place: Ireland | collected 2018 | study: Broiler...
AGGTCTTTCTGCTTCTATGCTGCCTTATAAGTTATTTAGCACAATGGAATCACCCCCTCGCATAACGGGAACATTTGTTCGATTGTTGTGGTCAAAAAAAACGCCCTTTATGGGTCTACGAAAATCGAACAATTGTTTGCGTTTTTCTATGGAGATTATACAACGTATTTTCCATTGTGTCAACCATGAGATTAGAACATTTTTTCATATGTATTATTGTATAGAATAAAAGAAGAGGGTCACTCTTTGATGAGTGTCCCTCTTCTACAGATTCTGTATAAAACAAATTACATGATCTGAAATTCCAAATGATATCCTGTCAGTCCAGCATTTCCGATAAGTCCGCCACCAATACTGTGAAACTCACCATCAATTTCAAGCGCACTACCATTTGCCATCGCAACCAAAAATTTTCTTTCGTCGTTCATTTCGGCCTCATAGTCGCTCTGCGTCATTGACAGCTTAAATTCACCAGTGCCATCGGCATTACTCTCGAACATTGTGATAAGCGCATCCTGATCCACAGCTCTTACAGCCAATTTCACCGAATGGCGGAACGGACGACCTTTTTCAAGGAGCTGATATTTAACCGTCTTTGTGATAATTGGCTCGCCGCTGCTCTCCAGATAAGCCAGATAGTCATCGGTAAACTCATTCATCTTCAGATTGCTGGGAATTTCAGGAGCCTGAGGACGTTCGTTGGGGTGGCTCTGAACCAAAGGAATCAATTGATCATTGAAAATCGGATCATGTACAACGACATAGGTCTTGCCATCCAAAACGAACTTTTCGTCCGGCCCGTATTCCTGACCATTGACGATCAGGGCAGTCTCCTTGCCGTCAACCTTTACAATGCCGTCAATCCATACGCCGTTGAGGTAAATCTTGCCCTCGTTTTCATCCGGCTGCTCCGGTTCTATGGTCTCCTGACCCTCGGGCACATAGCTTTCATCGGTCAGGATGTCAACACGCTGGTTTGCGCCGTCCCAGTTAACGCCGATATCAAAGGACTCGCAGACATCGCGCAGCTTGTAGTAGTTGTTGTCGTCGATGTTGTAGCCGGTGTAGCCCATCTTGACGTTATCCTTGTAAACGACTGCCGTCGAAGACTCTGCTTTCTTGGATGCGGAGCCGATGGCGCCCAGCTCGCCGCCAACAGTGGTATACGGCTTGCCGGAAGTGAGGTCGATACGCTGTGCATTGTTGTTCCAGCTTACTTCGAACTGCTTTTCGCTGCCATTCACGATGGCCGCAATATCACGCAGCTTGAAGTAATTGTTGCCATTGATTTCATACGCTGCGACATTTGCCTTGGTTCCATCGACGTAAATGGAATGAGGAGAAGGGGTCGCAGTAGTCGTCATTGCAGAACCAACAACAGTACCCACTGCCGCAGTAACGGACAATGCTACCGCTGCTACACAAGCGATAAGGTTTCTACTTTTCATGAATTATCACACTCTCTTTCTAAAAAATAGGTTTTGTTCGGAAAAATTTTATTTTCTTGAGTCTCGGATTTGATACCTAAGATACCTCTTTGTTTATGTTTGAATTATACCATTTTTTTCTGGTTCTGTCAATAACAAAATAGAACAATTGTTCTATTGTTTTTTTCGTGGGATACTGCGCAGGATACAGACGGATTCAAAGCATAATTTCTACAAATTTACAGCTCTATAAATCTATAAACCTACAATCCTACAATCCTATAACTCTATAATGATACATTTCTACAATCCTATAATCGTATGTTCTTTTGTTCTCGCATTTTTCGTTTCTTTGGCTCTACATTTCTATATCTCTACATGTCTACATTTCTATATATCTATATTTCTACATCTGTATATTTGATTTAAAACCTCTCCCCTGTTTCATGGCAGAAAAATCTGCGCCGCGCTCCGGCAATCAGTTCCCGGCCTGCGGATGCGTGAAAAGAAACAGCTGTCTGTGTTCTTCCATATCCATTCTTCTATGTCTCTACATTTCTATAATTCTACACTTCTACATATCTATAATTTTATATTCGTACGTTTCTACATTTTTATATTTAAAGACAAAGGCAGCGACCGCCTCTCAATCCCAGAGACAGTCGTTGCCTTGTCAACCTTTTTGGCGACCATCCACTACGGCATCAACATGTACCGTCATGCCTTCGATAGAAAATGCAACCTTATACCATTTAGCGAAAACGGCTTTTCGATACACACCTTCTGGCAGCCTCTCATCATCGTATGGAGGAAACTGCAAAGGTGCTTGTTCCAATCGCTGCATGACAGCCGCGAACTCTTGACGAAAACAGCGTGCAGCCGGCACGCTGACTCTCGCAATGAATTCCGCATGTCGTACAAGTATTTCTGCAATTTGAGGGGAGAATTCAATTTGATGGAGTGAGGGCGCACACCCCTTCCACATCTGAAAAGCTTGGGAGGGGTTAGCCCTTACCCTGATCACGGATATACTGGGCTACAACACGTTTGCTGCGTTCGCTCACAGTCCCGATAAAATATGATTGGCTCCAGAAAACGGGTTTCCAATAATACCGGGAAAGTTGGTTTGAAAACTCCTTACGTAACAGTCTGGCTGTTACAGTTTTATAATTATTAACCAAGGTCGATAACTGAACTTGTGGCGGGGCATCAAACATTATATGTACATGGTCGAGGTCCGTGTTTATTTCTTGGATCTCACAAGGATAGTTTTCCTCTAAAATCCGATGAGACAATTCTATTAGTCTTTTTTGCAGATCACCTTGTATAACTGGATGGCGGTATTTTGTAACGACAACTAAATGGTAGGATAAATCGTAACAACTGTGTCGATTGCGTTTATATTCAGTAGTTTTCACTTATATCATCTTCTTTACATGTGATTATAGTTGTGATATAATAATAACAGCTAAATATCAGATTGTAAAGGAGGGCGACAGCAATGAAAATAACTTCCAGCTATCAAGTAAAACTGATGGATCATCAAGGTATGCTTTCTGAAACGGTTGAAATCTACAGGGAAGCTGTCGCTTTCCTGATCGACGTTGCGAATAAAGAATGGGATAACCTTGCAGCGGCGTATGCGACTGGTCCGCATCTTGCACAGGCGATCTTAGGAAGTATGGTCCACGCTACAAAGGCCCATCCTTCCCCTAAGTATGATTTCGACGCCCGTTTTTACAAATTTCCCTGCTATCTCCGCAGGGCTGCTATGTCAACTGCTATCGGGGCGGTGTCATCCTACCGCAGCAGCCTAAAAAACTGGGAGGCGAACGGTAAAAAAGGAAAGCAGCCCACTCTTACCTATAAGCGTAATGTTATGCCCACCTTTTTTAAAGGGAACATGAGTAATTCAGAAAAGATGCTTATTGGCGAGCAGGACACTGTACTGCTTAAACTTTACTGTAATAAAGACTGGGTTTTTGTTCCCATCCGCTGCCGTCATCAGGATGTTAAGTACCTTGCAAAGTGGTGGATTTCTGTAACTGCTTCAGCCCCTACACTTGAGGTCAGGTATAGAAAAGGCCGCAGCAATGTATACTGTCTGCGATACGCCTTTACCGAAAGCAGAAATCTTTCGCTTCGTGATACGTCTCTGGAACAGCGTACAATCCTTGCCGTGGACCTCGGCATCAACAACGATGCAGTTTGTTCAGTTATGCTTGCAGACGGAACTGTCGTGGCACGGAAGTTTATTAACTTCCCCAAGGAAAAAGACCGACTGCAACACATCCTAAACCGCATCAGACGTTTGCAGAGGGAACATGGAAGGACAGGCGGCAAACACGAATGGGCGGAGGCACGACGGATCAACGATCAGTTGGCTTGTCTTATTGCAAATGCAATTGTCAGTGCCGCCTGTGAGTATGGTGTTAATGTCATTGTTTTTGAATACCTAAATACGGGTGGCAAAATCCGGGGCAGCAAAAAGCAACGGCTGCATCTCTGGCGTAAGAACGATATCCAAAAGATGGTGGAACATAAGGCGCACCGAAACCTGATACGCATATCCCGCGTTTGTGCTTGGGGAACCAGCAAACTTGCCTTTGATGGCAGCGGTGAAGTGCAGCGGGATAAAAACAACCATTCGCTTTGCACTTTTACCACTGGGAAAAGGTATAATTGCGATCTTAGTGCCAGCTATAACATCGGTGCAAGGTATTTCCTTCGTGAGATGTGTTCCTTAAATTCAAAACTGACGAACGAGCTTCCTAAAACATCCCAGCGGACATATGCTGACCTGTACAACTTGAAGCAATTCCCAGCAGCTTAAACCCTTTCAGGTAACTGAAAGGTCCCGCAGGGACGGCAAAAGCCCGACTCTGCGGGACAGAACAAATGGCTTATTTGTCTGCGCTGACTGAATTGTGGATACGGTATCTTCGGATATCGTGTTCTGCGGTTCAGCTGTATCGCAGGTAAATTACTTCCCCTCAAGGAAGGAGAAGCCCCCACTATATCCCCGTAAGGGAATTAGTGGGAGAGGTTCACACACCCGTCCATCTATGATCATATCATTGGTTATTTCGCAGACGGAATATCCACACTCCCGACAAAAGCCATCTTTCCATCTGTCTTCAGGGATGCCGCAGGTGTTAAAGCACTGTTTTGTGTTTTCCTTCCTTTGCGTCATCCCTTCATCACCTTTTGCGGGTACTGATTACCCAATTCCAGCCGGTAGTCCCCTGCAATAAATCCTCCGTTGTATTGGAAAGAGGCTATAGGATCCGGCACAAAGCCATTTTTCTGGCACCAAGCAGCCATTTCTGGCGTTTGCACGCACTGAATGACAATCTCCGGGATGCTATGGGCTGCACAAAACGTCTTCAGCCATTCTGATACTGCCGTCATTGTTCCCTGCCGTCGCTTCATAAAGCACACCCGGGAGACTGTTAACCACATATTCTTCAGGGTATGCAACCGCAATTCGGTCTCAAACCCCGGAGAGTGCAGCCAGATGCCACTGATTTCTTTCTCACATTCGATTCTTCCGCCTTCCCGCTCCAAAAGAAGCTGGGACAGCTCCACAATATCCTTTTCTGTGAATGATACGTTCTCCATAGTTCTTATCCTTTCGTCCTTCTGTGCCCCTTAACATACTGGTTTGCAGTGCTATTTCGATCTGACCATAAGGATGGGGTAATTGGAGGTGTCCGTTACTTCAAATTGTTGAAAAATTTCAGCCAAATCCGTCTGATCATTGACTCGTATTTCGTATCGGTTGTTTCTTTCAGCATATGGCAAGACCATAATGCGCAAAACAATTGCGCCTATAATAAGTAGTATGTAGATGCATTTAAGTGCAAGACGTGCTTTGGGAAACGAACGATATATGATGTAGCCTATATATATAAGCAACATCAGTAAGCACGCAACTAAAATAATTTTACCTATATCTATTTCTGGTGTTACACGCAGAATTTCAGCCCCCAAACTAATCAGTGTTTCCTGCATTTCGTAATCCTTTCCCATCAAAACTGCCCCAGCATCATTATTTAGATGGCTGCTGCGGTTTATAATAGTCTGCATATCCAGCTGCACGAATGCAATGATCACACGGGACACGATCTCGATCCAGAAAATCGCAACCGGCGCAGCTCATGATTCCTCTTTTGAATTTGACGGGAGGATAAGCGTAGGCCAGCCAAGCCATCCCATATTCGTACTTTTCCGGGTAATATGCAAGCAGCGGGTCTAATATGCTCCAATGTGGTGGCGCGCTATCTGCTCTTAACCCAACGTGCCAGTATGGGCGGCTTACCATTTCTCGCAGCTGCTCTACTGAGAGCGGCTGCTCATCGGTTGGCTTAGCACTGAGAGCCTTCATTGCTTCGATCCCCAGTTCCACCGCCTCCAGAAAGGCATCTGCTTTCTCCGCATCAATGCAGATATTTCCGTTATTCGGATCTTTATACCAGTCATTCGCTAAGTGGTTTATTCCTTCTTTATTCAGCATAGATCATTCACTCTCCATCTTTGACTTTATTTTACGTCAGAGTGTCATGCATTCTCATATCCCAATGACATACTCCCCATGTCTGAAGACAGGGGTTTTACGCCTCGCTTGATAATGCTTGCACCGCTCGTTGCTCAGACCGGAAAAAGCAGCTATCTACGGCTGAACCTTCAAACACATCGAAATCGTCATTGGCAAATTGAGCGCCGAAGCTATCCAAAGCGCCATTTTTGTATGAGACTGTCTCAACCACCGCTTCTTCTATTTCACCCGTGTCCTTGTTCACATACCACAGATGAGTCCCAACGCGAATCATCGCGTCCTCCTGTTCTGCCGCTGCCGCCCAGCGAACAGCAATTTCTTGCAAAAGCGCAAGCGAGGCATCCGCAACGCCAAGCCCCGGTGTTAGATCATTCCGTTCATCAATCAGATTCCGAAAAATTCCGTCGAAGTCCTCAGATCCGACGGCTCCCGTTCGCATCAGCATTTCGTAGCCTCGGTATGTCTGCAACAACTCTTGCTGCGTAAATTGCTTCAAATCCATCATTTTGTTTACACTCTCCTTCATTCGTACAAGAATCATTTATGTGCAAGTTGCCCCGGGCAGCTATCTCAGTATTGCGGCCCGAGGTTGTCCCTTCCGGAACAAAGCATGCACATAGTCGATCTTGGCGATATCCATGGGAGCAGCCTCCCACTGAATACCGTCGAAAGAGTACATCCATCCAGCCGGATTGCGCCAAATTTCTCGCAGCACATTGATGTCGTCATCCGGGAACACGATTTCTCCGTACACTTTCTGATATTTTCTGAGCAATTCTTCTGCTGTCATAGCTTGGCCTCTCCTCATTTTTCTGCACTTTTCCAACATTCCATTGCAGGTCTGCAACATTTCAATGCAGCTTTCCCCCATTTTGATAGAGTTCTCACCGTTTTCAATATGGATTCCCCTCATTCTGATGAAGTTCATCCCATCACATCGCATGATGCCCCATATCGCTCATCTCTGCTTTCTTACTGCGTGAAACTGCGGAATATTGATTTTTTCATGATACTCTCTGTTTTCGGCACTTTTCCGCTTTAACAATCGTTCTACCATGCCTTGTTTTGTCGATGCAATGTCGGTCGGTAGCAGATGGCCTGTGAGTGCTAAAAACGCGCTTTCTATTACTTCCCTCTCGTATTGCCGGTCTATCAAGCACGCGATGCGGAAATTACTGCCACGCAAAAGAAGGTTGACATGCTCTGCACCGTCAATATCCGGCCTATCAGGGCCACGATGCAATCCCCTATTAAACCTCTCACCGATGTAGTAACGATTCTCTAATGGACTGTTGTTACCGATATAATACTCAAACTCCATGTTTTTTATAAAACCAGAAAGATTGAGCATGCCTTTCCAATTGTTGCGCTGCGGATTGTACATCAACACCTTTTTATTTGTCAGGCTAACATCAACATTCCTGTCCAGAACTATCATGTTCTCACTGGTGGGATCTTTATGGCGGCATCGCATCGAAGGTAAGAAAATCGCCGTTAGATCCAGCGTTTCATATTGGATATTGCCTCCGGGGGACACTCCAAAAGCTACGGCATCGTGCGTACGGATCAAATCGGAAAGCCTTTTATCTTTCACTCCAAACACTTCTAATATCGCTAATGTGGTGTCCGGTCTCAGCCCTCCGCATCCACAGCTCGCCGATTCGATCTGCAATTCCTTTCCGTCTAAGAAATCAAGAATCAAATGAATATTTTCAGAAAGTATCTTGTCATGTGTAGTCAGAAAATTGGTACTCTCAAAAAATACAGTTACTCGGCACAAGCCGGTATACTTATCCTTTAGTCCCCTGATAATCTCCAGCGCTTTGTCCGAGGAGTCTTTTATCAAACGTATCATTTCCATACGGATCATACCTTTCTGTGGGATTTGTATCGTTTTTCGAATCAACTAAGACAACATCGAACACATTGATCCAATCATCGTTCAGATAACAGACTTCCTTACCAATGGGCACACTCCCTCTTGGATGCCGGAGATACAGGGAATTGCAAGAGCGGCTGGCTTTACAGGCGCAGACTAATATCTTATCAAAAATCTTTGTCTCTGCCAGCCTGCATATATCAGAATACTTCATCGGCTGTTCCGTGGCCTCTGTATGAACAATATGATCCAGATTTAACCGCTCAGAGATTAACCGGATATAGGTCGGAGATATCATATCGTCATAATAAACAACTGGTTTATTCTCCACATATTCACTTCTCTTAGTTTCCATGTTCATCACATTTTTCCTCTTGCTGCGAGAATAAGCCATAAAACTTTGCGCTTACAAAATGAACAATTTTGCTTGGATCAAATGCTTTTTTGCAATGAGGGCAGACAGGCCACATGCCTTTTTTGTAATTTCGAGTGATATCCTGTACCCCGCGAAAACGCATGATTTTTTTCTCTTCCTCTCGCCATATCTCCAATTTTTCTTTTTCGCTTGCCATAGTCTTTGCAATTTTTTCCCATCGACCTGCTATGTCAAATAATACACTCCATGGGTCTAAAATCGCACCGCATTCTTTGCAATATACCAAGTGATTGTTTTCATCTATGACATACGTGGGGTCTTTACATTGGCATATTTTCTGGCGGTCCCGCTCGATGATCACCGGGAAGATAGGAATAATTTTGGGATCTGACTCAGTTTCCATCTTTTCCTCCATATTCAAAAATTAACGCTTCTCTTTACGCAAACATTTGTTCGATATATTTATTATACGATTGTTTTTCAATCCCGTCAATAATAGAATCCAATATAAAAAAGGCCCCAAAGGGGCCTTTTCATCTTTTTTCATCCGGCTTTATCCTGTAGTCGTATCCAAGCATTGTGATTTGCGTTTCAGCTTGATTTTGCCGTCCATCCCATCTTCATTGAATTTCACATCAAAACCGAATTTCCGGTAAAAATGTTCTATTCGGTCAAAATGATCATGGTCTACGCTCGATATAGTTCCAGTAATCTCTACAATTTCTTTGTTTAAGATATTGGAAATTTCATCACAGAAACTGAATAAGTATTTCATCAGAATGGAGCCGCTTTTTTCATTTACGTCACCTAAAATATCATTGATATGAATTGATGGCTCCAACCGGTCCAAAGTAGCATACAATTTAGGGTACGAGGAACGCTTTTTTTTGCCAGCTATAAAAATCGTAATTTGTCTCATTTCTACAGTGCATGCGACAAAAATTTGTTCTCCATTTTCATCATATTCCATTCCAACAATATGGCCGTATCTTAAAGCATCTTTGAATGCATCACTCAATTCATCATATCTCTGGTTCGCCAGTTCGACATTTTTCTCCAGCTGCTCCATACGCACCATTTGTTTATACCGTTCCAGTTTTCTTTTTTTTAATATATTTAGCATTGTCTTTCCCACCAAACGATTGTTTCGTATACCTATCATACGACTGTTTTTTTATGCTGTCAACAAGAGATTCCAATATAAAAAGGCCCCAAAGGGACCTTTTAGACAGGCTGAAAGATATGCCATACTCCTGCAGCTTGCGCAGTGGGCTTTATCAGCCGCGCTCTGCAAAAAACAGTATGCTTGACGATCGGTATGAATTATTTTATAATTAAGACATAATAAATACCGATTGGAGTGAGGACAATGATGATACGGTCTGCAACTGCATTGCGCAATGATTATGATGGTATGGTAAAACTGTCGAAGGAAAAACAGGAGCCGATCTTCCTGACTCGCAATGGAGAAGGCGAAATGGTATTTGTCCCATTAGAGGTATGGGAAAAACGAGAGGCAGAACTGAGTCTATTGGCAGAAATGCTTCGCCGCGAACAAAACCGGATGGCTGGGGCAAAGACCTATTCCATGTCTGAAATGGAAACGGATGTGGAGGCACTGTTGCATGAAGGTTGAGTGGCTCAACGAGGCGCACAATGAGTTTCGGGAGTTTGTGGCATACTACGTGACACAGGTGGGAAAGCCTTACGCGGAAAAATTCTCAAAGAAAATTTTGCAAGCGGTCGCGCAGCTGGCGGACTTTCCCGAGATGGGCGTATTGAAATATGATACGCTGATGGGAAAATACGGATTCCGTGCGTTGTTCATCGCACAGTATGTTTGTGTGTATAAAATCGAGAATGATACCGTATTCATTTATCACATCGCGGATGCCCGCAAAAACTACATTTATCATATCTTCGGTATGGAATGATACCGGACGGAGAGAGGCCTGCTGCAGAAATAAAAAATTCTGCAGCAGGCCTCTCACTATAACGCTCTTTCCAGCCTCGGATACAATTATTGAATTCGCTTCTCTTCTGCCAAGAAGTCCAGCTCAATATACTCCAGCGCCTCAATCAGAATTTTATATGGAGGATCGAAATATAGAGCGCACAGGACGCGGACCATTTCAATCAAACAGTAGATAGACACTGCGAGGGCTACGATAAAAGTCACTTCTATCGGACCGTTATGTTCTAAGGCATACGTTAAAAACGGAAGACTTGAAATAGCTGCCACAACGGACCATAGCTTTTGCAGATTGAAGTTCGGCTGTTCGCTCATTGTCTCCTTATATTTTTTTATGAGGTGCTGCACCATCAGCAAAGAATATGAATTATAGTCAGCATGATATTTCTTCAAAATCGATTCCATAATTCCTTTATAATCTATTACACTGTCTACCGCTGGATTTTGCTTGCGGAACAGGAAGAGCATGCCCATAAGTACAACAATGTATATTATAAAGGCAATCGCAAAACGCATATTGATATGCATATTCACAAGTGCAAAAAAAGAGTCAATCGATAATATAATAGATGAACACAGCGCAATGCCATATTGCTTATAAAGATGACCCTTCGAAGGCATTTTTTCCTTGAATTCCTTCGCTACCCTATGTGGCTCCAGAGGCTTATAGGTTTTCATTTTGATTCCTCCTTAAAAAACGTAAATGGTTTGATTGTCAACAAAGCCCTAAGAACTTATCTCTTAGGGCCGTTCTATATATACTATGCAAAAATTACAATCACTTATGGAGATGCACGTCCGGGATATTGCCTAAATACAGTTTTTCTCTTTTGAGCTGTTGCAGCGCGTCATGCTGCAGTTGATTGACAGGACCATATACGAATTTTTCCCAGACTGGAACGTATCCCCCGCTTTCGATAATCAGCCATGTTAGAAAATTGAAATGGTATTCCGGTGGGCAGGCGTCCATCAATTGTTCTCGGCTCCAGTGATAGTGTTCCTTTACCTTCTCAATTAAAAATTCTTGATGAGATGGCATTGCATAGTGAACTGTTCCATCTGGTCCCAACATAACTTCCAAAGAATTCCGAACGTACTTTTTGTGGGTTTCTACATCGAATGGCCCATGCAGCACTTCATATTCTGTCAACGCGCGACACTTCCTTTTTTCAATGCAGCTCTATTGTCTGCCGAGACATAATGGTCAGCATACATCCGCGCACATCCCTGACAATGGATTTCTGATGGGCGGAATTGCTCAAAAGCACATCCGGCACATGTCGAAGGAAGTGTCCCGTCAATAGCTTGGAGAAGCTGCTCAGGCGTACCGATTGCACGGTATGAAAGCAACTCTTCAAGCCAATCAATCAATTTGTCGTTCTGATAGGCACAATCTCGATCAGATGGGCATCCCTCGGCTACTTCCCGCGCATGTTCAATAGCTTCCTTGATTTCCATAGCTTTTCCCTCTCCGTCATTTGCAGATGGTTTTTTGCAGAAGGATTTTCTGCGAGAAATCTCCCCGGAGCGCAGCTTTTTCCGAACGGACCTGCTCCAATTTTTCCCACGTCCAGCCTCTTGCATTGATTACTGCTTTCAGCACCTCTAACAGATCTGCCAGCTCTTCCAGCGACTTACTTTCCTGATATTCAGCAAGCTCTTCCGACAATTTTTCGTCAAGCTTCTGCACATATTCGCTGTCCGACAGAGTTGTACAGATGCATTTCATGCCGTTTGCTTCGATAATATCAGGAATATTGTCGCGGACCAGCTTATTGTATATAATGGTTTTTCCCTGCGTTTGTTTCATGCAAACTCTTCCTTTTTATTTCCGGCATGTGTCAGGCATTTACCGGACAAAATTTGCGAAATGCCTTAGCTTGCGGACATTGTTGTGGACCGCCGATGCAGCATGTGTCTTTGCAATACTGACATTGCCCATCTCCTGTACAGGCGATAGCATCAATGATCTCCCATTTATCCGGAAGTTCTGGACGAGGAGGAACCGGCTGCCAAAGAATAGCGATCCTTGCACCAAAAATTTTTTGCGAAAGTCGATACCAGCTCTCCATCTGTTCCACAGATTGAATGAATCTCTCTTCACGCGGCACCAACACAATGCCTTTGTCCATATCAACAATTATTTTATAGATTTCTTGTCCAATCTGAGGTATTTCCTTTGGAAAATTCAAATCAAGCACTTTCCATTGATTATTAGTCACCATTAGATACCCCTTTCCGTCTGTTATTGTTCTATATACGCATTATAGCATGAACAAATTTTCTTTTCAAGCAAAAAACGAACAAATGTTCTTTATCGACTTGAAACGAATTCTTATAAAACGGAAAAAGTATTATAGCTAAAAAAAGCAGCGGCATCTTGTATGATAAAAGATGCCGCTGGTAATCTCATCAGTATGGTATGTCTGGTTTGGAACTCATGATCCAGTGGCCGCTGCTTCAAAGCCGTTTTCGACCCACTCATCAATGCATGTGTTGATGTGCTTTAACAGGAAATCGCCAATTTCTTCAGGATCGCGAGTAATTTCTACTCGCGTGCTCACGAGGAAGCCCAGAGAGTCATCGAGCCGCTCATAGATGCGCAGTGTGCCCGTGTTCTTCCCATCAGAAACCGGGAACATAAAATCTGCTTCCCAATGCTCATCGATGACTGCGGTGGCATATCCCATGTGGTTAACCTTTGCCAGCTGATTTGCGAATGCGGCTGCTTCCTCTGTGGTAATTTTCTTGTACACAATCGTTCTTCCTTTCTTTGTCATACCTTTATGATGTCTGAAATCTTGTCCGGAGAATATCGGCTCTTATGCCAATTAACCCGGAGGGTGTCGGTTTAGAACCGACTTATTTTACAAACTTTGCTTGTACGGAAATATCTGCTCCATTCCCGCAGGGAGAAATGCTAAATCCCTCGATCCGTGCTTTTCGACCGTGCAATTGTGCAACCAATCTCAAAGCATCCACTACATCTGCTTTGACATCAGCCTCACGTATTCGTGGAGACCTTCTGCGCTGAATAGCGCTTTTTCTCTGCGCTCTCTTTTTTTTCAAATCACTCTTCCCTTCTACAATAAACACAAAATCATGATCTGAAGAATACAACCAACAGTCGGCCTACTGACTTTACAACCGGCATCTCAGCCTGTGTCAGTGGCTGTTTGACTTTTTGGTATGCATTGACCAAACGCATTTCGGTTTCTTAATGAAGCCGGATCGGAGCTGCAATACTCTTCCAACACCTGCGCCCAATCTCTTTGCATCGGGAAGTTGGCGTTGAAATAGTGAATCAACTTTTTATTTACCTCATGATTAACCGAAGTAAGTATGTAAAGTAACTGCTGACTGCCCCATTTTACGAACTCATAGGGATACAACATATTGTCAAATGGATGTCCGAAAATATTTGCAGTTTTCATACTTCCATCAGAGAAAGCACTCAGAACCGTAATATACGGTGACGTATCTTGGCCAATCATCAAGTGAACGACCTCATAATCGGAAGTTGTTGAGAAAACGAGATCATCTATCATATGATGGAGCTGCAAAAACGATAGGTTTTTCACCACAAATGCTTGCATATTGGCAAAAAGCACCCTGCGGCGAAACTTTTTGCAACCTCTGCGCGCCATTGTGGTCCCGCGTAATGCGTCTGCTACAATCATTTTTTCAGCCTCAAGAGACATCGGTTTCCCCATCACAAATGCTTCCGCGCTCACGTTCATGATATCTGCTGCGGCCAAAAGATCTACTGAATGATCTGGGCCGATACATCTTTGCAAACGCGCTTTTTTCGCTTCGTAAAGATACTCCAGCATTTCGCTTTTCACGGTATCCGTGTGCGCAGGAACACATTGGAACCATCTGTAAATTTCTGCAAGACCGCAGTCTCTGATCTCAATCGCAAGCGACTCCGCATCATTTTTCAGAACGGATCCATTCCCTGATTCCAATTCAGGATATTTGAAATCATGTTCCAAAATGTATTTAATGCGTGTGTGCAGCAGTTCTTGAACCCAATCAGCAGGTCCGCTTTTAACTTCTGTCATAATCCTCCTCTTTCCACATAATGTTCACAAACAGCACTCCATTTTATTGCAGGTTGCTTTATTTTACATAGATGCAAACAACCTAACTCGATAACAACAGCCTAAGATACCTTCCGAAAATAGGCATCGAGTCAAAAATGCTGGAGCCATACATGATTACCATGGAAACATCCTCCCTCTGTTAAAGTAATTTAACAATACCGTTTCGAATGCTTGGTTTTCCGGCAGTATTTTGTGCGATCACGAAACACTTTAGTTGCAGGACATAGTCCATTCCAACCCCGGCGCATAGTTTTCGCCAATTCCTGATAGGATCTTGGATCCCGCCGCTTCCCTTGCTTCCCTTTTGCCACAAATAATCACTCCTTCAAAATCATTCAGCATACAACAAATGTATAAAAACCAACATGGTCAAAAAACACATTAAATTGCGCTGATTCAGTTTTTAAGTTCGTCTTTTAGTACGTTTTTCATTTATGGCTGCATGATAACACGGAACTAAAAAAACCGTCAAATTTCAGGCAGAAATACCGTTATTGTCGTTTTCTGTCGAAATAGCAGAGTGATCCGTAACAGCTGATGTTGGCGTGCAGCGTTTATGAATGACATAAGGGAAATGAGCTTCGCCGCTAAAACCGGTGGTTCTTTCAAAATATGACAGAATTGTATTTACATCATAAAAAGCACGTATTTCATCCGAACAAGGCGGATATTTTACAATATATCGCAAGAAATCAATCAAAACAGTAACTTCTCGCGCAGTTAAATTGCTGATGCTTAGATTTCTGAAAGTATTGCCAAGGCCTTTTGCTTCATGCAGCAAATGCCATACAAGACCTAATTGCTTCTGAGTAGGTAAACTTTGCTTGGGGAAATTATGGCTTATCCAAACTCGTACAAACGGATCCTTTTTTTTCGTCGAGGTTTCCCAAGAGGACTCAGCAGGCGTTGGCTGCCGGCGAGCATAGTTCAGCTGCTCTCGATGTTGGTTTCCTGATTTTTGATCTTGCTGCCGCTCCTCTGATACAAACGAATAGGAATCGGAAAACCGTTGTAGCGTAGACAAAAATGACAATCCATTGATCAATACCTGATTCGCCGCTGAGCGACCTACGTTCAGGCAACACGTAAGGAAATCATAAAAGCAGTCAGTGTAAGAACTGGTATCTGCAAACAAAAACATGTTGTCATGGTGAATGTCGAATAATTCGGCATCCAGAATATGTAAAGCTTCTGTCTGAACCTGTGTCCACGGGTAGTTCTTAAACCAAGGAAAATAATTTTCGAGTTGCGTTAATTCTGACGGCCGAGTAGCTGCGGGTATAGCAGCTGAAGAGTTTGCGTGCAGGCAAGCAGCCAAGGCTCCAATCACGGCTAAACGAGCATCAGCATTAGCGTCAGACAAAACAGGTGCAACGCTGGTAGAAGCAATTATCGAATTCGAAGAAGTAGCAGGAACGTCTACATCTACCAAAGCCGGAGCAGCTGAAAGCGTTTGATGCTGACCGGTGGTAGGGATGCTTGGTCCGGAGACTGCCCCAGAGGGGACGAAAGGAACGCCAGCTTCGCTGGAGTTACGCACCCGATATTCTGTAGAAAGCCGAAACATTCCATTGGCAGTATTTTTACTGTCAATTTTTGACGTTTTTATGCAGTTTTTTTCTTTTCGATTTGAACCGTGTGCGATGCATTGCATGTATTGCTGCATTGCTTTGGTAATTCTGAGCTGAGGTTTTTTCGGCGTTCGCTTTGCCTTTTTCAGCCGGTGCAAATATTCAGTCGCTGCAGCACTCTCATGATGAACTGCAAGAAACGCCTCGGGATCCGTGAATCCATCAATAGTTTGAGGAAAGCTGAGTTTTGGCATAGTTGTTTGGAATGGATATGTTGCCAGATTGATATTTGACTTCTTGGCAACCATGCTGTAAAACACCTCAGCTTGCTGCATCACGGTTAAAAGTCTACAGGAGCGATCACGTATCATGCTTTCTACTTGCAGGATCCAATTTTCGCAAGCCTGCAGCCGTCTATACAGCGATTCCGGTTTACTTCTGATTGTTCTCCATGTGCGATCTCCTCCACCAAATACAAGCGCTGCTTCCACAGAGCTGTGGCCTTCGCGCATGAAGCCTAACCCGGCCAATTGGGTAAGGAGTTTTTTTCGGGTTCGCAGCTTTGAGTCGTAATATCGAATCAATTCAAAATATCGAGCATTTTCTTCCTGCTTTTCTTCGGCAGGAAATAGATTGATGATTTTTTGCTCTTGCTCGTTGATGCCAAGCAGGTTGATGATGGTTTCATTGCGCAATGCATAACCTTTGGGCGCCCGGGTAGATGCTATGTTTAAAGTGCCCGAAATGATATTCTGGCATTGTTTTTCACGCAAAGGCTCCGTAAAGGTCGCATTCATAGCCAGCATGCGGTTGTATGCTGATTTATGGTCCATACATTTGCTGCATTCGTTATGATACATCCAGAGGATAAAATCTCTCATTCCTGTCATATTACCCTTACGCAGAGCAACCAGCGCTTCCAGACTGATTGCACGCCGGAATGCGACTGGTGCAAAGTCATCGGCTTGAGATAATTGAGCTGGTCTAAATGCTTTGGGGGTAATCCGGATCTTTTGAGTACCTGTATATACTTCGCGAATGTTTTTACGACAGTCAAACATCGAATGAACTTGGTGCGATACAATGATTGCTTTTGTCAGCATTCCTGTTTTCCGGTTGCATGTACCGGGAAGCCGGAACAATCCGGTTTTGTTTTTTGACGCGCCTGCATCCAACTGAAAATCCTGAAATTGTTCGTGTGCTTGTAGAAAACAATTTGTGACATCCGAAAAATAATCTACCAATGCATCATAGCAATCGGCATATTCAAGACGGATCGGGTCGAAAGCCCACCAAAGCTGCACGCCTCTTCCCGTGATCACAATGCTATTCATCTCCGGTATGAGATGTTTCTCTGCATGAAATTTGAATTCCGAAGCCAGCAAAGTAGCGAGGTTTTCGCAATCCGTATATAATTTGCCAGTGTCCTTTTTGTTGCAATGACAATCAATATCGAGTACAATATTACATAAACCAAATACATTTTCTTCCTGTCGTATATTCGGTTTGCGAAATGTATTTGCCGTCACATAATAATCATAGGACCCGCTGAAAGATGTGTTTTTAATAAAACGAACAAAATCCTCACATTTCTGCGCGCCTACAAATAAGGAAGGGCCTGCAAAAAGCATAGAGTAACCTTTTGCGTTTCCCATTTTCATCGCATTTGCGGTTGTAAAGTGAATGTTGAGGAAATCATCGACTCCGGGTAGATTTTGTATGTGAACGCCTTTTCGGGCTTTAGCAGGAGCTTGAATAGTGATGTTGGTATTTCCTGATCCTTTCACGATTTCATCCTGCTTTCCTTCAATGATACACAAACAACTGTTCGTGTTTATTTGTATTCTAACGCAGATTTTTGTTGAAATCAACCCTTAAAATAGAACAAATGTTCCCACACCCGTTTTTTGGTTTGTTTGCACAAAAAAAGAGGCCTTTTTATGGCCTCTTTTTTTTTCGAATCATAAGCAGTAGTTCTGTTCAGATCGAGTAGATTCCGGCTGCAACACGAACGATCTCATCAGCAATACTCAACGGTGGCAAAAAACGAGAAATTTTTTCTCCTTGCCATGTGCCATTATTTCCGTTGACGCCGTTCATGAGCTTAATGCCGACACCGCCCTTCTCCTTCCATTGATGGAGGTTGAACGAGTAGTCGTCAAGCAGCAGGTTTTCTTGTGGAGGCGTACCGCCAGAAGCATTGATTACAGCTTCCCATTTATTGGTTCCGCACGGGCAGAAAATGCGCTTTTCCGCCGGGATCTCAGGAATGAATTCATCGAGCCACTCATTTTTTTCTTGAACAGAGTAGGGATTTTCCTCCATGTACGCACTCAAAGCATAGACATTTGCGCCATATGCAATGAGGATTTTTATTGCGGTTACGACTGATTCATAGGGCGGCATACCGCGGAAGTACCCTTTTTCAAGCAGATCTTCCAGCGATTTTGCGGCTTTCCATACCACCATCGTTCCGTCCATATCTACATAGATCCGACAATTTTTCAGAATATTAGTATAGTTCATATTTTCGCCTTCTTTATGTTATGATGTCTTGAATGAAACGAGATTCAACAGCCTCAGAAGCGCCTTGATATTTCCCCTGATACTGTTTTTCGATATTACCATGCACTTCTTCAAAAAACACATGGCATACGCGCAGATTAGGAAAAATGATAGTGGGGCGAACAACTGTTACCTGCAGTGTCCAATTCCCACGGTAGCCGAGATCTCCCAGCGCAGCATGTAGGCTGATGGAGATACCCATTCGACCAACAGATGACCGTCCAACGATTTGCGGAACATAGTGTTCCGAGCCGATTGACTCCTTCGTAGGAATCAAATATATCCGTCCGGGCATGAGAAGCAAGCCGTCTTCAGGAATTGGCATACGTTGTGTCGTTCTTTGTGGGCGCTTCATATCGACTGCCTGAATGTTTTCTCCGTTTTGCGTCCAGACTCGATTCGGTAAAACTTCTTTATAGGTATTACCCCAGTGCAGCTCATACGAATTGGGCTGCACATTTGCCTCGGTAAAGTCTGAGATGTAAAGCCTCCCAGACTTATACGCTTCAATGATTTTCTTTCCGGTAAGCATGATATACTCCTTATATTTTTGCACTTCCTAAGTCCAAAAATCAGGACTTAATGTATTTTCGATCTCTTTGCTTATTTATTTCGTGCTGTCACAGAAGGTATTGGAGAAATAACATCCAAAATTGCAAGAGTAAATAAAACAGTTTTTTTCAACAAATTCTCAGCATCCAAAAGAAACTGATCGAGATTTTCGTAATCATAGCCTATGTCAAAGACGTTATATGCGTCGAGGAGTTCAGAAGCCGGATTTGATACTTCATTTTCCAGAGCACTCGCTAAATCATTACACAAACGAGATTCTTGTTGATCAAAGGCTGCACGATCTTCCGGATTCTGAGATATATACAGTTTTTTCATCGCCGAAATATCTGCAACGATTTGTTTTGGATCAGAAAGTCGAGTTTCCATAGAAAGCTGATATGCGTAAATATAGTTCAAAAAGCGCCGCTTTTTTTTCATTATCAAAAGCGTTTGCTCATTTTTCTTGGATTGCGGATGTTCTTTCATGTAATTGTTTCCGTTCCTTATACGCTCGTTGAGCGAATGCAGCATTTCCTCTACAAATGGGTCGATATGAAACATGATAATTCTCCTTCGTGACACACCTCATCTTTCAAGGGCAAACCCCTTATGGCAGTAACCGGAAACATCCGACAAATAATCTGATATTTCTTCTATGTCTTCCATTCCGTGAGGAATATCGATTTCAGTCGGCAAGTATTTCAGAGCCTCTTCGTCATCGACATCCCACTGAATTTTTGTTGCTTTCATTCTTTGCACCTTCTTCCAAAAAGTTCTTAACTCGGATCGGTAGACCATATTTTTTTGCAATTGCTATCATGTGCCGCGTTCCGGGACTTTTACCGTCCCAAAATGCCACTAATGCATCTGCATATTCGGCCATTTCTTCATTGCGCACATATCCAGCCCGCTTTCCAAGCACTTTCCATTTTGCCGGGAAATATTTGATAGCAAGCTGATGCTCATGGGCATATCGCTCACCAAGGATATCTGCCCCTTTCGCTTTGCCGCATACAATTTCAATTTCTTGCAACGGTATGTGTTGGAACAGGTGATCAAGGGTGGCACAAAGTAACCGGTAATCGTAGAATTCCCGACTGCCGGCTATTATGACTTTAAACATGTGTGGATCTCCTTTTGTTCAAATTCTTCATTCGTTTCCTTCATATAAAGGAATCCTTTCGACTTCCAGCAGCCGGCCAAAGATACCGACACCCGATTTGCAAATATATAGGCATTCAGGAGGTATCGTACCTTTATATTCAAAGCTCTGCGCTCGCTCCAAATTATTAGTATCCAGTCCAACCAGAGCAGGGGCCAGCACCGTTTTAGGAACAGCTAATACCACAATGCCACTATCGTATTTGTGATCGCTTACCTTCTCAGCACATTCACAATAGCTATGAGCCACATCGGGATCGGTCGAAAAGCATATTACGCTTTTCGACCCTTCCCAATTTCTTTCATGCCCTGGCTCCAAACCGGTTATTTTAATGCTGCACAAATTCGATTTGAAAGTCGCGTGATAGACATAAAAATCTGTGCCCTGCACACTCTTATTATCCATCTATGCTCCTTCATGGATCCGCTCCGTTACACTCATACCATCCACAATATCGTGGCTGCACAGTGGGCAAGGCACAAAGGTGTCATTTCCAATTATGCCTATATTTCGCAGCATCTTGGTTTCATACCAATTGCCGCAGCCTTCGCACAAGGTAATCGCGTTGTGTTCCCACATGCCATCAAAGCAGGCTTCGCAAATATCGTAATGGAATCCAGTGCCTTCATTGATCTGGCGTTCTTCATCAGGATCAATAGGTCTTCCGCATTTTGCGCAAATCATTATTGCATCTCTCCTTTACTTTATGCTACTAAGTCCTTCAGAGCCGTAGGGATATCATCCCAGCAGCAGTGGTGATTTCGGCCGCCGGTCCAATCCGCTTCATGTTCCATGGTCCGGTATAACATATTGAAATACCATTCATCCGGGAAGAAACGAACATCCGAGATGCTGATGTAAACGAATTGTCCGGTTGCCGTATGTTTGAGGACCGCCGAGAATTCATAATGGTTTTTATTAAACCGATGCAGCTCGAATCCGGCGGCGGCTGCTTTCTTTTTCAGATCCGTTCGTGCTGCACGTTGGAAATTCAGGTAATCATCACCGGTTTCTCCTCCCGTGGAAAAATGATAGCCCAGCCAGTTAGTAATGTTTTTCATTTCTTTATTCTCCTTTTCATTATTTTTCTGTTCTTGATTCCCGTATCCCTTTATACCGCAGGATCCAGTACGTCAATTCGCCATTTAACAGAGCAGAGTGAACCGATCTTCAGGGTGTAGTTTTCCAGATCAATGAAGACATCATCAGGATTGACCGGTGCTTCTTCCTCCAGCGTATCCTTCATATCCTGCTGAATAAATTTCTTTGCTTTTTCTGCGGATCCGCAAAGTTTATCGCAGCCAAAGTGAGTATCGCCGTTTTCATATTGGCGAAGGCTGGATACGGCATACGTGAAATTTCTCATGATTTTCCTCCTTTTAACGAATTGTTTTGTGTAAATGGTTTGCTTTGGCGTGATCGCTCCTTTCAATTCAATAAAAAAACGGCTCTCCCCTTTGAAAAAAGGGAAAAGCCGTTTTCTACTGTTTTATTGATGATTCCGAATAAAAAGTTCGTTTTTATGTTTGCTTGTATCGTACCACAGAGATGATATTATCGTCAAATTTCATCATCAAAATAGTCGAATGCTTCTAAGCCTGCATAATTTGGCAACAAAAAAGCATGAACCTTTTGGTTCATGCTTTTTCGCTTGTGTATTATTTCAGCAATGCGCTGGCATCTCTCTTACCATAGACGACCCGAGCGATTACAACTTTTTTATTCTCTTCCTCCACCCAATAGAATATCAGATAATTCTGTACGGGCAACTTTCGATACTCGTGCTGTAAAGGGCGGATGGGAATGTAAACTGGGTGTGCATACGGAAAATTACACAGTGCATCGGCAGAACTGATCAACCGGTCCGCCAAGCGATTTGCCGCGTCCGGATTACAAAGTTCACGCCCTATATACCGAGCAATTCCGACAAGATCCTGTCGAGCAGATGGCAAAAACTCTACATGATACATCCTTATCCCTCCTCGATAGCATCCCTCATTGCTGCGAGAACATCTTTGGAGGAATAACGCTGTCCTGTAAGCATCGCTTCTTGCTCTGCCTGTTGGAGCTTACAGTATACTTCGCTGTCAAATTGTAGATTTTCATAGGCTTCCATGCTCAAAACAACCATATCGCCATACCCGTTTTTGGTAAGAAAAACGGGCTGAGCAGTTTCATGAACAGTCTTTGAGATATCAGCAAAGTTATTTCGTAAATCAGAAACTGGTCGGATCATTTTCATATCAATCACCTCGTTTGTATATTATCATAATTATGCTAAATACTCAAGGCAAAAGAATCATTTACCGATCCATAGGTGGGCAGTTCATCCAATAATTCGGCATCCTGATTGAGTTGCAATTATTTGCATCTTCCTCTTTTGCATTACCAAAACAGCCTATATATTCCCATTGTTTTAACTGCAGATACAGGGACTTGAAACTTTTCAGCAATTATGTCGGGTTCAATAGTTCCTGCCTGCACATCAAGAGCCTCTTGGCATGCCTGTGAAAACTCATCTTGTGGCATCAGCAACGCTGCACCAAGGTGATTGGCAGCTGTTGTTTCTTCTGATATCAGGCGCCGATCTGGATCTATCAGCTTATCCTTTTCCAAATGAAACATTACTACCTTAGCAAACTGTGTTGCGATGTGTAGGCGGGCGAGTTTGTAATCAATCCAATTTGCAGTAAAAATTTCAAATCTCCCTTCCGGGTAAACTCCGGGAATTATCTGCAAAACAGGCCGATAGCCAACGTCGTATTTTTTTTCATACGCTTGCTCTTTGTCGAGGAATGATACCGTTCCTCCTATCTTCATGACCATACTCACAATATCAGTGGGAATGGTTTGAATTTGCAGTATACTCCGGATATGATCTGCCAGCATCAAATATTTTTCAATCGACATGATTTTATTTTCCTTCATGTAGAACGTACAGAAATCAGATGCCTTTACGCATATTTGCTGATGTACTCACGATCTTCCGCCGGCAGCAAATCATCCCACTTGTCGTCTCGATGACCTGCATTCCAACTGGAAGAACTGAGGCAATCGCTTGGGAAGTGCAATTCATCTTCGAACTGATTGAGAATACGCTCAGCAATCTCATCGAGTTCATCCGATGTGAGCTTCGCAGGAACCAGAATCGTTGTGCAAACATCGCAGCTGCCATCTGCAAGAGGTGTCACACGCAAATGCTTAGGCACGGAATGAGCCACGGCATCAACGGAATAAAATGTGCCGTTGACATACAAACGCATTTTCTCTCCGTAAATATACACCTTGACAACTTGGCCGCAGATTTTCTTGTCCTTTATTTCCATGATCATTCTCCTTTTTTCGTAGATACGGTACGTATCACAAGTGCTACATCTTCTCTTATGAAAAGATGCAGCACTCGGATCGTTTAACATATTCAAGAACGAGTTTTTTTCTCCATAATTTTTATTGGAGCACGGTCGATTGCCGTCATTCAGCCCACAAAAGCATTATATGAGACCGTAATACTTATCCCCAACTTCAGTATCGGGTTGAGGGAGCATACGATAAAACTCCCTGATGTGGTCTGACGGAATGAATAATACAATCTCATGTCCATCCGGGTCGGTATTTTCACCAACATATGCAGTTGCAAACGGAAAATCGTTTTCCATAACCGAAGCAACCTGCTGAACGGCTTCGATAGCAATCGATTCTTCGTCTTCTTCTGTGAATAGCCATGTCAGTGCAATCCCGGGCACGTGTTCGACGGAAACGACATGGTTGCTGACACCGCACTTATCACATTCATAGAGGTTCATATAGATCGTGCGGATATCACAGGGAAGATCATCCATAGAACCGCAGCGATGGGGGTCATCCAATGGATTGATTTCGCTTAAACAGTTGCACCAATAATGAAGCTCCAACGGATCAGCGTGGCTTTTCATATATGCTTCATTCAGTGATTTCATAGTCATTCTCCTTTTTTCTTGATCTCCGCAGTGGAGACACACATTACAAGCGCAGCAGCCTCTCCTGTTGAATTGGATGCAGCGCACAGACCATCGAGCATGTTCAGAAACGAATCGCCTTCTCCGTGATCCTTCATCGGATCACGATGGACGGCCGTAGGGTCAAGCACTTCGATGTTATATTGAGTATTCAGCAAATGAGGAACGCTCTCAGTGTCGCCACGATTCTGAGCGACTTGCACAGCGTAGTCGATTGCTTCTTTGCGCTGAAGTGCGTTGAAATAATTTCGATTGGGAATATTCGGATTGTAATGATATTCCACAAAAAAACCGGTTCCGCCATGATTGTGTCCCAAGCCAAACGTGGTGATGTTATACATCGGTTCACCACATGGCCGATAGAGTTCTCCATCAATCAGGAGATACTGTTCGGCGTGCTGAGCGGCCCGGTCAGACTCGATTTCCAACGGATCGAGGTGCCCGCATTGCTCATGATAATGATATCGATCAAAAATATCCTGCAGCTCAACAGCCGTGGCCGGTTCATGCGGTGCTCCACAACACAAATTGTCTTTCAGCGTTACCTTCCAAAGTTTCCCGTTATACTGGTAAATCGTATTTTTCACGATTCCACTTTGGTGCATATCATAATCCGAAACACGAAACACGGGATGGGCCTGTGCCTTAGGAATACAAGGCACATCGACCTCAACACTGCTCTGTGCTTCCCGATGGCGCAGCTTGCGGCAGCGCGGCGTTGGCAGATAGGGTTCATCATAACGAAAGTTAACCTTAAAAAACATAATTCTTATCTCCTTCACCCGTAAAATTGTTTTATTGGATGTCCTCTTTCAGCCGAATCAGACGGATTGATGTGATCGCTCTGCGGAAATCTTCCATTTCGTAACGCTCAGCACCAAAGTCCAGCGTCGTAGGACGCTGGATCGGAGAAGACACGAAAACAGACCACGATCCATCATCATTGACCGTGATATTTTCTTTTGCGTTTGTGTCCTCGAAGAAGTCCAGCGGATCATTGCCATCCAGTTCGTTCAGGATGTCCGAAAAAATGTCCAGCATTGTCGGTGCGTAATCCCCTGCCGTTCGGAATGTCTTGACGACAGGAAGTATGTATTCATCGTCTTCCTCCCCGAACGAGAGGAGGATTTCAACATCGCATTCCGACGAGAGGTTCGACGCCCGCTGCAGCGGCTGCAAAATGGTTGGCTGGAATATGCTGCTTTCCGGGTCGTAATACACCAGAGAATACAGAATGCCCGGAGTAGTCGCATTGTTTCGTACAAATGTTACTCCCTTTTTGAGCGGCTGAATGTGTTTGCTCTCCAACGCTTCCAGAATGCGGGTTGCCAGCCATTCTTCCGGCTTCAGGCCAGCATCGGCACAGAGCGTACTTTTGATGTGGCCGTCAATTTCTTTCGCAAAGTTCAGCTGATAGAATGGCATCACAACATTCTTGGTGAACTCCAAATCAAGCGTTTGATCTACGCCGCAATCGCTCAATGCCGCAGCATACTCTTCTTTCAGGACATATTTTTTATGGATAGACATATTCATTCTCCTTTTTGTTGGTTGTCCTACTTTTTGTTAAGTGCCAGCTTAGAATAGATAGCAACGAAATCTTGGCTTCGACCACATTGCATTTGCACGATGCTTTCACACAGCGTCATCCATTCCATAGCTGACCCAAACTCAGGTTTCCAAAAACATTTTTCGTCGATGGTCATATCCGGAGGATCCCCGGTACGGACAAATTGAATATATGCATTGGCAATCCATCTACCGCAATCCATGCAACATACCATTGTTCCATGTACGAACTCGACGAGATTGCCTGTAATGCGGTAAATCTTCTCCCATGCCATCAATGCGTTCAACAACCGTCGGTTATTTTTCGCTTCTGGAAATCGGTCTATTACCATAGCGGTAAGTGCTTGGTCAAGGGAGTAACCCACAATAGCATGGATACTCTCAATGTTCATTTCCTCTGGGAACTTGGCGCGCATTTCGGTCACAAATGAGGTGTTGGACTTCATGCTGTCTTCAAAAAGACTTTCTGCCAATTGAGAAATCGCTTTTGTCAATTCTTCCTGTGTTGTATCGCAGGAGGAATATTCATGCGAATCGTTCAAAACTTTCATCTCCTTTTAGTATCATTTCAGCCGCCGCAGGAATTTTTCTTTATCCTCATCCGCGCAATCCAAACCGCTGATAAAATCGGCAATAGCTCTTTCCGCACACTCTCTTTTCTTCTTCTGTTCGATCAGAACAGGGTCGTTAATACACTCGCCCCGTCTGACTTCCTTACCGTAGCTCGGCTCGTATTCATTCCGTCGAGCAAGGGGCCAACATTCATATAAATCATATTGTTTTTCATAGTAATTCTCCTTTTAACATGTTCCGCAGGTTTCAACCATTATTGTGGTTCTTTACAAGTTCCATACTTGCCCAGCGCCATACATTCCGGACATTTTTTTGCCGGATACTCGTTAGGCAAGAACGTATGAAAGTATTCGCAATACATGTTGTGTGGGCGATACGCCATACATTCAAAGTCGCCGGTACAGTATTCTCCTTCCGGAGTTTGAAAGGTCAAATACGCCATATTATTCCTCCCTCGCTGTGTTTGCACATTGTTAAATCCAGTTCGAATGCCTTTTCTTAGTTCATGCAATTTCTCCTTTCTAAAAAATAAAAAAACAGCTTCTCCCTTCAGAAAAAAGGTAAAAGCTGTTTTATACAAAGTAAAAAAATATCTAAAGTTATGTTCGTTTTTCTATTACATCCGCATAATAACACGAATAAATCAAATTCGTCAAATTTCAGGATCGCAGCTGTTGAAGCAGCTCCCGGCCGGAACTGACGTGCTTGTATTGGAGCACGCATTGTACGGCTTCGTTGAATTCATTCATCGAAATATGATTCTTCGTACCCCATTGATCCATTTTCTCATCATAAAAAATTGTGCAGCTGTCGAAATTCGCGTATATTCGGACAACATTTCCTCTCGCCCACAGATTTACGCTTGTGGGACACATCATCAGCGCAGAGCATTGCATGGATTCATATGCCGGGATATGTTCATCTTGGACCGGAGCCACATCATCAACCGGAGCCACATCGTCAACCGGAGCCACTTGGATTTCTTGATCCTCGGATTGATAGGACTCCTCATCAGACTCGATCGTTGCCGGTAATTCTTTTATCATCTTTCGAAAGATCAAAGCTGCATGTTCTGCGTCAACATCTGAATGCCGCTGCCCTCCTGTGCGGATACCATAGTGGGCGCATAAAGAATCAAGATCCCATCTTGCCTTTTCATTCTTGTGCTTCACTTCAAATCCTTTCACAAGAACACATATATCAAATACGTTCAGATATACATAGAGCTGCATCCGCGCAAAGGCAGGAAAAAGGAATCGTTTCCAGTCCAACGTGGCATTATAAAATAAAATATGCCGGCCGCCGATAAATGCTGCGAGTTCCATAATGGCCTGCTTGGGGCTTACCCCGGCCTGTTCTATCATCGCTGCAGTGATGTCCGTATTTCTTGTGACTTCATCAGATAAAGCAACAGGAGACTCTGCAAAACTGTCTGGTCTAACAATTTTACAAAAGCGCTTTTTGATAGAGCCTGTCTCCATATCAAGTAATACAGCGCCTAATCCGATCATTTCATTGCCGCATGACGTATCTGCTGTTTTGACATCAATCGCCACAATTTCATCAATTGTTGCGGCGCGCAATAACTCGATTTGTGAACGATACATGTTATTTGAGACATTAGGGATGTTTTTATCATATGGAAAATTCATGTTCTCTCCCCATTTCTGACTTATGTTGAAACTGCTGGTTGCAGGTCGATAATGTTGAGTTGTGGTGAAGATGTACCTTTGTAGATATTTTCTTCAATCGTGCAGATCAAATCAACGGATGATGGAGAATTTAGATCTGCATATTTTTCGGCAAAATTAAATCCCACGGCAGATACCGCCCCTCCGAAAAGTTTGATATGCTCGTTGTTGTTCCCCATCTTGCGAGAAATATCTCCGTACCGATTAGGAACAAGGGTGAAATTCCGAACCAAAAATACAGGACGTTCCATGCCTTCACCAAAAGGCATATATTCCTTTTGCTGTTCGCAAATTTCAGGAATTTTATCTTGCGTAATTTCCAAGTCATAGTATATGGCAGTGTCGATTTTGAAATTGTTTTCTTGTGCAAAACGAATCATTGTTGCCGCGAGAATTCGAAAATTATCTCTGCTCACGCTAAGGCCTGCTGCTCCTGCATGCCCGCCACCGCTTTCGCACAGGGGAAGCACTTTATTTACCAATTCAGAAAGGTCACAGCCCCCGTATGTGCGACCGGAACCCTTATAGAGCGCTTTATCGCTGCGGGAGTTTGTAAAAACAAATGCAGGCCGTCTGTACTTTTCGGCTATTTTTCCGGTCAAAATGCCAACGATGCCTTCCGGAATATTGGGCATGAAAAGCACTATGATCGGCAGCAAAGACTGAAATTCGCAGTAAGGATCTATTTGCTTAGCATAATTGCTTACAAGGAGCTTACGCTTTTCGTTGATTTCCTTCATTTTTTCCGCATATTCTGCTGCGGTAGATTCCTCGTTATTAACCATTTCTTTGAAAACAGAGCTGCTGCCGGCATCGTATAAGCGTCCCGGCGCATTCATGATAGGCCCAATGGAGAATTTGATTGTTTCTTCATTGTATGGACTGGAAGCCAACTGCATTACTTCTCGGATACCAGCAGAGAGCGCATCGAATCGAGGAGCATCATTTAAAATTTCAAGTCCATCCAATACAATTCGGCGGTTATCTCCAATCAAAGGCATAACGTCTGCGATGGTTCCAATACAAGCCAAAACGGTAATATCATCCATCTGTGCATCGTTAAGGAAGCAGTTCTTTTCATGAATAAACTGGGCAATTTTATAGGCAAGCCCTGCTCCACAATATTCTGTGAAGCTGTTTTCCTCCGGATTAGTATGTGGATCGATAATGAGATCGGCGTTTGGGAGAATGTCTTGAGGAAGATGGTGGTCAATAATCGCGACAGTATTGCCATTCATTTTGGCTTCTGCGACCGCTTCTACTGCAGCGATGCCATTATCTACAGTGATAATCAGTGAATCAAAAATGTTCGAAATCAAGTGAGACGATATGCCATATCCATCCGTAAATCGTCGCGGAATTATTGTTTGTGCATCAGCACCAAGCATGTTTATTGCCTTTTTGAGAATGGCCGTCGCGGTGATACCATCCACATCATAGTCACCGATTACGATGATAGGCATTTTCGCATTTATCGCATTCAGAAGTAATTCTGCCGCTTCTGGAACATTTTTGATTGTTTCTGGTTTTTCGCTGTGAGGAGAGGTGATCTCCTCGATGGATAGTCCGTATCGCCCCGTAATCAATTCTGCCAGCGTAGTATATTCTCCCGATTTCTTCCAGACTGCCATATAGGGATCCCTCCTTTTGCATTTTTCTTTTTGATTGCTGACGATTTATCAGCTGATGTCTTTTATCTGTGATGAGTCCGCTTCGTCTTGAAATACATAGGGGAATTGGCAATTCGCAGTGCTGCCTTGAAAACGCTCAAATTTGTGCAAAATAAGCGGAACATCAATGTAGATGCGGTGTCCGGGCGCATGAAGTGGATTTCTAAGAATGTTCTGCAAAAACGCGATCAGCAAAGATGCTTCGCGAGAAGTCAGGCTGTTCACAACCAAGCCGTTGAATACATTCTCATTTTCATACGCATCTGCTAAAAGGGAGCGGATGTACGCTTTTTGTTTTATCGTAGCTGCCGTATTGCTTTTCGTTTTGCATACAACATGCACTTCCACACTGCGGTATTTATCCAAATCCGGATGACGGAGCTGCTGCTCTGCGCGTTTTTCATCCGTAAAATCTTCTTTGCGGGTATTTCTGATGATATTGAGCAATCTTTCAAAACGCACATCGTTATCTTTTGGGGTCTCATTCTGCTGGGCTTTTTCAGAGACTGATACGTTACCATCCGTTTCAAGCGTAAGTTCGGCCTTTTCCTCTTCATTTTTCTGCATGGCTTTAGCAAGATCGATCAATTTAGATGCTTCCAGCTTGTTGAGTTCATCAAGGCCCTGCCAACCAATGTCTTTGTCGCTGTACATTTGACGAAGAGCGCTGATCTGAAAACCGGTCGGCTCTGCATTAAGCCAAGCATCCTGTGTTTTCCGATCCCAAGCATAGCGATAGACGCTTTCTTGTAATTTGCAATAATGTTTGACAAACGCAATCGCGTCTTTCAACTTCATTGTTCCCGTCAACGACTCATCATCCGGGCAGTCACTGAAAAATGCGTTTTCAATATTTTCGAGCGTTACAGTGACATTACCCAATACATCCGGCTTCGAAATATAAATAGCAGAATTCCATGTTGGTGTGATCTTATAATAGCGATCTTCTTCAGCCTGAATGCTGATATCGAGCTTTCCAAACTTTTG
>ERZ1643246.1099-NODE-1099-length-30651-cov-6.772683_pt1 | contig 30651 bp, 29 predicted proteins | sample MGYA00579265_ERZ1643246 | MGnify/ENA primary metagenome ERZ1643246 (study PRJEB29033, sample SAMEA4952261) | chicken gut metagenome | biome: Broiler Chicken; feature: Gastrointestinal Tract; material: Caecum | place: Ireland | collected 2018 | study: Broiler...
TGTGGGATACCTTCCGAAAAGCAAAAGATTATATGGAAGCAAAAGAATCCGGAGAACATCCGGTGTACGATGCCGACATGGAAGCGATGATCCCGGCGCTGAAAGGGGAGATCCCATGCAAGATTCACTGTACGCAGCATGATATGCTAACCGCCATAGAAGTGGCAAACGCATATGGAGTCCGGTTCTCACTGGAGCATGCCTGGGGTGCATCCGATTATATCGATGAGATTGTAGAAAGCGGATGCGATGTCTGCTACGGACCGATTGGAACATACCGGGCGGCAGGAGAGCGGAGGAAAGTAGACATCGAAGCGGTCAAAACGCTGGATGAGCGGGGCGTGAATGTGGCGCTGATCACCGACTCACCGATTCTCAGCGAGGAGTCTTTGTATCATCACATCGGGGAAGCTGTCAGAGAAGGCGTCCCGTATCTGCGGGCACTTCGTATGGTGACCATCAATCCGGCGCACGTCCTTGGAGTGGAAGACCGGGTCGGAACACTCCGGGAAGGGAAGGACGCGGATCTGATCTTGGTAAAAGGAAGACCGGGGCTCGATACGGATGCAAGTGTATGCAAAACAATGATCGATGGAAAGATCATCTGGCAGTCTGTTTCATAGAAAGACTTGATGAATATCAGGAATGGTGTGAAAAAGAAACAGAATAAAAAGTCCGGATGTGGTATAATGACTGTATCAAAAGCGATATCGTATCAGAACGAAAGGAAAAGGAGGGATCAGTCCTATGGATGAACGTTTTACAGATTTAAGATCCAGCAAAAACCCAAAAGCCCGGATCAAGATTTTGAAAGGTCATTTTGCCACCAGCAATTCGCATATCAATACGTACATTGATATGTCCACCGTGAAGACAAGGCATCACAATGCAAGAGAGACGGCCAGGGTACTTGCCGCAGAGTACACGAGTACCTACATTGATACGATCGTATGCCTGGATGAGACGGAAGTGATCGGTACGTTTATGGCGGAGATTCTGGCGGATGAGACGACCATGTCCATGAGCCGGGACAATAATATTTCCGTTGTCACGCCGGAATTTGATACGATGGGACAGATTATGTTCCGGGACAATAAGATCCGGATGATAGAGAACAAACAGGTGCTGATTCTTGCAGCATCTGTCACAACCGGAAAGACGATCTTAAAGGCAGCGGAGTCCGTGCTGTATTATAGTGGAAAGGTCTGTGGAGTAGCCGGAATTTTCAGCGCCGTGTCAAGGATTGCGGACATGGAAGTCAAATCCATCTTTTCCAGTGCGGATCTGCCGGACTATAAGGCGTATACCCCGCAGAACTGTCCGATGTGCCAGGCAAAGAAGCGGGTGGAGGCGCTGGTTAACAGCTACGGATATTCCAAATTGTAAAGGAAAGAGACGGACAGACCGGGCAGTACCGGTGTCCGTCTCTTCTATATAAAGGGTCAGATGGGGAGAGAGATCCTGCGGGAGGCTGGAAAAAACAGTTGAAAGTACCGGCGATGTCGGTTATAATACAAACCAGTGGCGGATGCCAAAAGAGAAACAGAAACAGGCATAAGGGAGTAGTTGGCACTTTACCAGGTGTGACAAAGTCAACATATTGGAGCAATCCTGGCTTTGTATGAAACAGCGAGACTTATCCGTATCAGAAGATGATATGGGTAGGACTCGATTTTTTTTGCCCTTTTCTGAACACATCCGCACGGAATACAAGGGAAGAAAAGAAAGAAACAGGAGGAAGAAGAAATGGGATTTGTGGAGCTGTTTTTTATTGCAGTGGGACTTGCCATGGATGCCTTTGCGGTATCGATCTGTAAAGGACTCTCCGTGGGTGTGGCAAAACCAAAATACATTTTGTGTGTAGGACTTTATTTTGGAGGATTTCAGGCATTGATGCCGACCATCGGATATTTTGTGGGTGTGAATTTTAAGGGGGCCATTCAGAGCGTGGACCACTGGATCGCTTTTATTCTTCTTGCTATCATCGGAGGAAATATGATCCGGGAATCCAGAGGAGAAGAGGAATGTGTGGGCGCACGTTTTGATGTGAAGGAGATGACGGCCCTTGCGGTTGCCACCAGTATTGATGCTCTGGCCGTGGGAGTAACCTTTGCGTTTCTGGATGTCAGCATTGCCCCGGCGGCAGCGTTTATCGGCTGCGTCACGTTCGTGATTTCCGCGGCCGGACTGAAAATCGGCACCGTGTTTGGGACAAAATACCGGAATAAGGCAGAATGTTTTGGGGGGATTGTCCTGATTTTGATTGGCCTGAAAATACTTCTGGAGCATCTTGGTATATTTTAGCGTTGTAAAAGCGGTCAAAAGGAAGTAAAATAAAAGAAGTATTTTGACATAGAATGGAGTTTGACAATGAGTGAAAAACAGTTTCAAGATCAGAAAATTGTCCTGATTGATGGACACAGTATTCTGAACCGGGCCTTCTACGGGCTTCCGGACCTGACTAATGCCGAGGGGCTTCATACCAATGCAGTCTATGGATTTCTGAATATTCTTTTTAAAATACTGGATGAGGAGAAGCCGGAGTTTCTGACTGTTGCCTTTGATGTGCACGCGCCCACATTCCGGCATGAGATGTACAAGGACTATAAAGGCACGAGAAAGCCGATGGCTGAGGAGCTCAGACAGCAGGTTCCGGTGATCAAGGAAGTGTTAAAAGCGATGGGCATCCGGTTGATCGAGCAGGCAGGGCTGGAGGCGGATGATCTGATCGGGACACTGTCCAGACGGTGCGAGGAAGCCGGTATGCAGGTCGTTGTCCTTTCAGGAGACCGGGATCTGCTTCAGCTTGCCACAAAGAAAGTCAAGATCCGGATTCCAAAAACGAAACAGGGACGGACCGAGGTGGAGGATTATACCGAGGCAGACGTGAAAGAGAAATATCAGGTGACGCCGAAGGAATTTATCGATGTCAAAGCACTGATGGGAGATACTTCTGATAATATACCTGGTGTTCCAAGTATCGGGGAAAAGACTGCCACAAAGATTATTGTTGAATACCATTCCATTGAAAATGCCTATGCCCATGTGGATGAGATTAAGCCGCCAAGGGCATCCAAGGCGTTGAAAGAGCATTATGATATGGCCCAGATGAGCAAGGAACTGGCGGAAATCAATGTGAATGCAGACTTTCCGTATGAGATGGAAGAGGGAAGGATCGGCACACTGTTTACACCGGAGGCATACGAGTGGTTCCAGAAACTGGAATTTAAAAATCTCCTTGGAAAGTTTGAGATTCAGGCTCCGGCTTCAGAGATCGAAGACCGTTTTGTGACGGTGATGGATCCGGACAGCGCCTCGTTGGTGTTTGAACGGGCGGCATCTGCCGGGACAGTAGGAATTATGTTAGAGCGGGATACGGAGAATGTTCTTCCACTGTTTGCCTCCATGAGCGGAATTTCCGGCATTGCCCTTGCATTTGAGGCAGGGGATCAGGAAGAGATTGTTTCCGTTCAGGCTGGAAAGGGGATCACGCCGGACTGGCTGATGGAGAAGCTTTCTGCTCTGACAGAAAGCAGGGGAGAGATCGCAATGTTTGATGTCAAAAAAGAGCTCCCTCATTTCCGGGTATCCAGAAGAGAGAATTTCTTTGATGTCCATGTGGCCGCCTATCTGTTGAATCCACTGAAAAATTCATACGAACCGGATGATGTTGCCAGGGAATATCTGGATCTGACGATTGACGCAAAGCTTTCGACGGAAAAGAAGTCCTGCTATGAAGCCTATACGATGTACCGGTCAGCAGCAGTGCTGCGGGACAAGTTAAAAGAGACCGGGATGGAAGCGCTTTTTGATGAAATTGAGATGCCGCTTGTATTTGCACTGTTTGATATGGAACAGGCAGGGGTCAAGGTGGAGGCCGGGGCGCTCAAAGAATACGGCAGAGATCTGGGTGTCCAGATCGAACGACTGGAGGCGGAGATTTTTGAGCTGGCGGGAGAGACTTTTAATATCAATTCGCCGAAGCAGCTGGGAGTCGTGCTCTTCGAGCATCTTCAGCTTCCCCACGGAAAGAAGACGAAGACCGGATACTCGACAGCGGCGGATATTCTGGAAAAGCTGGCTCCGGATTATCCGATTGTATCGAAGATACTGGAATACCGTCAGATCGCAAAGCTGAAATCAACCTATGCGGACGGCCTTGTGAATTTTATTTCGGAAGACCACCGGATTCACGGCACCTTCAATCAGACAGTCACAGCTACCGGGCGTATCAGCAGCACGGAGCCGAACCTGCAGAATATTCCGATCCGGATGGAACTGGGACGCCAGATCCGGAAGGTTTTTGTGCCGGAAGAGGGATTTGTCTTTGTGGATGCGGATTATTCTCAGATCGAGCTTCGGATTCTGGCACACTGTTCGGATGATGACGCCTTGATTCAGGCGTACAGAGAAGCCAAGGACATCCACCGGATCACGGCATCCCAGGTGTTCCACACTCCATTTGAGGAGGTAACGGACCTGCAGAGGAGAAATGCAAAGGCAGTCAACTTTGGCATAGTATACGGCATCAGTTCCTTTGGCCTTAGTCAGGATCTGAGTATTACAAGGAAAGAAGCGGCAGAATATATCGACCGGTATTTTGAGACTTATCCGGGGGTAAAGAAGTATCTGGACGGAGAGGTCGCATTTGCAAAGGAACATGGTTATGTGACCACGATTTTCGGGAGAAGAAGACCGGTCCCGGAGCTTTCCTCCAGTAACTTCATGCAGAGGAGCTTTGGCGAACGTGTGGCGATGAATTCCCCGATTCAGGGGGCGGCGGCCGATATCATGAAGATTGCCATGATCCGAGTAAACCAGCGGCTGCGGGAGGAGCAGATGGCATCCCGCATTGTCATTCAGGTGCACGATGAGCTTCTGGTGGAAGCAAAGATGGAAGAAGTAGAAAAGGTCAAGGAGATTTTGAAAGAAGAAATGGAACATGCAGCCGATCTGAAAGTGCCGTTGATTGCGGATATGAGTGTGGGATCGAACTGGTATGAGGCAAAATAGAAAAGACGGAATGTGGAAATGAAGACGATAGGAATTACAGGGGGAGTCGGGGCCGGCAAGAGCACGGTCCTTGGCTTCCTTAAGAAGGAGTATCAGGCTTCTGTCTGTGAGGCGGACAAGGTGGCCCATCAGCTTCAGGAGCCGGGAGAGGACTGTTACAGAACAATCATAGAGGAATTCGGATGCGGCATTTTGCATGCAGACGGGACGATTGACCGGAAAAAACTGGGCGGGATTGTGTTTGCGGATGAGCAGAAGCTTCAGAGACTGAATCAGATCGTCCATCCGCAGGTAAAGGAATACATTCGGAAGAGAAAAGAAAGCGAAAAAGAAGCTGGTACGAAAATTTTTGTGATTGAAGCGGCTCTTTTGATTGAGGATCATTACGAGGAGATCTGTGATGAACTCTGGTATATTCATACGCCGGACGAAGTACGGAGAAAGCGCCTGAAAGAGAGCCGGGGATATACAGATGCACGGATCGACGGGATTATGAAAAATCAGAAATCAGAGGAGCAGTTCTTCCGGGCATGTCAGGTTGTCATTGAAAATGGAGAAGATTTCGATGAGACTTGCATCCAGATCAAAGAAGCGTTAAAATCGTACTAGAATCTGTGAAGGAGAAGGGAAAACATGAGAATCTGCAGTATAGCCAGCGGAAGCAGCGGAAACTGTATTTATATAGGAGATGAACATACACATGTGCTGGTCGACACCGGGATCAGCAAAAAACGGATCGAAGAAGGACTGAAAGATCTGGATGTAAAGGGAGACGAGCTGGACGGGATCTTTATTACCCACGAGCATGCGGACCATATCCAGGGGCTGGGAGTCTTCAGCAGGAAATACGGCATCCCGATCTATGCTACGAAAGGAACCATAGAAGGGATCAAACATTACAGCGGACTTGGCAAGATGCCGGAAGGGCTTCTGCATGAGATCAGGGCCGATGAATCCTTCCCATTGAAGGAGCTGACAGTCCGGCCGTTTCGGATCTCCCATGATGCCAATGAGCCGACCGGGTACCGTTTTGAGGACGGGAAGAAGTCGGTGGCTGTTGCAACCGACCTTGGGATCTATGATGATTACACCGTAGAAAATCTGAAAAATCTGGACGCGGTGCTTCTGGAGGCCAACCACGACATCCATATGCTGGAAGTCGGTGTGTATCCGTATTATCTGAAACAGCGTGTCATGGGAAAACGGGGACATCTCTCCAATGAGTCTTCCGGAAGGCTCTTATGTGATATCCTGCATGACGATCTGAAGTGTGTGATGCTGGGTCATCTCAGCAAGGAAAATAATTACGCAGAGCTGGCCTATGAGACGGTGAAACTGGAGGTCACTCTTGGCGATAATCCATATAAAGGCGAAGATATTCCGATTATGGTGGCGAAACGGGATACCAGATCGGACATCATTACTGTGTAGGAAGAAATGAAAGAAAAGGAGAGGATGCTATGAGTCGCGTTGCCGTTTTGACGGACAGCAACAGTGGAATTACACAGGCAGAGGGGAAGGAGCTTGGAATCGGAATCCTTCCGATGCCGTTTTTTATTGACGGAGAAGAATATTTTGAGGAAATCACTCTGTCACAGGAAGAGTTTTATGAGCGTCTGAAAGCAAACCATGACATCAAGACGTCCCAGCCTGCGCCGGGCGATGTGATGGGATTATGGGATCAATACCTGGAAACGTATGATGAGGTAGTGTACATTCCAATGTCCAGCGGACTGAGCAGCTCCTGTGAGACTGCCATGATGCTGGCCCAGGATTATGATGGGAAAGTACAGGTAGTGAACAATCAGAGGATTTCTGTGACACAGAGACAATCTGTGCTGGATGCGCTCTGGCTTGCATCAGAGGGCAAAAGCGCTGAGGAGATCAAAGAGATTCTGGAGAAAACCAAGTATGAATCCAGCATCTATATTACGGTCGATACACTGAAATATCTGAAAAAAGGCGGAAGAATCACTCCGGCAGCAGCCGCCATCGGTACTGTCCTGAACCTGAAGCCGGTTCTTCAGATTCAGGGGGAAAAGCTGGACGCCTACGCGAAAGTCCGCGGATGGAAACAGGCAAAAAAGACCATGCTGGATGCGATTGAAAAGGATATGCTTCACCGGTTCGGAAACCAGCCGGTGCATCTGGAAGCGGCCTATACATGTTCCGATGAGGAGGCGCAGAAGTGGAAAGAAGAGATTGAGGACCGGTTTCCACACTATGAAGTGGAGATGGACCGCCTTTCTCTCAGTGTCGCCTGCCATATCGGACCAGGGTCCATGGCCGTAGCGTGTACGAAAGTGCTTACCCTTTAGGGAATAAAAGCTCCCTTTCAGGACAGCGAAAAAAGAATCTGCTGTCTGAAAGGGAGCTTTTTTATACAATGACGAGCGGATGGCTGTACTCGTTGCAAAACGGAGTCTTAAACTTGTTGCTGATCACGGATTCGTACAGATTGGATGCAAATATATCCAGATGAAGCATCTGCTGACCGTGTTCCGTGAGAGCGTCCATATCGCTGAGTTTTGGGATTAACGGGACCTGAGACTGCTTTTTGATCAGGGAAAGGACATCTTTTTCCTTTCGAACAAATCCAAGCATCCGGGCGTAGTGGATCAGCCGTTCTCCGGTTACTTCTTCATAAAAGGAAGCATGGATTCCGAGAATGACATGCAGCAGGGCACGACTGATCCGGGAGTAGGTGAGCTCTTTTGTTTTTAACAGATCACAGAACTGATCAAAATTCTGAAAATCATTTAAATGCTTCATCATCCGGTTGGCAAGCTCTTCGGAGACATCCGCATACTGGGCCAGAGTTCCTCGGCTTTCCTGCATCAGTTGATATTTGACAAGCAGTGAAAAGTCATTGCTGTATACAGGATAGCGGATCATATGGGTCCGTTCCAGCAGGGAAACGCATTCCGGAGGTACATGATCCTCCAGACGGGCCAAAACAGAGGAGAGTTTTGGCTCCTCATAAGGAGTGTCCCGGTCTGTCTGGAGGGAACTGCCGGAATAGAGAAGAAGCTTCCGGATTGCAGTGGCGGAGCTGAACCCTCCGTCCGGTTCCAGAGTATCGGAGTGATACCGGGAGTCCTTTCGAAGAATGGTATAAGGACGGATAGAGCTTTTCTGCCGGATCAGCGCCTTGATGTACTCCACGCCCAGTGTGTTGTTCGGACTTGCAAGAATCCGGGAGAGGGAGTCGTCTTTCAGATAGTCCCGGAGAGCACTTTCCCTGGCCGAGGGAAAGGAAAGCCCTTCTTTTAAGTAGGAGCGGAGCAGTACCCGATAGTCTTCCGGCTCATCGGCAAGTACACGGGCAATGGATGTCAGAGAATCGATATCCCCGCATTCGCTTCCAAAGCAGAGCGAATCGACGCATCCAAGACTGTCCAGAAGCGCCACGGCGCCCTGGGCAAAATATTCTGCGCTTCCGGAAGCATAGCAGACCGGAAGCTCCAGGACGAGGGAGGCGCCGGACTTCAGTGCGACTTTTGCGCGAAGATGCTTGGGCATGACTGCGGGAGCGCCCCGCTGTACGAAATTTCCGCTCATCACAACAATAACGGCATCTGCACCGGTTACCTCTTTTGACTTCTGAATGTGATATTCATGTCCATTGTGAAATGGATTATATTCTGCAATTAAACCAACTATTTTCATAATTATCTTGTAATATCCTCCTTGTTGTGATTATACTATAAAAGGAATCCGCTTGCAAAACAAGATGGCGGCATGGGAAGGAGGATACACATGAAAGAAGAAGAGCTGCTGGAGCTTCTGGAAGAACGGAAATTTAAAGAACTAAAAGAAGAGCTTGGAACGATGTATCCCGTGGATATTGCCGCGCTTCTGGAGGAAATGGATGAACGGCAGATTGTCCTGATTTTCCGGCTTCTTGGGAAAGAAGAGGCGGCGGAAACATTTACTTATATGAGCAGTGAGACGAGAGAATTCCTGATCAATGCACTGACGGATTCCGAGCTTGAGGAAGTCATGGACGAGATGTATCTGGACGATACGGTCGATGTCCTAGAGGAAATGCCGGCCAATGTGGTGGACAGGCTTCTTGCGGTAACGGATGAGGAGACGAGAACGCAGATCAATGCCCTGCTTCAGTATCCGGAGGACAGCGCCGGAAGCGTTATGAATATTGATTATGTCAGTTTCCGGAAAGAAATGACCGTAGAGGAGGCGATTCTGAAAATCCGGCAGGTGGGAATCAACAGGGAGACGATTTACACCTGTTATGTGACAGAAAAGAAAAAACTGATCGGATGGGTGGATATCAAGGATCTTCTGACTTCCAGCGAGAGTAAGACGATTGAAGAAATTATGGACACCAATGTTCTGTATGCACATACGCATGATGATCAGGAAGAGGTAGCGACCATGATCAGGAAGTACGGGCTGGTAGCGATTCCGATTGTGGATAATGAGATGTGTATGGTAGGAATTGTTACGGTAGACGATGCGATGCTCGTCCTGCAGGAAGAGGCAACGGAAGATATCAGTATGATGGCCGGTGTCAGCCCGAATGATGACTCCTATTTCGGAACCAGCGTATGGAAACACGCTATTTCCCGTATTCCTTGGCTTTTGTTCCTGATGCTGTCTGCAACAGCCAGCGGGCTTTTGCTGGCCTATTATGAAAATGCCATGTCGGCCATGCCGATTTTGATTACTTTGATACCGATGCTGATGGGAACCGGTGGAAACTGCGGGTCGCAGAGTTCTACACTGATGATTCGGGGACTGGCGGTCGGGGAGATCCGCTTCAAAGATATTTTTCGGGTCATTTTCAAGGAAATCCGGATTGCGCTCATTGTCGGAGCCGTACTGTCTGTGGCAAATGGAATCCGGATCTATCTGATGTACCATGATATCAAGCTTGGAATTGTCATTGGCGTGACGATTATTGCGGTTGTCTGTATGGCAAAGGTGGTAGGATGTACACTGCCTCTGATTGCAAAACGGATCGGCCTGGATCCGGCACTCATGGCCACGCCGTTGATCTCTACGCTCCTTGATACGGGAACCATTCTTGTTTATTTTGCCATTGTCACAGTGATGTTTGATTTATAAAGCACTGAAAAGGGAAATTGTATTGAAAAAGAGACAGATTATCTCTTGTATACAATTTCCCTTTACGTTATAATAATGATATCTGAGAATATATGGAAAGGAGTCATTAAATCATGGGATTTATTGATGAAATCAAGGCAAAAGCCAAAGCTGACCTGAAAACCATTGTACTTCCGGAGACAGAAGATGCCCGGACATACGAGGCGGCTGAGGCAATCTTAAAAGAGGGGACAGCAAAGCTGATTCTGATCGGAAGTGAAGAAGAAGTTGCAAAGAATAAGGGATCCTTTGATATCAGCGGAGCCCAGATTGTAGATCCGGCTAAAAGCGAGAAGACAGAGAGCTATATTGCAAAGCTGGTAGAATTAAGACAGAAAAAGGGCATGACAGAAGAGCAGGCAAGAGAGCTGCTTCTGACCAACTACCCATACTACGGCGTTATGATGGTCAAGATGGGAGATGCAGATGGAATGGTTTCCGGTGCATGTCATTCTACCGCTGATACACTCCGTCCATGCCTTCAGATTCTGAAGACAAAACCAGGCACGAAGCTGGTATCCGCATTCTTTATTATGGTTGTTCCGGACTGCGATATGGGCGAGAACGGTACATTCGTATTCGGTGACTGCGGATTGAATCAGAATCCGACTCCGGAAGAGCTGGCGACAATCGCAATCTCTTCAGCAGAAAGCTTCAAGCAGCTGGTAGGTGCTGAGCCAAGAGTAGCTATGCTTTCTCATTCTTCCAAGGGAAGTGCAAAACATGATGATGTAACCAAGGTTGTGGAAGCGACAAGGATCGCAAAAGAGGAAGCTCCGGATCTGATGCTGGATGGAGAGCTCCAGTTAGATGCGGCGATTGTTCCGTCAGTCGGAGAGTCCAAGGCACCTGGAAGCCCGGTAGCAGGAAAAGCAAATGTCCTGATCTTCCCTGACCTGGATGCAGGAAATATCGGATATAAATTAGTACAGAGACTGGCAAAGGCAGAGGCGTACGGACCGATGACACAGGGCATTGCGGCACCTGTAAATGACCTTTCCAGAGGATGCAGCGCAAAAGATATCGAAGGTGTTGTTGCAATTACAGCAGTACAGTGCCAGTCAAAATAGAAAGGAAGAGAAGGGAAATGAAAATTTTAGTTATTAACTGCGGAAGTTCTTCGTTAAAATACCAGCTGATCGATATGGAAAACGAGAGCGTTCTGGCAAAAGGACTTTGCGAGAGAATTGGTATCGAAGGATCCAAGCTGACACACAAGCCAGCAGGAAAAGATAATTATGTGGTAGAAACACCGATGGAAGACCACAAGGTTGCCGTACAGCTTGTACTGGATGCCCTGATGGATAAAGAGCATGGTGTGATCGAAAGTACAGATGACATTACTGCAATCGGACACCGTGTTCTGCATGCGGGAACTGTTTACAGCGATGCGACATTGATCAATGATGATGTAAAGAAAGTTATCCGTGACTGCTTCGACCTTGGACCGCTCCACAATCCGGCCAACCTGATCGGAATTGAAGCATGTGAAGCTGCAATGCCAGGCAAGCCGAACGTTGCCGTATTTGATACTGCATTTGGAATGAAAATCCCTCAGAAGGCGGCAATGTACGCGATTCCATATGAATACTATGAGAAATACAGTATCAGAAGATATGGTTTCCATGGTACAAGCCATATGTTTGTATCCGGTGAGACCCTTCATCTTCTTGGGAAAAAAGACGCAAAAGTAATCGTATGCCACCTTGGAAACGGCGCCAGCGTTTCTGCTTCTATCGGAGGCAAATGTGTGGACACCAGCATGGGACTGACACCCCTGGAAGGTCTGATCATGGGAACAAGAAGCGGGGATCTGGATCCTGCTGTTCTGCAGTTCATCTGCAACCATGAAAACATTGATATCAACGAGATGCTGAATATCCTGAACAAGAAATCCGGTATTCTTGGCATGAGCGGAGTATCTTCCGATTTCCGTGATGTAAGAAAGGCTGCAAATGAGGGAAATGAGCGTGCGGCTATGGCTCTGGATGCTTACAGATATCGTGTTGCCAAATACATCGGATCCTACACGGCTGCCATGAATGGAGTAGATGCCATCACATTTACAGCAGGTGTCGGAGAAAATGATACACAGATGAGAGAAGAGATCTGTGAATATCTTGGATACCTGGGTGTTGAGATCGACAAAGAAAAGAATGCACAGGCACAGGGACAGGAAGCAGAGATCTCCACAGCAGACTCTAAAGTGAAAGTCTTTGTCATTCCGACCAATGAAGAGCTTGCGATTGCCCGTGAGACAAAAGCACTGGTATAATACCTCCATCAACAGAAAAAAACTGTTGACAAAATAATATGACATGATATAATAGTCAAGGTATGAATAGGAGCAATGAATATGCTGTTAAACCTATCCGATGTACTGTCCGATCAGCATAAGCCGATTGACGCAGTGCTTCCACTGGAAATGGAAGCGGTGAAGCTGCCAGGCGGCCCTTTTCCACTTGAGGAGAAGAGCGATGTGCAGATTCATGTTGAGCATGTGAAAGGAAAAGAGATTTCTGTCTCCGGTTCCTGCAGCCTGACTGCAGTGATTCCGTGCGACCGTTGTCTCAGTCCGGTGAAAGTTCCGATGGAGATTTCTTTTGACAGACATGCTGTCGTTGGCGGAGAGGCAGAAGAGACAGACGAAGAATCAGATTATATTGACGGATATCATCTTGACGTCGACAAATTACTCTATTATGAGATTTTGATAGGATGGCCGACGAAAACCCTGTGCAGGGAAGACTGCAAAGGCCTTTGCAGTGTATGTGGTCAGAACCTAAACGAGGGTACCTGTGACTGTGAAGACACGGGTCTTGATCCAAGAATGTCAGTTATCCGCGATCTGTTTAAGAACTTTAAGGAGGTGTAACCGATGTCAATTTGTCCAAAGAATAAAACTTCTAAAGCTAGACGTGACAAGAGAAGAGCAAACTGGAAAATGAGCGCTCCGAACCTTGTAAAATGCAGCAAATGCGGCGCACTTATGATGCCTCACAGAGTATGCAAAGCTTGCGGAAGCTACAACAAAAAAGAGATTATTTCAGTCGAAGACTAATGAAAATGCCGAAAAATGGGGATTTGCGAAGATGCAGATCCCTTTTTTCATGTATGGAAAATCCTTGTCCGGTCTGACTATTTATGGTATGATGAAACATAAAGCAACCAGAAAAGAGGCGGAAACCAATGTGGAATTTGGAAAAAGTAACTTTGGTAACAAATAATGACAGAGTCTATGAGAAGTATAAGGATGACATGGAGGTCCTTCTTCTTGGCTCCTATAGAGAGGTTCTGATGAAAGTGCGGGATCTGGTTTATGACAGACATATCCTTCTGACTCATCCTCAGGCGTCCAGCCTGAAGCCCAATCAGACTCCGTTCCGGTCAGTTATGGTATATCCAAAGGGGAAAGAAGATAATACGAAAGATATTATGCTGATTGAAAAATGCATTGAAACATATGAGCAGTGGCAGGACATCGCTCCAACACCGGATCATTATCAAAAATCGGTAGAAGAAGATTTCAAGACAATCGACCTGTCGGTGATTGAGAATATCGTGCCCCGGCTGATGTAAAGGAAACGGGTAAGTGTATATGGAGGGAAGAGGAAAGTACTTTAAAGGACTGACGCGAAGGGATTATATTGCAAAGGCAAATGAGATTATTCACAGCGAAGGGATCGAAGCGGTCACCATACGCAGAATCGCCAGAGAAATGGGGTGCTCTACGGCGAGTCTGTACCGGTATTTTGATAACCGGGATGAACTCCTTTACTATGCAGAGCTGGGAGAAATGAATGACTACATCAGAAGGCTGAACGCTGCGGAAAAAAACTGGAGGAATGTCTGGGATATCTATGTAGGAGTCTGGTACTGTTATTCGATGGAGGCGTTCCGAAAGCCGGAGGCCTACAATCTGCTTTTTTTTGAAAATAATAATAACAAGCTTAGAGTTTCCATCCGGGAATACTATCGTATGTTTCCGGAAAATCTGCAGCTTTCCAACCGGGTGTTTCATGACATGCTTCAGACTCCGGATTTTATGGGAAGGGATTTTGAAATGTGCAGAAAGTGTATCCGCGCCAATGCGATTCTTTTTGATGATGCGGTGAAACTCAACCGGATGGTATGTCTTTTGTTCAAAGGATATTTTAAGACAGTCTGTGACGATGGGATTGAGGAGAAGAAGATCACGCCTTTCGTGGGGCAGTTTATCCGGGATATTGAGAGGCTGATCCGTCTGTTCGCAAAAGACCTGAAAGGGTACAAAGAATACAAAATTGAATAAACGATACACAGAAGATGAGTCCTTCATACGGCAACAGATGCCGGAGGGCTCATTTTTTGAATCAGAAAAACCCGGAAAAACTGTGCAAACTGTACACTTATAGAATCTATCGAAAAAATATATAGAAAGATTGAATAAAAAGCTTGATAATTGTTCGACAAAATCATATAATAGAAATAAAGAACAAGAAAAAAGATAACAAAGTTTTTTTTTGACTTAAAGTTATCGCGATTACAAAGAAGGAGGGATTTACCTATGAAATTGGAGTTAGGGAAGATTAAGATCGACGATATCCAATTTGCAGAAAAGACATATGTGAAAGACCATGTGCTCTATGTCAATAAGGAAGAAGTGGAAGCACTTGTTCTGGAAGACGACAAACTGATTGGCTGCCACCTTGATATTGCACGTCCTGGTGACAGTACCCGTATTACACCTGTAAAAGATGTAATCGAACCAAGAGTGAAAGTATCAGGCGGAGAGATTTTCCCAGGAGTGGTGGGAAAGGTGACACCGACAGTAGGAGAAGGAAGGACACATGCTCTGGATGGATGCTGTGTAGTTACTGTTGGACGGATTGTAGGTTTCCAGGAAGGCGTCATTGATATGAGCGGACCGGCAGCAGATTACTGCCCGTTTTCCAAAACTGTAAATCTCTGTGTTGTAATCGAACCTCAGGAAGGACTGGAAACCCATGTATACGAAAAGGCGGGAAGAATGGCCGGACTGAAAGTCGCTGCATATCTTGGCGAAGCAGGAAGAAACATCGAGCCGGATACGCTGGAGACCTATGAGACAAAGCCGATTTTTGAACAGGCTGCCATGTATCCGGATCTTCCAAAAGTAGGATATATCCATATGCTTCAGTCACAGGGACTCCTTCACGATACATACTATTATGGTGTAGATGCAAAACAGTTCGTACCGACATTCATGTATCCGACAGAGATCATGGACGGGGCGATTGTTTCCGGAAACTGTGTAGCTCCGTGTGATAAAGTTACGACGTATCATCACTTCCACAATCCGGTTATTGAAGACTGCTACAAACATCACGGAAAAGATATTAACTTTATGGGTGTCATCCTTACCAACGAAAATGTATTCCTTGCTGATAAAGAGAGACATTCTGATATGGTTGCAAAACTGGCGGAATGGATGGGTCTGGACGGTGTCCTGATTACAGAAGAAGGATACGGAAATCCGGATACGGACCTGATGATGAACTGCAAGAAAGTAGAACAGAAGGGAATCAAGGTTGTGCTGATTACAGATGAGTTCCCTGGAAAAGATGGAAAATCACAGTCTCTTGCAGATACATGTGATGAGGCAAATGCACTGTCCTCCTGTGGACAGGGTAATGCGACCTTACATTTCCCGGCTATGGACAAAGTGATCGGTACTATGGATTATATCGAAAGCCAGATCGGCGGATGGGCAGGCTGTGTAAACGAAGACGGATCTTTCGAGGCAGAGCTTCAGATCATTATCGCATCCACGATCGCAAATGGATTCAACCATCTTGCAGCAAGGGGATATTAAAATTTGGAAGGAGGACCCAAAATGGCAAAATATAAAATTGTTCATTATATTAACCAGTTCTTTGCCGGAATCGGCGGCGAGGAAAAGGCAGATTACAAACCGGAAGTAAGAGAAGAAGCAGTTGGTCCTGGTACAGCGATTGAAAAAGCACTGGGTGAGGACTATCAGATCGTGGCAACTGTAATCTGCGGTGATAACTATTTCGGAGAAAATCTGGATGAAGCGACAGATACCATCATTGACATGGTAAAGAAATACGAACCGGATGTATTTGTAGCAGGACCGGCGTTCAACGCAGGACGTTACGGTGTTGCGTGCGGTACAATCTGTAAAGCAGTCGAAGAAAGACTGGGCGTTCCGGTTGTGACAGCGGCATATGAAGAGAATCCGGGTGTAGACATGTTCCGTAAGGATGTAATCATTGTCAAGACCGGAGATTCCGCAGCATCGATGAGAAAAGTACTTCCGTCTCTTGTCAACCTGATTAAGAAGATGGCGACAGGGGAAGAGATTCTTGGACCTGCAGAAGAGAACTATCACGAAAGAGGAATCCGTGTCAACTACTTTGCAGAAGAAAGAGGATCAGAACGTGCGATTCAGATGCTTGTCAAAAAGATGAAAGGAGAGCCGTTTGAGACAGATCTTCCGATGCCGAAATTTGACAGGGTACCGCCTGCACCGGCAATCAAAGATATCAAACATGCGAAGATCGCGGTTGTTACTTCCGGAGGTATCGTTCCGGTTGGAAACCCGGATCATATCGAATCTTCCAATGCAACGAAGTTCGGTATCTATTCTATCGAAGGCATGGACTCCATGAGTCCTGAGAAGTTTACTACAATCCACGGAGGATATGACCGCCAGTTTGTTATGGCAAATCCGAACCTGGTTGTTCCGCTGGATGTACTTCGTGAGATGGAAAAAGACGGAGAATTCGGAGAGCTGGTTAACTTCTTCTGCTCAACGACAGGAACCGGAACATCGACCGGATCCGCAGCAAAATTTGGTGATGAGATCGGTAAGATCCTCACAGAACAGGAGCATGTTGACGGGGTTATCCTCGTCAGCACATGAGGTACCTGTACTCGTTGCGGTGCAACGATGGTAAAAGGAATCGAAAAATATGGGGTTCCTGTAGTACATATGGCAACAGTTGTTCCGATTTCCCTTACAATCGGAGCGAACAGAATCATCCCAGGTGTTGGTATTCCATATCCTCTTGGAGATCCTACTCAGGGAGAAGTGGATTCCAAGAAGATCCGTAAGCGGATGGTACGCCGGGCGCTCAAAGCACTTCAGACAGAAGTAACAGAGCAGACCGTATTTGAGAAAGATAATTTCTAAAGAACAGATAGGAAAAAGACATAACAGGATCAGGGTACAGTACAGCTCTGTACTGTACCCGTTCTATATTATTGATGGATAGGAGGGGACTCTATGGGCAAAGAGAACAGCGCAGTGAACTGGAAGAGAGTTCTGATTCTGGCAGGAGCAGTCATTGCATTTACGATTGGATCCGGATTTGCGACAGGACAGGAAATCATTCAGTACTTTACAGCATACGGCTGGAAGTCACTTCTTGTAATTCTCGTGTTTGCGGTTGCGTTTTTGTATTATAATTTCAACTTTGCGAAAGCGGGAGCTGAAGAGAGATTTGAACATGGAAATGATGTATATAAGTATTACTGTGGAAAATATATCGGTACATTCTATGATTATTATTCCACCATTTTCTGTTATATGTCATTCTGGGTTATGATCGGCGGAGCGGCATCGACTCTGCATCAGGAATATGGACTTCCGAACTGGGCAGGAGCAGTGATTCTGACAGTTGTGGCGGTCATTACCGTAGTAGGAGGACTGAATTCCCTTGTCGATGCTATTGGTGTAGTTGGACCGATTATCGTAGTTCTTTGTATTTTTATCGGTCTTGTAACCTGTATCAAAGATGGAGCTCACATTGGTGAAGGGCTGGAGATTATCCGGACTGGAGCCTATGCCGGAGCGGCAGATGGTGAAACAATTAAAAATGCCGGAGCAAACTGGCTGATTTCCGGTTTATCTTATGCTGGATTCGTTCTTCTCTGGTTTGCAAGCTTTACAGCGGCACTTGGTTCTAAGAACAAAAAGAAAGATCTTAATTATGGTATCGTAGGCGGCACAGTTGCTGTCTGTGTGGCAATCGCCCTGATTTCTTTTGGTCAGATCGCCAATATCAATACACCGCTTGAAGGCGGCAGCACCTATGTATGGAACGCAGATATTCCGAATCTGATTCTTGCCATGAAGATCTGGAAACCGTTCTCTGCTATTTTTGCGATTGTCGTATTTGCCGGAATCTATACAACGGCGGTTCCGCTTCTTTACAATCCGGTATCCCGGTTTGCAAAAGAAGGAACTTCCAAATTCCGTATTCTGACGATTGTACTTGCAGTAGTTGGTCTTCTGGTCGGCCTGTTCCTTCCATTCAGGACCCTGGTCAATGTCATTTATGTTTTAAATGGTTATATTGGGGCTATTCTGATCCTCTTTATGCTGAAGAAGAATATAACTGACTACCTGGCAAAGAAGAAAAACTAAACCAAAGACGATGGATGATGAAAAAATGGCGGGTGTCCATAAAGGGATTCCCGCCATTTTCCACGTGTGCAGTTTCCCGGCAGGCAGGCCGAACGCTTTTGCGATTTGGGAAAGAGAAAAGGGGGAAGCGGTGGAGAACTGGAGAAAATTGTAAAAGAAGAGGAATTCTTTTAGAAAAGGGATGAAAAACGGAAAGTTTTTTGCTAGAATAGGAAAGTACTTAAGAAAGAAAAAAGGAAGTGGAGTGAGTAAGGAAGATGGATTACAACAAAATCGTTGAAGGTATCCTGGATATTGGAGAAGAAATGCTCAAAAGCGGTGCAGAAAATTTCCGGCTGGAGGACGCTCTCTACAGGATGCTGAAAAGTTATGGATTTGTCAGATACGATGTGTTTGTGATTCCGAGCAACATTCAGGTGACTGCCAAGACGCCGGAGGGAGAGTTTATCACTCAGGTCAGGCATATTGAGACATCGGAGAATGATTTTGACAGGCTGGATTATCTGAATAATCTTTCCCGATATGTCTGCGCCCATAAGCCGGACGCAGAGCAGCTGAAAGTGAAGTTCCAGGAGGTTATCAGCCGCCCGGAGCAGCCGGAGATCTTAAGGTATGTAGCAGGTGTGATGGGAGGCGCCGGGTTCGCCGTATTTTTTGGATGCGGAGTCATCGATGCGCTTGTTGCGGTCGTTGTTTCATTGATGATCGTCTTTGTGGGAAAATGGCTGAGCACGCGGGAAGGCAATCTGATGATTTACAATTTGATTCTTGCGTTTCTGTCCGAAATCATTATCATTCTGGCAACCAGAAATGGAATCGGCATACACCCTGACCGGATTATGATCGGAATTGTCATGCTTTTGATCAGTGGACTTGGAACGACCAATGGATTCCGGGAGCTGCTGCAGCGGGATTTTATTTCCGGTTCGATCAATATTTTAAATTCGATTCTTGGAGCTACAGGGATTGCCCTGGGAATTGCGCTGGCCATGCTGATTTTTCATGAACGGTCGGCAGAAGGTTTCATGCTGACACCGAGTATTCCGCTTCAACTGGTTTCCTGTACTATTGCATGTATCGGATTTGCCATGTGGTTTAAGGTACGGGGACGTCAGGTTTTCTATTCCGGGGTCGGAGCGTTTATTACATGGGGCATTTACGCACTTGTATTTGCCATTAAACCGAGCAATTTCCTGGCTACGCTGATTGCGGCTGTGTTTGTCGGATTTTATGCCTTTATCATGTCCAGGGTGAATAAGGCGCCGTCGACGATTTTCCTGACTGCATCCGTTTTCCCGCTGATTCCTGGACCAAATCTTTATTATATGATGTACGGATTTGTCAGCAATGATTCCGCACTGGTATCCAGTGAGGGAATTCTTCTTGCCACTACATGTCTGGCGATTGCGTTTGGATTCAACATCGTGGATGTAGTATCCAGAGTCATTATGAGTGCGCTGAAACGGGAATATCGTATCACCAAGAGCTCCTAAAGGAGCCCCGGTTTCCAGGTATATGGCAGGGGGAACCTGAAAAGCGTAGAAAAGCATTGATTTTTACAGCAATGTCTAGTAGAATTACTGATAGAATGCTAGGAGGTAGAAGCATGGCAGAATACACGAAGGTGGCGCTTGACGCCATGGGAGGGGATTATGCCCCGTTCGAGATCATCAAAGGCGCTGTTGAGGCAGTGAATAAGCGTAAGGATATTCATATCGTGATTGTCGGGAAAGAAGACATCATAAAGGAAGAACTGGCGAAATATACTTACGACAAAGAGCAGATCGAGATCAAAGGTGCCAGCGAGGTGATTGAGACAGCGGAGCCGCCAGTGATGGCGATTCGCAGGAAAAAGGATTCTTCGATTGTCGTGGCGATGAATATGGTGAAAAAAGGCGAGGCCGATGCGTTTGTGTCAGCAGGAAGCTCAGGAGCCATCCTTGTCGGCGGACAGGTGATTGTAGGAAGAATCAAAGGGGTGGAGAGACCGCCTCTTGCGCCGCTTTTACCGACGAAAAAAGGATTTTCGCTTTTGATTGACTGTGGAGCAAACGTGGATGCCAGACCGTCCCATCTGGTACAGTTTGCAAAAATGGGTTCCATCTATATGGAACATGTCATGGGTGTGAAGAATCCGAAGGTAGCGATTGTCAATATCGGTGCCGAGGAGGAGAAGGGCAATGCACTTGTGAAGGAGACGTTCCCGATGCTGAAGGCATGTCCGGATATCAATTTTACCGGGAGCATCGAGGCGCGGAATATCCCATATGGAGATGCGGATGTGATTGTCTGCGAAGCTTTTGCGGGCAATATCATTCTGAAGCTGTATGAAGGCGTAGGAGGCGTGCTGGTTGACAAGCTCAAAGAGGGCATGATGAAGAACTTAAGGACAAAGATCGGCGCCCTGCTTGTAAAGCCTGCGCTGAAGGAGACGATGAAAGGATTCGACGCAAGTGAATACGGTGGAGCTCCGCTTCTTGGACTTAACGGTCTGGTGGTTAAGACGCATGGCAATTCCAAGGCGCGGGAGGTCTGCAACTCTATTATTCAGTGCGTGACCTTCAAAGAGCAGAAGATCAATGAGAAAATCAAAGAATGCATTCAGAAAGAGCAAGAATAAAACTTTTAAGGAAGGAATGTAACTATGGAATTTGAAAAATTACAGGGGATTATCGCAGATGTATTAAATGTGGATGCTTCAGACATCACAATGGAGACCACATTTGTAGATGATTTGGGAGCAGATTCTTTGGACATTTTCCAGATTATCATGGGAATCGAGGAAGAATTCGATATCGAAATCGATAACGATGATGCGGAAAAAATCGTGACAGTGGGAGACGCAGTAGAGCAGATCAGAACAGCAACAAATAATTAAGACATAAATGCGGAAAAGCCCGTCAGGGCTTTTTCGTGCTAATTGGGGGTTTTATGAGGAAGATCAAAGAACTAGAACGAAAAATCGGATATCAGTTCCGGGATCAGGAGCTTTTGCGCCATGCCCTGAGGCACAGCTCCTATGTAAATGAAAAGCATATGAAGAAAAATGAATGTAATGAGCGGCTGGAGTTTCTGGGAGATGCGGTACTGGAAGTAGTTTCCAGCGAATTTCTTTTTTTTGAATATGATACCATGCCGGAGGGCGAGTTGACAAAGAAGAGGGCAAGTATGGTGTGTGAACCGGCTCTTGCGTTTTGCGCCAGAGATATCAACCTTGGAGAATATCTGCTTCTTGGAAAAGGAGAGGAAGCGACAGGCGGGAGAAAAAGGGATTCGGTCACTTCTGACGCCATGGAGGCACTGATTGGCGCGATTTATCTGGACGGTGGGTTTGCTAGTGCAAAAGAGTTTATACACCGGTTTATTCTCAATGACCTGGAAAACAAGAAGCTCTTTTTTGATAGCAAGACTATCCTGCAGGAAATTGTTCAGGGGAATTCCGATGAGCATGTTTCCTATGAGTTGATTCGGGAAGAAGGTCCGGATCATAATAAGAGCTTTTGGACTGCAGTCAAGATTGGAGACCAGATCTACGGAGAAGGAGAAGGGCGGACCAAGAAAGCATCGGAGCAGCAGGCGGCGTATCAGGCGATTTTGAAACTACAGGAGAAACAATAGGAGAGCTATGTATTTAAAAAGCATTGAAGTACAGGGATTTAAGTCTTTTGCGAATAAAATCGTCTTTCAGTTTCATAATGGAATCACCGGTATTGTAGGTCCGAACGGAAGCGGAAAGAGCAATGTTGCGGATGCCGTGCGCTGGGTACTTGGTGAGCAGAGTGCAAAGCAGCTCCGGGGTGGCAACATGCAGGATGTCATTTTTTCCGGTACGGAGAACCGTAAGCCGCTGAGCTATGCATCTGTTGGAATTACACTGGATAATTCGGATCATAAGCTTCCGACCGATTTTGAGGAAGTGACGGTTACGAGAAAGCTCTATCGGTCCGGGGAATCTGAATATCTGATCAACGGAAGGAGCTGCAGGCTCAAAGACATCAATGAACTGTTTTACGATACCGGAATCGGAAAAGAAGGGTATTCCATCATCGGGCAGGGACAGATTGACAAGATCTTAAGCGGAAAGCCCGAAGAACGAAGAGAACTCTTTGATGAGGCGGCGGGGATTGTAAAATTTAAGAGAAGGAAGAATACGTCCCTGAAGAAGCTGGAGGAAGAGCAGCAGAATCTGGTGCGTGTGACAGATATTCTTTCTGAGTTGGAAAAACAGTACGGGCCCCTCAAGAAGCAGTCCGAGACGGCGCGGGAATACCTGAAGAAAAGGGAAGAGATGAAAAAGCTGGACATCAATCTGTTTCTGGTTCAGACGGAAAAGCTCAAAGCAGAAGAACAGGAGACGGATGCGGCTCTGAAGCGTGCCCAGGAGGAACTGGATGAGGCTAAAGGGCGATACGATTCCATGAAAGAAGAATATGCGGAAGTGGAAAACCGTATGGAAGAAATCGATGCCAGCACAGAAACGGCCAGAAAGCAGCTCAATGATACGAAGCTGATCCGTCAACAGTATGAGAACAGCATCGACCTCCTTAAAGAACAGATCAAAAGCGTGCAGATGAATGATGCGCATTATCTGGAACGACGGAAAACCGTGGAAGAGGAAATCCGGAAACGGGAAGACAGTCTGGAAGAGCTGAAGAAACAACGGGAAGAGCTGGAATCTCAGATGAAAGAGAAAGAGTCGGAAAGCGAAACCGAAAAGGAAAACCTGACCAGGCTTCAGGAGGAAATGGCGCGAATCAGTCTGTCCAGTGAAGAAAAGAAAAACGAAATCATGCAGCTTTTATCCGTGCGCGCATCAACGAAGGCGGAATTGCAGCATTTTCATACCTTAAAAGAGCAGATCCGGGTCCAGAAGACGGAGCTTGCCCAGCAGCTTCTGACGATTACACAGGAGACGGAAGTCTACCGCACGGAATACGAGAAGTATGAAAGCGAGTGGAAAGAGCTGTCTGCACAGATCCAGAGCTGTTCGGAAACCATTGGACAGTATGAGAGAGAAATTGCCCGTCTACAGTCAGAGATCACAAAGGAAAACGGGCTGATTCAGACAGGACAGAGCGCTTACCACAGGGAGCAGTCCAGGCTGGAATCTCTGAAAAACATGACAGAGCGGTATGAAGGCTATGGAAACAGTATCCGCAGGGTCATGGAGCAGAAAAACCGGGAGAAAGGCATCCTGGGCGTTGTGGCGGACATTATCCGCGTGGAAAAGAAGTACGAGACTGCCGTGGAGACAGCGCTTGGAGGCAGCATCCAGAATATCGTGACGCGGGATGAAGAGACCGCAAAGAGGATGATAGCCTATTTAAAACAGCACAAATTTGGAAGAGCCACTTTCCTTCCGCTGACCAGTGTGAGAGGATCGGAATTTCCGAAGCCGGAGGTACTCAAAGAAGAAGGAGTCATCGGCCTGGCCCATACTCTCGTGGAGACAGATGAGGAATTCCGAAGTCTCTTGAAGAATCTTCTGGGGAGGACCGTCGTAGTGGAAAACATTGATGTCGGAATCCGGCTTGCCAGAAAGTACCGTCAGAGCATCCGGATGGTAACACCGGAGGGAGAGCTTTTAAATCCAGGCGGTTCCATGACCGGAGGAGCGTTCAGAAACTCCAGCAGCCTTCTCAGCAGAAGGCGGGAGATTGAGGAGTTTGAAAAGACCGTTCAAATGCTCAAACAGGATCTGGAAGAAACCCAGACATCTCTGGAACGTCACAAAAAAGAGCGCGCCGGATATTATTCCAAAATGGATGCGCTCAAAGAGGAGATGCAGAAGATCTACGTCCGGCAGAATACCGCGAAGATGAATTTGTCTCAGGTGCAGAGCCGGCAAAAATCCATTACGGAACGTAAGGCGGCGCTGTTAAAAGAAAATGAAGGCTTTGAAAACAGACTCCGGGAGCTTCAGGAAAATCAGGAATCCATTGAGATTGAGCTTGGAACCTCAGAGGAGCTGGAAGAAAAGCTGAAAAAAGAAACCGAAGAAGAGCAGGCGCTTCTGGAAGAAAAAAAGGAAGAAGAGCAGGTCCTGCAAAAGCGGGCGGAGGAAGCACATCTTGCTTTTGCCGAACTGGGACAAAAAGAGCTTTTTCTCAATGAGAACCAGGAGCGTATCTGGCAGGAATATGCAAAGTATTCACAGGAGAAAAAACTGCTGGAGGAAAATCAGGGAGACAATAAACGAGCGATCAAAGAGAAAGAAAACGAGATGGAGCAGGCGGGACGGAAGATTCAGGAAGCCGGGGAGCTGATCGAAGAGATTGAGCAGGAGATCAGCAAATACGCGGCGGAAAGAGAAACGCTGTCCCAACGGCATAAAGAGTTCCTCGGCAGGCGGGACGCTGTTTCGGAACAGATTTCAGACCTTGATAAAGAGACGTTTCGACTGGGCGGAAGAAAAGAAAGTCTGGAAGAAACGATGGAAAAACAGATGAATTATATGTGGGAGGAATATGAGATTACATATAATCATGCGCTTCAGTACCGGGATGAGAGTACAGGAGATCTTGGTGGAATGAAAAAAGAGATCCAGCGTCTCCGGTCGGAGATCCGGGGACTTGGCAATGTCAATGTCAATGCCATTGAGGATTTTAAAAATCTGGAAGAGCGGTATCTGTTTTTGAAAAATCAGCATGAGGATCTGATCGAGGCGGAGGCGACCTTAAAGCAGATCGTACAGGAACTGGATACTGCCATGAGAAAGCAGTTTGAGGAGCAGTTCGCGAAAATCAAGGAGGAGTTCCACAAGGTTTTCCGGCAGCTTTTTGGGGGAGGAAAAGGAACCCTGGAGCTTATGGAGGATGAGGATATTCTGGAAGCAGGCATCCGTATCATCGCACAGCCGCCGGGAAAGAAACTGCAGAATATGATGCAGCTTTCCGGAGGAGAAAAAGCGCTGACAGCGATCGCGCTTCTGTTTGCGATTCAGAATCTGAAACCATCTCCGTTCTGTCTGCTGGATGAGATTGAGGCGGCTCTGGATGATTCCAACGTCACAAGGTTTGCCCAGTATCTCCACAGACTGACGAAGAATACACAGTTTATCGTGATTACTCACAGAAGGGGGACGATGACGGCGGCGGACAGGCTGTACGGAATCACCATGCAGGAGAAAGGGGTTTCCACCCTGGTTTCTGTGGACCTTCTGGAAAATCAGCTGAGCAAATAATGTATAAAGGAGTAGAAGAGACAATGGCAGAGGAGAAGAAAGGATTTTTCAGGCGGCTGGTATCCGGGCTGACAAAGACGAGACAGAATATCGTGTCCGGGCTTGACAGCCTGTTTAACGGGTTCTCAAGCATCGATGAGGACTTTTATGAAGAGCTGGAAGAGATCCTCATTATGGGAGATCTGGGTGTCAAGGCCACCTATTCGATTCTTGACGATCTCAGAGAAAAAGTAAAAGAACAGCATATCAAGGATCCGGCGGACTGCAAGCAGCTTTTGATTGACAGCATCAAGTCTCAGATGCAGATCGGTGAGACTGCCTATGAGTTTGAAAACCGGAAGTCCGTTGTACTGGTTATCGGGGTCAACGGAGTCGGAAAGACGACAACAATCGGAAAGCTTGCAGGAAAGCTTCGAAAAGAAGGAAAGAAAGTTGTGATTGCTGCTGCGGATACATTCCGGGCTGCTGCGGGAGAGCAGTTAAAAGAATGGGCTGACCGGGCAAATGCGGAATTTATCGGAGGACAGGAAGGGTCTGACCCTGCGGCTGTCGTATACGACGCAGTTGCGGCTGCAAAGGCAAGAAAGGCGGATGTCCTGTTGTGTGATACTGCAGGACGTCTTCATAATAAAAAGAATCTGATGGAAGAGCTGAAGAAGATCAATCGTGTCATTGAGAGAGAGTATGCGGACGCATACAAAGAGACGTTGGTTGTTTTGGACGGAACGACCGGACAAAATGCCCTTTCCCAGGCGAAACAGTTTGCGGAAGCGGCAGATATTACGGGGATTGTACTGACAAAAATGGATGGAACTGCAAAAGGGGGAATTGTGGTCGCTATTCAGTCGGAACTTGGCATTCCGGTAAAATACATCGGAGTAGGAGAGAGCATTGATGATTTGCAGAAGTTTGATTCCGATGAATTTGTCAACGCACTGTTTACAACAGAAGAACATGCGGCAGAGGAAGCGGAAGAAACAGAATAAATCATGACACAGAGGAAAGAAGGTTACAGCGATGATGACATTGGAAAAATTTGAAGAAGCAAGCGAGATTGTAAAAAAGGTGACAAACCCGACTAAACTGGTATACAGTGAGTATTTAAGTGATGAGACCGGCGGAAAAATCTATCTGAAACCGGAAAATATGCAGCACACAGGCGCATACAAGATCCGGGGAGCTTATTATAAAATCAGTACACTGACGGAAGAGGAAAAGGAAAAAGGACTGATTACGGCATCGGCAGGAAATCATGCCCAGGGTGTAGCGTATGCGGCAAAAATGTTCGGCTGCAAGGCAACGATCGTTATGCCTACCGTAACTCCGCTGATCAAGGTCAACCGTACGAAGAATCTTGGGGCGGATGTTGTACTCTACGGGGACGTCTATGATGATGCCTGCGAGAAGGCCTATCAGCTGGCGGAAGAACATGGTTATACTTTTGTGCATCCGTTTGATGACCTGGATGTGGCGACAGGGCAGGGAAGCATTGCCATGGAGATCGTACAGGAGCTTCCGACCGTGGATTATATCATTGTACCGATTGGAGGAGGCGGACTGATTGCAGGTGTTGCCACGCTTGCCAAAATGCTGAATCCAAAAATCAAAGTGATTGGAGTCGAGCCATCTGAGGCGGCCAGCATGAAGGCTGCGTTGAAAGCGGGAGAGCCGGTTACACTTCCAAGTGCCAATACCATTGCGGACGGCACGGCGGTAAAGAGAGTGGGAAGCCAGACATTTGAGTATATCCAGAAAAATGTCGACCAGGTTCTTACGGTGGATGATGATGAGCTGATCGGCGCATTCCTTGACATGGTTGAGAATCACAAGATGGTAGTGGAAAATTCCGGACTTCTTTCTGTTGCGGCACTCAAACAGCTGAATCTGGAAGGAAAGAAAGCGGTCTGTATCTTAAGCGGCGGCAATATGGATGTGATTACAATGGCATCCATCGTGCAGCATGGCCTGATTCAGCGAGACCGGATCTTCTCTGTTTCGGTTCTTCTTCCGGACAAGCCGGGAGAACTTGTACGTGTGGCCAAGACAATCGCTGACGCCCAGGGCAATGTCATCAAGCTGGAGCACAATCAGTTTGTCAGCACAAATCGAAATGCGGCGGTGGAACTCCGGGTAACCATGGAAGCCTTCGGAACCGAGCATAAACATGAGATTCTGGAGGCGCTGGAGAATCATGGATTCCGTCCGAAACTGGTCACAACAAAGCTGTACTAATAAAAGGAGGGAGCGGGTTTGCCTGAAAAACTGCCGGAGACAGGGGCATTTTATGCGGATCAAAAGGGAGAGCTCTATCATTGCGATGGCACGGTAAGGCACTGGCAGACAATGGAAGAGCTTGTAATTGTGAGAGAGACAAAAGAAGGAACCATGTATGCGGTTCCGGTTCCTGACTTTACAAAAGAGTTTCAGAAAGCCGGGCAATCCGATACAAAAGGACTGCTTCTTGGGTTTCTGGAGGCAGATTCCATCGAGGAGAAACTCTCGATTCTTCAGAAAAACCATTCTGAGATCACGGAGGAATTTCTGGACGCGGCAGCCCAGAGCATGGATTATGCTTTGAACGGCAAAGAAATGGAAATGAAATTCCTCGATTTTGAAAAATACCTCAGAACGAAAATGAAATATGAGCGCAGAAGATAGTGCAGATGCGCATACTGACAGAAAGGATCCTGTATCAACAGGGTCCTTTCTGCAGTTTTTGGAAACTTCTGGTTGACACAAGTTGTATAATTGTATACAATTATACAAGACGAAAAGGAGTGTGTAAGATGGATAATAGAAAAGTTTACATGAATCATCACAATAATCTGTTGCAGCTTGAAGAACATATGTATCCATTGGTGGATGTCGATAAGCCGAATATCTTCCGGAATCTGTTTCCATATGATGAAGTCCCGAAGATCGCCTTTAATGATCGAATCGTTCCACATTCAATGCCGGATGAAATCTGGATTACGGATACGACATTCCGGGACGGACAGCAGTCCAGGGCCCCGTATACGACCGAGCAGATTGTGACGATCTATGAGTATCTGCACCGTCTGGGAGGACCGAAAGGGAAGATCCGCCAGAGTGAGTTTTTCCTTTACAGCAAAAAGGACCGGGACGCAGTGTATCAGTGTCTGGAAAAAGGATACCAGTTTCCGGAGGTAACCAGCTGGATCCGTGCAAATAAAAAAGACTTCGAGATGGTAAAGGAGATCGGCCTGAAAGAGACAGGGATTCTTGTGAGCTGTTCGGATTATCATATTTTTTATAAACTGAAAATGACCAGAAGACAGGCACTGGACCATTATCTGAGCATTATCCGGGAATGTCTGGAGACTGGTGTCAGTCCAAGATGTCATCTGGAGGATATTACAAGATCCGATATTTACGGATTTGTCATTCCGTTCTGCCTGGAATTGATGAATCTGATGCAGGAATACAAGATTCCGATCAAAATCCGCGTCTGTGACACAATGGGATACGGAGTCAACTATCCTGGGGCAGTGATTCCGCGTTCGATTCCTGGAATCATTTACGGCCTCATGGTTCATGCAGGTGTGCCGAGTGAGCTGATCGAATTTCATGGACACAATGATTTCTACAAGGCAGTCAGCAATGCGACGACAGCCTGGCTTTATGGAGCCTGCGGCGTAAACTGTTCTTTGTTTGGAATCGGGGAGAGGACCGGAAACACGCCGCTGGAGGCAATGGTGTTTGAATATGCGCAGCTTAGAGGAACACTGGACGGTATGGAGACAACAGTGATTACAGAGCTTGCCGAGTATTATGAAAAGGAAATCGGATACCACATTCCGGAGCATACGCCGTTTGTCGGAAAGAATTTCAATGTGACAAGAGCAGGCATTCATGCAGATGGGCTTTTGAAAAACGAAGAGATCTACAATATTTTTGATACAGGTAAATTTCTGAACCGTCCGGCTGTGGTTTCCGTCTCCAATACTTCCGGTATCGCAGGAATCGCCCACTGGATTAATACATACTATAAACTGCCTGAGGAGAAGAAACTGGGCAAAGATTCGGAACTGGTGGCAGCCGTCAAAGAATGGGTTGATGAACAGTATGATGCCGGACGTGTCACCGTGATGACAGATGAAGAAATGGTGGAGAAGATTACGGAAATCTGCGCGGAGAAATCAATCAGTCTTTAAAGAGGGAAGTAACAGTTATGGAAGAATATCAGGACTATTCTTTGAGCGGAAAGGTGTTCCGAACATTGAGCGAACAGATTCTTTCCGGAAAATACAAAACAGGCGATGAGCTGAGGGAGACAGCAGTCGGAAGAGAGCTGGGCGTCAGCCGGACTCCGGTCAGGGAAGCATTTCGGAAACTGGAGCTGGAAGGTCTGGTGACAAGTATTCCGAACAAGGGAACATATGTTAATGGAATATCCAGGGAGGATGTCCAGGATATTTACATGATTCGGTCCAGACTGGAAGGACTTGCGGCCAGACTGGCCACCAGACGGATTACGAAGGAACAGATCGATGAGATGGAAGAAATGATCCTTCTTTCAGAATTCTATCTGAAGAAGGGGATGACAGAACAGCTCTCCAATCTGGATGGAAAGTTTCATTTTATTTTGTACGAGGCATGTGGGAGCCGGATGCTGAAAAATGTTCTGACGGATTTTCACCGGTATGTGCAGATGGCAAGACGAATGTCGGTTAAGGTGGAGAACCGGGCGGAGAAATCGATTCAGGAACACTCCGGGATCCTGTCTGCAATCCGAGACAAGGATGAGGACCGGGCGGAGCGTTTGATGGAGGAACATATCCATCATGTTGTACAGAATCTACATCTGGAAGAGATCTGAGACAGTAAGAAAGGAAGGGATAAGATTGAAAATGAATAGTAGAGGGTATCCATTCTCTTAATCGCATGACAA
>ERZ1643246.1102-NODE-1102-length-30610-cov-7.779709_pt1 | contig 30610 bp, 29 predicted proteins | sample MGYA00579265_ERZ1643246 | MGnify/ENA primary metagenome ERZ1643246 (study PRJEB29033, sample SAMEA4952261) | chicken gut metagenome | biome: Broiler Chicken; feature: Gastrointestinal Tract; material: Caecum | place: Ireland | collected 2018 | study: Broiler...
GCACAATCTATTCTTAAATCCTCTAAATTCATAACACGTTTTTCCTCCACAAATTAGAATTTAATAATTTTCTCAGTTCCGCCATATTATCCTGTATCTCTTTTTCCAGCTCGTCTATCCGATCCAGAATCACTTCCGGCGGATCATATTCTACCGGTTCATACACGATTTCTTTGTACTTATTGATAGAAAGATCAAAATCATTCTCCCTGATCTCATCTACATCCACAAAAAAGCTCTGTTCTGTCCGTTTTCTTTCTTTTTCATTCTCTCTGTCATGGAACCGTTTGATAATATCTTCGATATCATTTTCTTCAATCGGCTGCCGTTTATCATCAAGAGAGTACCCGTCCGCTTTCATGTCATAGAACCATACCTGATCTGTCCCTCCTGCTCCGGTTTTGGTAAATACAAGGATCGCAGTAGAAACCCCGGCATAAGGTTTGAACACTCCCGAGGGCATGGAGATCACTGCTTCCAATTTGTGATTATCGATGATTTCTTTTCTTATCTGCTTATGCGCTTTACTGCTTCCGAATAACACGCCGTCCGGCACGATAACCGCTGCCCGTCCTCCGCTTTTCAGCATTCTGATAAATAATGCGAGAAAGAAAAGTTCTGTCTTTTTTGTTTTGCATGCTTTCAGCAGATCAGCCGATACACTTTCATAGTCCAGGCTTCCCTTAAAAGGAGGATTTGCAAGAACAAGCGTATATTTTTCTTTATCTGTATTATTTTCGGAAAGGCTGTCCCTGTATTCAATCTTCGGATTGTCCACTCCGTGAAGCAGCATGTTCATAGCGCCGATCCTCAGCATTGTCCGGTCCATATCAAATCCGTAAAACATATCGTTATTAAAGTGTTCCCGCAGTTCTTTATTCAAAAACAGATCAGCTTCATGTTCCCGGAGATATTCCTGAGCTTCCACAAGAAATCCTGCTGATCCCATAGCAGGATCACAGATAATATCTGACGGATTCGGCTTCACCAGCTCTACCATCATTTTTATAATGTGCCTGGGCGTACGGAACTGCCCGTTTGTTCCTGCTGTTGCAACTTTTGAGAGAAGATACTCATACAGATCTCCTTTACTGTCCTCTTCTCCCAGTTCCAGTCCATCGATTCCATCGATCAATTTCGTCAGCATAGCAGGCGTCGGAATTTTAAAAATCGCGTCTCCCATATATTTGCTGTATGCGGATTCCCCATCCCCATGAAGATTTTTGATAAAAGGAAACACTCCGTTAAGGACAATATCGTATATCTCCTGAGCGTCACCGAGATTTTTAAATCTGCTCCAGCGATATTTCTGGCACTCTTCCGTGAAAATTCCCTGGTACTCTATACCGAGAAAGCTCGCTTCATTTTCTCTTATAGTCTCTGTCTCATCCAATTGCTTTATGAACAACAGATAGGTAAACTGTTCGATCACTTCCAGGGGATTTGTAATGCCTCCTGTCCAAAAAACTTCCCATATTTTATCTACTTTGTTTCTTACTTCACCTGTAATCATGTATTTTCCCTCTTCAATCAGTCTTTTCTCTTCGATTCATTCTATCATAAAATCCCTTCCCGTGCTACAATGGACAGGTATCTGAAAAAATCCCAGACAAAGAGAGGTTTACAGAATGAAATTACATTTTTTAGGCGGCGCCATGGAGATTGGCGGAAGCTGTATATATCTGAACATAGCAGGGAAGCGGATCCTTATGGACTGCGGGATCCGGCAGTCCGGGACAAAAGATCCCCTCCCCGACTTTGCAGTTATCCAGGCGCATGGCGGGCTGGACGCGATCCTGGTCAGTCATGCCCACATGGATCATATCGGAACGCTCCCGCTCATCAGCAAAGCATATCCGGATGCGCGGATCTATATGACCGCCATGTCTGCGGATCTGACGAGAGTCCTTCTCTACGACAGCCTGAAGATCATGAATTACCGTGAAGATGAGATCCCACATTACACAGAGCAGGATGTCCTCTCTATGTTAAACCGCATCACCCCCGTCAGGTATCAGACCGCCATGCAGATATCTGACGGCTTTACCGTCACCTTCTATCCGGCGGGGCATATCGCAGGCGCGGCCTGCATGAATATCATGACAGATGAGGGCACTGTTTTTTACTCCGGAGACTTTTCCTCTTTCTCCCAGCGCACTATTGAGGGGATCCACATTCCCAAACTGCGGCCCGACGTCTCTATTGTGGAGACGACCTACGGCACCAGGCTCCACTCGAACCGCCAGGTAGAAGAGCGCAGGCTTGTCTCCCTGGTCAGCGAATGCATAAAAAGCAGGCAGAAGATCCTGATCCCCTGCTTTGCCCTCGGCAGGGCACAGGAAGTCCTGCTGATCCTGCGCGCTGCCATCCAGAACGGGGATATTCCCGCTGTGCCCGTATATGTGGACGGCATGGTCCGGGACATCAACGCCATGTACACGCGCAACCCCACCTTCCTGAAAAACGCGCTTGCCAGAAAGATACTGAAAGGGAACGAGCCATTCTACACAAAGGAGATCCAGCCGGTGGCGCCAAACCAGAAGCGTGATGAACTTCTCGCAGGCAGCGACCCGGTGATCATCGTCTCCAGTTCCGGCATGCTAACCGGCGGTCCCAGCGCACAGTATGCCCAGAAGCTTGTCTCCTCGGAAAACGCCTGCATCATCATCACCGGCTATCAGGATGAAGAGGCGCCGGGAAGGCAGCTTCTGAACCTGCTGGGCTCCTCTCCCGTCCCCGGATCTGTCCCGGGAAATGCCTCATCAGAAGATACAGCAGCAGGGATCATGCTCCCGGAGAGGAAGCTCACCCTCAACGGGACTTCCTGTCCGGTCAGATGCCGCATCGAGCAGGTCGGACTCTCGGCACACGGCGATAAGGCTGAGATCACTGCGCTTTTGGATCGTCTCTCCTCCCGCCGCGTTTTCCTTGTGCATGGAAACGAAGACGTGATCCATGAACTGGGAAACGAGCTCACTTCAGAGGATTTCCGGCGGCATGTATATCTCCCTGAATGCGGACAGGAATACGAAGTCACGCTCCACACAAAACGAAAGCAGCTCTCCTTTGTCCCTACATTTACCATGCAGAAAGCCCGGGCATTCTCTGCCGATGACGCGGAGCTTCTGTGGGATTATTGGAGAGAACACTATCCGGGAAAGCGGTTTCCCGTCTCCCAAATTGCATTCATCTGGTACGGGAAAAAGATAACCGATGACACTGTCCTCCAGGAAATGCAGGACATCCTTCTGGACAGCATCTATTTTTCTCCGAACATGCGCCAGCTCTTTCTCTTTGAAACAAATACAGAGGAAGACGTAGCCGGGGCGCTGGCACCGAAAGAATTGACGATCCAGGACATCGAAGCTTATATCCGGAAGATTTTTATCGGTTGTGGTTACCGCAGGATCGGATATCATACAGACGCAAAAAAAGTGCTTCTCCTCTTTGACTATCCGGACAGCCTGGACACAGAAGATTTTAACCGCCGGGCACAGCAGTTTGAGGATGAAACAGGATGGACGGCAGCCGTCAACCCTTCGATGAACCACAGCGCAGCAGGCAGTCTCCTGCATACGCTTTTTTCAGACAGGCTCGGAAAGATTTCCTATTACAGCGAGCGGAAATGTTATGCGGTCAGCCTGACTGCCTCCTCAGAAAATGATGAAGCAGCGGGAGCCGAATTCTGCAGGACGACCGGATGGTCCCTGACCATAAACGGGCAGCTGTACGACAAAACCGGGCTCGCGGCAGCCGGCGCGCCTGCCGGCGGCAGTTCGCCAGCCGGGAGCGTAACAGCCGGGACCAGGGACCCGGGTGCCGGGATCAGCGCAGATAAAAAGAGCGAGTTCATTCCTGCCTCTGATTCCTCCGGTCCGATCGAACAGAATCTTGCCCTTTCCTGCATTGACTATGAATTTGCTTCTGTTCCCGGCAGACCTGAAAAGAAGAGCCTGAAACAGGACCCTCAGGGGAAATATATCGAACTTGGCTTTCTGTCGCCTGAAATCGGGTTCCGCTCCCGTGATGTAATTCAGAGGTGTGCAGACCAGACCGGATGGCGCATCCGCATCGCGGACAAGGTCAACCAGATGACTCTCTCCCAGAATGCGGTAAGCCTCTGCGCGAAGTACGGGATCAGCCTGAAAAAGAATCCGTCTTATCTCCCCATGGAGAAGGCGATCGCACTTAAGCCCGCCGCTGAAACCAATCCGGAAACAATCGCGGAAATACAGAAGGAATTCTTCGAAAAGACAGGCTGCGCCTGTACGTTTTCCCTGTAGGATCCCATAACTGCAGGATCCCATAAAAACATGCAGCCGGAAGCCCTGAACAAGACTTCCGGCTGCATGCTTTTGATTAATAAAATATATCTCTCAAAACACTTCTCTTAATTTTACTGTCTATCTGTCGGATCTTCTGCGTCCGGCCATCACTGCCATCCCTGTTGCTGCCGCCGCGGCAAAAACAGACATGCAGCATACTCCCGCCAGATTCCAGTCTCCTGTCTTCGGAGCATCCTTTCCGGCGTCTTTATCCGCTTCTCCGCTGCCCGGCTGATCCTGGCCCTCTCCCGGCTCCTGACTGCCGCCCGGTTCCTGTCCGCCCGGCTTATGCGTATCATCCGGGTCTTCTTCTCCCGGCTGTCCGCCCGGTTCCTGAGCCGTGCCCTCTGTCAGCCTGTAAGCAGCCACAGTGCCGGACACCTCGCAGGACGCCAGCAGATACGCATTTCCGTCCGCTCTGTCCGCCGCCGGGATAAACGGGATAAAGCACAGGCCCTCCGGAGAATCATCCCCGGCGATATCCTGGCTGAAATCTCTGGAATTGATATAATTCACAAAGCTGCTCTGCTCCGGCTCCGTGATGTCATATACCATCACTCCGCCGACTCTCTCAAGCCCCACAAAAGCATAGGTCTTCTCTCCCACGGTCCCCACTGTGACACTCTCCACCTCAGGTCCCTTCTTTCCGGAACGGTCATCCATGGTCTTGTCGTCATTGGAACAGTTGAAGTTCTCCGGTACATAGACAGCTGTCTTTTCCTCGAACTCACTGCCGCTGTCATACACTTCCGTGATCCCGCTTTCATCTGCCCTGTATACTGTGAAGGAACGGCCCCCGAAGAGATAGTCCAGGCCCTCATCGAGCCCGTCATAGTCACTGCTGTCAAAGAAGACAACCTTGCCTGTGAGGCTGCTGTTCTCCGCTGTGATCTTTCCGCTCGGGGAAGTCTCTCCGTCCTTGAAGTTACGCTCTGTTTCGTTCAGATAATCGCCCCATTCTCTGGAATCGCCCTCATTCGCCGTCACAAGGTAATCCACCCCGTCTGCGCTGTACAGCGCGATGCTGTCCGGCATGCGGATCCCCCGCAGCGACCCGTAAGTTTTCGGAACATACGCCTCGTCCTTTTTATCAATGTCCACCGCCACTTTGCTGTGGTCTTCATATCCCGCGGAATAGATCCCTGTTACCTCAGCGCTGTCAAGGTCGATCACTGCGATCGCGTTTGCCTCCTGGAGCGTTACGTACGCTGTGTCATTTCCCGCCGCGATATATTCCGGCTCCAGATCCTCGGACGGATCCGCGCCCTTTTTCAGGATAATGCCTGCGTCTGTCAGTTCCTTCCGCTCTTTTGCACTGTCATATGCGGTGAAATCCGCGTTCACCGCCGTGCCGTCCTCTATATTGATCACGGTCACCGTACCTGCCGGGTCTGCGGCGCCGTCCGCGTACCCTTCCCTCGGCTCTCCTTCATTTGCAGTGAGGATCTTTGTGTCATCCGGGGTAAATGTCACCATATCCGGCTGCACACCTGTCTCATATGCCTCCGCAAATGTCAGTGTGCCGTCTGCATTACATGTAAACACTGCCACGCGCCCGTTGTCCGCATATCCTGCCGCCTGCACAGCCACAGCAAGCTTTGACCCGTCCGCCGAGACAGCGACCGAAGTCATATCGCCATAGGCAAAGCCTTCACAGTTCTCCTCCACAAGGGACTTTACATCAATATCATTCCCGTCCAGGAGATCCACATTTTCACTGTCCGCCATATCTTTCAGTGCGATCGCTGTCAGGTTCCCTGTCTGGCCGTTGACTGCATATGCCCATCCGGTCTCTGTATTATAGTCAACGATCTCCATCACTCCGCCGTCCGCATTAGACATCCCGGCGTCATAGCGCGCATCCTGGATCAGGTCCAGAGAAGCCTTTCCGTTTTCTTCCCCTGTGGTCTTCTCCCCGCCGTCCGCATTCTTTGCCACACTGAAAGAGTCGATCAGCTCACTGTCCGGGTCCGCACTGTCTCCCGCCAGGTTGTACACATTTACGGAAATCTTATTTCCCTTTACATCAAACACCGCGTAGCTCGGACTGTACTCCTGGTTCCACTCCTGATTGCCGTAGGGAAGGTTCCCTACCATATATGCCGCGGACCCAGTCTTCCCGTTCGCAAGGCGCGGATAATCCGCATTATTCGTCTTGTCCAGAGAGGCAAACGGAGTGTAATACTGCATGTCAGAGCAGCAGTTTCCCGTCAGATAGATCGTCCCGTCCGGGTCATGGAATGTATCGAGCCGCTCTGCATTTCTCTCGCCGTCCTTGAGCACATAGCTTCTGGAATACACGTGGTCATGTCCTCCGAGGACAAAATCCACGTCAAATTCATCCATCACCTGCTCAAATCCCGCATCCACATAATTCTCGATGTCAGAATCCGCCGCATGTTTTGCGACTGTCTGCGTAGATTTGTGATGCGTTACGATCAGCCAGTCATACTGGCCCGCGTACTCGGACACCGCCGCGTCCATGGTCGTCCGGAAATTCTCCACCATTGCCTCTGCCTCGGAATTGTCCTTTGACGCGCTGGGAACGCTGGCGTTCCCGGCATTCTCCCCGTCATTTCCGCCCGGATACGCCCCGGTGTTCAGAGTGACGAAAAGTACATTGTCATAGAGGTAATAATAATTGCCTTTTGTCTCCATCTCGCGGCGCTCTGTGAAATCGTACTGCCCTTCCGCATTCGGGGTCACTCCGTTCGATTCGGAATTACCAGCGATCTCATCTGCTGTCGCCTGGATATAATTCCCATGGCTCTGGCTTGTCCCATTGTTCTGCCCGCGGAATGTGGTCTTTACCTGTTCCAGCACGCCGTCCTCATCCATTCCTGCCACAGACATCTCATTGGGCAGGTTAAAATGATCTGCGAACATATAGTGCCTGTCATGGTTTCCCACTGCCGGCGCATATGCGACCGAGGCCATCTCTTCCGGGGCAAAGAACGCCGCGTACTCGCTCGATTTCCCCCAGCTCTGGTCCTCCACCTGGTCTCCCGCTGACACGACAAGGTTCACGCCTTCTTCCGCCAGCTTCTCCATCATGGACGCCCAGCCGGTCTGGTTCGTCCCGTCTGCGGGATTCCATCCCTGATCGTCATTGGACTGATCCTCCTTGATCTGCGGATCGCTGGTGAACCCGAACCGGAAGCCGTCCGTACCTGCCGTGGTATATGTATATCCCCCGAGCCAGGACGCGCCGCCGTCATACGAGATCTGATACGTATACGCCGTCTCCGGTTCCAGGCCATCCACACTCGCCTTGCATACCATGAGCCCGGTATCTGTATATTTCCCTGTATCCAGCTTTGTCGGCGCTGTCAGGGCACTCACGGAAGCTTCCGCCGTAACCTCCCCCGCCGCGCTGCTGAACTTCACCACCGCACGCTCCGTGCCTGCCGGAGCATACCAGTTCAGGTTGACGGATGCCTCCGTCTCTCCAGGCTGCAGTGTCAGGTAGCTGATGTCTGCTGATCCCGCCGGTCCGGGCTCTGCCGATACCAGGGTCCCCTGGGCGCATATCATGGCCGCTGCAAGGGTAAATGCCGCAGTTCTCTTCCAACTGTTTTTCATAACTATCTCCTCCGTGCTTTTTTCTGTTCCATTTGCTGCCGAGGAGATTATATATGCAGAATGTAAAATCTTATGGCATATTTTATTTAATCTATGTTAAAACAAAGCAACTGATAACTGGAAGAGAAACTCTCTGTCATTTCTCTCTTCTGCGAAGCATCCGCAGCGGAAGGAGCACCGTCACCGCCACCGCAAGCGCACCGCCGATGATCAGCACAGCCGTGCCCGCTGCATTCCCCGCGCCAGCCGAGATCAGGAAACGGGGAACCAAAAGGAATACCACTGTAAAGAGCATGCACAGCTTCCCACAGACACCATTGGCATATTCCCAGGTTTCTTTACTTTTCATCGCTTCTTTTACATGGTACCCGGCCTTCATATCAGGATAAGAAGAGCGGCTGCGCAGCACAACGATCCCCGCTGCCGCAAAGATCAGGGCAAGTATATGATAGATAACGATCAGGATTTCACTCATATTGACAGCCTCCTTTTTCACTTTCCACAGTAACCATACCAACAGTAGCGTCTGCTTATTTCGCCGGTTTCAGCCACTGCCTCACAACGGAGATATCTTCTTCGACCACTTTCGCGATCGTGTCCAGAGGCATTCCCATCTTCTCCAGATTCCAGGCTGTTTTCTTATGGCTTTCAAGCATCCCTGAATACTTCATCAGTTTTGCGATCCTGCTGCCGTCATCAATCCCAGCATTCACATAAATCAGGTGCGAACCATCATTGTGTTTTTTCCCTGTCTGCCGGAACCGCTTTTCTTCCTCGTATACGGTATAACCGTTTTTCCATATGTCTTTACGGCTGATATAAAAAATATACCGTTCCGGGAGCTCATTGTAATCCCGGCCCTTTCTCAGGGTTTCTTTTTTCTTATCAGTCATATTGTATCTTTCGGCTGCGATGATACAAGCTGGGTATATTTTAGCATATGGATTTTCCAATGTAAATTGTATGGATTTACATTATGTCTACCATGTATTCACAAAAAATCCTATCAGGCTTCCCACTGTACCGATCATCCCGCATATGACAATAACGAGTGACATTACATCTCTTGATGTCCGATATCTGAAATAGTAAACGACCGTACTGTATACAACAATAAGCGACAAAATCCCGGCACTTTCAATGTGTTTTACCAAACAGTAGATAAGGAGCAGTATAGCCAGCGGATAAAACCCGATATATCCATATCTAAAACTTTTCAAATAATTCAGTTCAGCAAAACTGATCAGATTTTCCCCACACTTTTTTCTGTATGTATTATCAGAAATAATCGCACCGTTTAACAGATCATTCACATCGATTTTCAGCATACGGCTGAGAGGCTGCAGCAATGCCAGATCTGGCATAGACCGCCCGGTTTCCCATTTCGATACCGCACGATCCGTAATGTTCAGTTTCTCCGCCAGTTCTTTCTGTGTCATATTCAGTTCTTTTCTCCGCTGGGCAATAAACGCCCCGATCTTCTTCTGATCCATCTGACGCACCTCCTGTATACTAAAAGCTGCTTTTCATGCAAAAATAAGAGACAGGTCTTGTTTTCCTGTCTCTATTATACTTACTGTCTCTGCAATTGTAACCATACCGGCAGTTGAGTCCGGCTTATTTCGCCGGTTTCAGCCACTGCCTCACAACGGAAATATCCTCTTCGACCACTTTCGCGATCGTGTCCAGAGGCATTCCCATCTTCTCCAGATTCCAGGCTGTTTTCTTATGGCTTTCTTTCATACCAGATTCTCTACCTTCTTCACGTATCCTCTCCATTATCTCACACATGATCTCTATGCCTCCTTCCTCTGTCTTCAGGAATCGTACCCGCTTTGACAACTCTCCCTCACTGTCGTCAAACGGATCCGCCGTTTTAAAATACTTCATCAATTTAGCGATCCTGCTGCCGTCGTCAATCTCGGCATTCACATAAATCAGGTGCGAACCATCATTGTGTTTTTTCCCTGTCTGCCGGAACCGCTTTTCTTCCTCGTATACGGTATAACCGTTTTTCCATATGTCTTTACGGCTGATATAAAAAATATACCGTTCCGGGAGCTCATTGTAATCCCGGCCCTTTCTCAGGAATTCCCCATCCGTAACAGAACCGTAAAACCTGGTCCTCCGGGCATGGTCAGCGACATCCGCCCCTTCTATCTCCAGATGGCAGATAACGCCCTTCTTATCTTCTGCAAGGACGTCCAGCCTTGCCCCATGCGAGATTACTTTCGAGATCACATACTGGGTTCTGACAGAAACAAGCTCGATCCCCGGATCATCCATCAGGATCCGTATTACATGCTGGCATGCATTCCGGTCAGAGAGCACTACGGACATGAACACATCGCTCAGTAATGTAAGCTGCTCCAGATCCTTGAGGCGGCGCTCCCGCTCTGCGAAGAGTCCTGCTGACCCCGGCGGGGATGTGCCTGTAATCAATGGTTCTTTTGTTTCTTTTTTCTTGTTGGTCATATTGTATCTTTCGGCTGCGATGATACAAGCTGGGTACATTTTAGCATATGGATTTTCCAATGTAAATCGCTATGGAGTATATAAATCAATGTCCAAATCAATGTTTATTTCGTATTCATCTTCGATAAATATGCAGTTCACTTTATATCTCTGTGCATAGTTTAATATCTCCTCATTGTCTTTCAACGCACGTTCCACAGTACACCAGTCATCGTCCAGACGCTGTTCAATAATATTTGCATACCGCTTTATATCTGCAAAATGCCTTCTGATATAGTCTTCACTCATTATGAGGCAGTAATATTTTATATTTTCAAGATATTCCGAAGTAAAGTCCTCTTGCCAGTCAAACGGGATATAGCAGCCCTCCACAATTAAATTCTGCTTATTTTCAACAGCAGTTTTAATGATCTCGCGGACAATAGGCCATAAATACTCTGTTAAATCCCTGTCGTCACTCATGGGTGTGAGTTTTGTATTCCCGCTGCGGATCAGACCCATTTTCAGATGATCGATCGATAAATATGGGTATTTATATTTCTCAAGCAGTTTTTGAGCAAGTGCAGTTTTTCCTGTGTGCGACGCTCCTGTAATTAAAATTATCATCTCTTATATATTTATAGCTCCTCTGTAATTTAAAGCTCGCCAATAAAATGATTTTCAGACTCATCCCAATATTTACGATATACAAAATCTGTACCGCCGTCAAAATGGAGCTGATACATTCTGAATTTTATTTTTAAACTGTAATGATATAAGACAGGTTCATTTTAGCATACGGATCTTGCGATGTAAATCGCCCTTCCCCTGCCGCCCTGAAACTGTTATAATTTTCTTACAGCCGGCACCCACTGACCGGCATACATCAGAAAGGAAGGTCTGTTTCATCATGTCAGTCGAAATCGTAAAGGATTATTTTAAGAAAAACAATATCGATAAGGAGATCCTGGAATTTCCGGTCTCCAGCGCTACCGTAGAGCTCGCGGCACAGGCTGTCGGCGTGGAGCCGGCGCGCATCGCCAAAACACTTTCATTCTACACAAAGGAAAAAGACGCCGCGATCCTCATCGTGACCGCAGGGGATATGAAGATCGACAACAGCAAATTCAAACAGTTCTTCGGGATGAAGGCAAAGATGCTTGCGCCGGAGGATGTGGAACCGCTGACCGGGCACGCCATCGGCGGGGTCTGCCCTTTCGGGAACCCGGAAAGTACCACAGTATATCTCGACGTCTCCATGAAGCGGTTTGAGACTGTATTCCCGGCCGCGGGCAGTGGGAATTCGGCTGTGGAACTGACGTGCGGGGAACTGGAGCAGTACGCCTGCGCGAAAGAGTGGATCGATGTCTGCAAGCCAATGTCATAGGCGGTCAACTCAGAGTAACGCAGAGCAGACGCATTTAACAGGACGCGAAAGGAGGACGGATACATATGCAGAAATATATCATGGCACTGGATGCCGGGACGACAAGCTGCCGGTGCATCCTGTTTGACCGGAAAGGGAATATATGCAGCGTGGCACAGAGAGAATTCACCCAGTATTTCCCGCAGCCCGGCTGGGTGGAACACGACGCGGACGAGATCTGGGCATGCCAGCTCGGAGTGGCAGTGGAGGCAATGACCAAGATCGGGGCGTCAGCGTCGGATATCGCCGCCATCGGGATCACAAACCAGAGGGAAACTGCCATCGTCTGGGATAAAAATACCGGGGAGCCTGTGTACCATGCCATTGTCTGGCAGTGCCGCAGGACATCCGAATACTGCGATTCCCTGAAAGAAAAAGGACTCACGGACAGATTCCGGCAGAAGACCGGGCTTGTCATCGACGCCTATTTCTCGGGAACAAAGATAAAATGGATCCTGGACAATGTCCCCGGGGCAAGAGCGCGCGCAGTAAGAGGGGAACTCCTCTTCGGGACCGTGGAGACATGGCTCATCTGGAAGCTCACAAAGGGAGCTGTGCATGTGACAGATTATTCCAACGCTTCCCGCACTATGCTCTTTAACATTAACACACTGGAGTGGGACGATGAAATCCTGGATGAGCTCGATATTCCAAAGGGTATGCTGCCGGATGTCAAACCGTCAAGCTGCGTCTACGGCGAGACAGATCCTTCTTTCTTAGGCGGCAGGATCCCCATTGCCGGAGCTGCCGGGGATCAGCAGGCTGCACTTTTCGGCCAGACCTGTTTTCATCCCGGAGAGGCAAAGAATACATACGGCACGGGATGCTTTCTCCTCATGAATACCGGGGAGCAGCCGGTCTTTTCTGAAAACGGGCTTGTGACGACCATCGCCTGGGGGCTGGACGGGAAAGTCACTTATGCACTGGAAGGTTCCATCTTTGTGGCAGGCGCAGCGATCCAGTGGCTCCGCGATGAGATGCGCCTCATCGACTCAGCCGCTGATTCCGAATATATGGCGTCAAAGGTAAAGGATACGAACGGTTGCTATGTGGTGCCCGCATTCACCGGACTGGGGGCTCCTCACTGGGATCAGTACGCCCGCGGTACGATCGTGGGCATCACCCGCGGCGTGAACAAATACCACATCATCCGCGCCACTCTGGAATCCATTGCCTACCAGGTGAATGACGTCCTCTGCGCCATGAAGGCCGACTCCGGGATCGGACTGGCTTCCCTCAAAGCTGACGGAGGCGCCAGCGCCAACAATTTTCTCATGCAGGTGCAGGCTGATATCATAAACGCTCCCGTGAACCGCCCGGTCTGCGTGGAGACAACGGCAATGGGCGCCGCCTATCTGGCAGGGCTTGCTGTCGGTTATTGGAAGAATAAGGACGAAGTGGTCAAGAACTGGGCAGTTGACCGCACCTTCACGCCTTCCATCAGCGAAGAAGACAGGTCTGCCCGTATCAAGGGATGGAACAAAGCTGTAAAATATGCTTACGGATGGGCAAAAGAAAACTGAATCCGTACAACCTTGCAAAAACAGAAACCAGCTCCCGCCGCTGCCTTTATATCAGGGCAGCGGCGGGAGCTCTGCTGTACGTTTCCCTATTTCAAAAAGCTTTCAATGATCACTGCCTCAGCTTCCTCCTCGCTCATTCCGAAGGTCCGGAGCTTCACGAGCTGCTCGTCATTGATCCTGCCGATGGCAGCCTCATGGATGATCTGCGCGTCCACGTGGCGCGCATTGATCTCCGGGATGGAGCTGATCTCCGCCTGGTCCATAATGATAGAGTCACACTGGACATGGGCGTGGCATCGGTTATTTCCGATGGCCCTGGGATGGAACACCTGCTTGGACGATCCTTTTCCCACGGAGCGGGATACGATCCTTGCCGAGCTGTTCTCTCCGTTTAACTCGATATCCATATTGGAGACCGCGGTCTGCCCTTCGTCTGTCATCAGCTTCTCAGTGACGAAAAGTTTCGCATTGTCTGCAAGTTCGATATAATTCTCTCTCTCCGTGGAATCCACTCCGCGGATCTGCGTCGTCTCAAGAGTGAATACCGAATCCTCGCCCACATAGATCTTTGTCACAGGGTTCAGGACCTTCTGCCCGGTGCCTTCCCCTTCCGCGTAATGATTCTCTACATATTTTACATTGCATCCTTTTCCCACATGAAACGCGTGGATGCCGTCATGTCTCGTCTCGGAGCAGCCTTCTCCGTGGATCCCGCAGCCTGCGATGATGGTCACATCCGCTCCGTCCTCAATATAAAAATCATTGTAAACGATATCCACGCCTTCCCGGGACATGACCACAGGGATATGCACCTGCTCGTTCTTTGCCTCACCGCTGATATGGATGTCGATCCCCGGCTTGTCTTCCTTTTTTACAATATTGATATGGCGGCTGTCCCCATGGCACACTGCCATACCGTTTAAGCGCAGATTGTACGCGCCTTCCTGCTTAAACCCATAGGAGTCGATCATTTTCAGCACATCCTGGGTCACCTTGTCCAGATCGATCTTCTTAGACTCCATAAAGCTCGCCTCCTTTTTGTCTCCTGCACTCGCAGGAATCCAGTTCCGCACCGAAGAGATGCGGCATGATCTCTTTGGCGTCCCCGATGGACTGTACTTTTCCGTCAGAGATGACCATGATGCGGTCCGCCATCTGGATGATCCTCTCCTGATGCGAGATCAGGATCAGGCTCTCCTTTTTCTCTTTGTGTATCTGTTCAAAACGCCTGATCAGCATGGAGAAGCTCCACAGGTCGATCCCTGCCTCCGGCTCGTCAAAGACACAGAGATCATGGTGCTTCGCCAGCACGGTCGCGATCTCGATCCTCTTCATCTCCCCGCCGGACAGCGTGGCGTCCGCCTCCCTGTCAATGTACTCCATCGCGCAGAGCCCCACACTGCTCAGGAGCGCGCAGCATGTCTTCTCATCCAGCGGCTCTCCCGCTGCCAGGGATAAAAGCCGGCGAACGGTCATTCCTTTAAAACGGGGCGGCTGCTGGAACGCAAAACCGAGCCCTGCCTTTGCCCTCTCATCGATGGTGTAATCCGTGATATCCTGCCCGTTGAGGATGATCTTTCCGCCTGTCGCCTTGTTGATCCCCATGAGGAGCTTTGCCAGAGTGGATTTTCCTCCTCCGTTGGGCCCTGTGATGACAAGCATCTCGCCGTCGTTTACTGTAAAGCTGACGTCAGAGAGGATCTCCGACTGTCTGCCCTCTTCTACTACGTCATATGATAAATGTTCTACCTTAAGCATCCGGGATTTCACTTCCTTTTCTTTTTCTCTGTGAGATACGGGATTTCTCCGTCTCATATGTAAACGGAACTGTTTATAAGCAGTATCCTGTGTAAGCTGTGTCACTCGGAAAATCTGCGGAAGACTTCTCTGTATCTGTCAGCGTAGATGCTTCCCCGCCGCCAGATAAATGTAAATTCATGGGATACCCTGAAATCCTTCAGCGGGATCCTCACAAGTGCGCCGGTCCTCAGTTCCTCCCGGACCGCAGCTTCATATAAAAATGTAATACCGCACCCGGCTTTTGTCAACTCTTTGATCGTGTGCAGGCTGCCCACCTCCATGACCTTATCAAAGTCCTCAGCGCTCAGGTTGTGCGAGTCCAGCCAGCGTTCCAGCACCTCTCTGGTACCCGAGCCCTTCTCCCGCATGAGGAGCCGTTCCCCAAAGAGATCCTCGATCCTGTCCGGCGTCTTTTTGAACGGATAGGCCGGTCCGCACACTGCGATATAATTTTCATCCGAAAATTTCCTGAAATCATATTCTGTCTTTTTAAAAAAACCTTCCACCAGAGCGAAATCAATCTCGCCGTCATCGAGCCGCTTAAGCAGCCCCTGCGTATTATCCACGATCATGTGGATATCCGCATCCGGGTATTTCCTGAGATATTTTTCCAGGATACTGCCCATCAGCACATCTCCAACTGTCCTGGTCGCCCCAAAACGGATCTCTTCCTCTTCTTCCGACTTCACCATCGCACTCTGCAGAGAAATCTCGTCATGCATCATGGTCAGCGACGCGTTCCTCAATATCTCTCCCGCGCCGGTAAGACGCAGTTTTTTCCCCTCATAGCGGAACAGCTTCGTATTATAATGCTTTTCCAGAAAGCGGATGTGCTGGGACACCGCAGGCTGTGTGATATTCAGTTTTTCCGATGCCCTTGTGAAATTCATGCACTGGCAGACCGCCAGAAATGTTTCCATCCTGAAATCAAGCATGTCCTTCTCCCCTTATCTCTGCGGCTGCCTGCCAAAATCCGGCAGCAATGCCGCTCCACGCACAGTCAGTATGAAAATATGAAACCCCTTTAAAAATACCGGACAAAGCTTTCCCTCAAAAACCGTCCGTCAAAGCCGCAGCATACGAGTGGATGCCCGCAGACTGACGGAAGCTGCGCCTCCGCCTCCTGATCCGATGCCATCCACTCTGCCACTGTATCTATACAGAATTACTCCCTGTGGATAACTATAACATATATTTATCATAAAATAAATATTAATAATTTTATTTTATGATTTTTTTATGATATCTTATCCACAGAGCCAATATATGGAAATAAAGATAATGGAGGAATCTCTATGAATTTCATCAAAAAGAACGGGGCAGGGCTCTCTCTCTGCCTCATTATCGCAGTCCCGGCGTGGTTTCTCGGACAGGCAGTGCCCGTGATCGGCGGTCCGGTATTCTCGATCCTGATCGGCATGGTCATCACGCTTTTTCTCACAAAAAAAGACCCCTTTACTCCAGGGATCAATTACACATCAAAAAAAATACTCCAGGCTGCTGTCGTATTCCTCGGATTCGGCATGAACCTGACCGAGATCCTGGCAAAAGGGAAGCAGTCGCTCCCCATCATCCTGGCCACGATCTCAACCTCTCTCATCATCGCATTCATCCTGTATAAAGCACTTAAGCTGAAATCCAACAATGCGGTCCTCGTAGGCGTAGGCTCCTCCATCTGCGGCGGGAGCGCGATCGCAGCGACAGCCCCTGTCATCGACGCCTCAGATGAGGAAGTCGCCCAGTCGATCTCCGTGATCTTTCTCTTCAATGTACTCGCGGCGCTGATCTTCCCCACTCTGGGCGCAGCACTCGGACTGAGCAACGATGGTTTCGGCCTGTTTGCCGGCACGGCTGTGAATGATACTTCCTCAGTGACCGCGGCAGCCACGGCATGGGACGGGATCCACGGGAGCAATACACTGGAAAGCGCTGCCATCGTAAAAATGACCAGAACGCTGGCCATCATCCCCATCACCCTTATCCTCGCGCTCTGGAGAGGACGGAAAGAGAAAAATACAAAAGGATCCTCGTTCAGCCTGAAACGCTCCTTCCCGTTCTTTGTCCTGTTTTTCATCCTGGCATCCGTGGTGACTACGGTCTTCCAGCTCCCGGCGGACATCACCGCTCCGCTGAAAGAACTGAGCAAATTTCTGATCGTAATGGCAATGGCTGCCATCGGGCTGAACACGAATATCATCCAGCTCGTCAGGACCGGCGGGAAGCCGATCTTCACAGGATTCTGCTGCTGGATCGGGATATCAGCGGTCAGCCTCGGGATGCAGCATGTGATGGGCCTGTGGTGATCTGATCTGGATTTGTGGGGGAACCGGACGATTGGTGAAACGTCCGAAAACCGTCGGTTTGATGCAGGACGTTTTACTCAATCACAGGCTCCCCCACAAATACAGCTTTATCCTTTTATGAGCCGCTCTACTTCCTCTCTCTCCGGCATCGCCTTGATCGCCCCTTTCCTCGTAGTGACGATGGCTGCCGCCGCATTGGCGAATGTGAGCATCTCTCCCAGCTCTTCTTCTGTGAGATTATGGAAATCATGCTCCAGGAGATAGTTCAGGGAGCTTCCCCCGAACGTATCCCCGGCCCCTGTTGTCTCGATCGTCTGTACGGTAAAGCCCGGGCGCTCCACCCGCATTCCTTTATAGTAAGCCCTGCTTCCGTCTTTGCCCATAGTCAGGAGGATCAGCGGGATATCATAGTTCTCCTGAAGATACGCGATCCCCTCATCGTAATCTTCCTTTCCGGACACGAACTGGATCTCATTGTCAGAGATCTTCAGGATATCGCATACGCTGAACCCATACTCCATCTGCTCTTTCGCAAGTTCAAGGGAGCTCCACAGCGGCGGTCTTAAATTCGGGTCAAAGGAGATCAGGCACCCGCCGTCCTTTGCCGCCTGCACAGCTTTCTTCGTCGCGGCGCGCACGCCGTCATGCGTCATGGAAAGTGTGCCAAAGTGGAAGATCCGCGCCTGGCTGATGAATGCAGGATCCACTTCCTCCTCTGTGAGCATCATGTCAGCCCCCGGATTGCGGTAAAACGAAAATTCTCTGTCTCCATCCGGGAATGTGTGCACAAATGCCAGTGTTGTATTTACCGCATCGTCTGTCATGAGATGGGATGCATCAATCCCGGCCTCTGTGATCGTTTCTCTGAGCATTGTGCCGAACTGGTCCTTTCCGACCTTTCCGACAAATCCGGTCTTCTTTCCCATTTTATTCAGAAGCGCCAGTACATTGCAGGGCGCTCCGCCCGGGCATGCCTCGAACATCCCGTTGCCCTGGCTGCTCTGCCCGTTCATCGTAAAATCTACCAGCAGTTCTCCCAATGCAATCACATCATAATTTTTTTCCATATCCGTGTTCTCCTTCCATATCCCCCTGCCCTGTCCGGCAGGCATTTATCATTATGAGCTCCAGGGCCGCGTCCGCCCCGTCTTCATTTTGCATATCCGCCTAATTAAAGTATACAAGCTCCTCGATGGGCTGTGCTTCCTCGATGTATTCCGCCTCCAGGACAGGGCCTTCGCCCCGGTATACAGAGACATTGGCAAAACCGACCTTTGCCCGTACCTTTACCCAGTCTCCCGGTTTCAGCTTCGGGGCATAGGGACTTTTGCACACATACCCGAGAAATGTCGTATCGTCAGCACAGCAGGTCATCGCCATGCGCCCGGGCAGGAATACTTTGGATGGGAATGACCTGGGTTTTATTACCTTTGCCGTAAACTCTACCACTTTTCCCTTATACCGGTCCGGATTTTCCATCATATCCACATACCAGATCCCATAATCTTCTTTCGCGATCTCAATGACCGGAGCTTTCAGGTCATAAGGCACATCGTCCTCAAAGATATTTTCCACCTCTCCGTTCTCATCCTCAAAGATAACCTCCGCCTGAGGGCTTACCACCTTTACACTCCTGCGATACCCCGCCAGCGGCTTGATATCCTCGCACCGGTTGAACAGCACAAGCTCTGCATTCCTGACCATCTCCACAAAAAGCGGTTTTAAGTTTGTCAGATACATCTGGAACGTACTGGCATCAACTGTCGTGAGCTTCTGCTCGATCGCCCAGCCGTCCGGAAGCCTGAGGCTCTCAAAGTCACTGACCTTCCACATCCCGTTATATTCGACCACGACACGTTCCGGCTCATGCTTTTTATCCATCTCTTCCAGCCATTCTTCCGTCAGGTCTTCCTGTTCTTCCACCCGTTCGATCACAACGCCGTACTTCAGCATTTCCATTGGGTCATACTCTTCCTCCCCCTCTTCGCAGAGGATGAGGAGAGTCTTTCCGTCGATCTGGAAATAATCCTGTTTCAGGGTAAAGTTAAGGAACTGCGTCTTGCCGCTGTCCAAAAATCCGGTCATCAAATAGACCATTACATTCGGTTCTTCCATCTCTGTCCTCCCCTGTCTCATCCGGCGAGCCCGAACAGCTCCGCCAGTTTCTCCTCCGCAAGTTCCGCGCCGATCACGCAGATACGCCCGGTATATTCCGGCGCTCCGGCGCGCACCTCATGTTCTTCGGGAACCATATCAAAGTAGATCCACTCTCCGTCCGCTCCGGGGACCATGCCTTTGGCACGCAGCACATTTCCGTAAGAACCATCCTCCTCGAGCGTCCTGAGGATATCGGAGATCTGCTCCTTTGTGTATGTGTGGATCGTCTCCCTGCCCCAGCTGGTGAAGACCTCGTCCGCATGATGATGCCCTTCATGGCCGTGATGATGATGTCCGTGCCCGTGATCGTGACCGTGATCATGGCCGCAGCATTCGCCGTGCTCATGGTCATGTTCATCATGATGGTGCTCATCATGCTCATGATCGTGGTGGTGTCCATGCTCATGGTCATGCCCGCAGCATTCGCCATGCCCGTGGTGATGTCCGCACTCCGGGCAGATGATCTCCTCGAGCAGCTCTTCTTCCAGGGACTTGCTGGATTCCATTGTCTCCAGGATCTTCTCCCCCGGAAGCTGCGCGATCGGAGTCGTGATAAACGGGGCTTTGCTGTTGAGTTCTCTTAACAGAGCCACGCTCTCTTCCACTTTCTCCGGCTTTGCCTTATCTGTCCGGCTTAAGATCACCGCGCCGGCATACTCGATCTGATTGCTGAAAAATTCGCCGAAATTCTTCCGGTAGATCCTGCACTTTGTCACATCCACGACTGTGCTGAAGCTGTTGAGCTGCGCGTCGATGTCTCCCTGTACATCCCGGACCGCTTTGATCACATCCGAGAGCTTGCCTACTCCTGAAGGCTCTATGAGGATCCTGTCGGGATGATAAGTATCAACTACCTCACGCAGGGATTTCCCGAAGTCACCTACCAGAGAGCAGCAGATGCACCCGGAGTTCATCTCACGGATCTCGATGCCGGATTCTTTGAGGAACCCGCCGTCTATGCCGATCTCCCCGAATTCATTTTCGATCAGCACGACCTGCTCCCCTTTGAATGCTTCTGAGAGCAGTTTTTTGATCAGTGTTGTCTTTCCGGCTCCGAGGAAGCCGGAGATAATGTCGATCTTTGTCATTTTATATTCCTTCTTTCCTCTTTATTCTATATCTAATCTTTTGATTTTCTGCATTTTGGAAGACTTAGGCCCGTCCTCAGTCTTTCAGGTCAAGCTCTACCGGGCAGTGGTCGGATCCCATGACTTCTGTCAGGATCTTTGCGTCCTCCAGCCTGTCCTTAAGCGCCTCGGATACGCAGAAGTAATCAATACGCCACCCTGCGTTCTTTGCGCGCGCGCTGAACCGGTAGGACCACCAGGAATAGATTCCCTCCTGATCCGGATAGAAATACCGGAACGTATCGATAAATCCCGCATCCAGGAGCTCGCTGAACTTCTGGCGCTCTTCGTCCGTAAATCCGGCGTTTTTCCGGTTTGTCTTCGGATTCTTCAGGTCGATCTCTTTATGCGCCACATTCATATCCCCTGTCACGATGACTGGTTTTGTCTTCTCCAGGTTTTTCAGGTACGCGCGGAAATCATCCTCCCACTTCATGCGGTAATCCAGCCTTGCCAGTTCATTTTGGGAATTGGGAGTGTACACTGTGACAAAATAAAAATCTTCAAACTCACAGGTGATCACACGCCCCTCCTGGTCGTGTTCTTCGATCCCGATCCCATAAGACACGGAGACGGGCTCCTTTTTTGTGAATACCGCCGTCCCCGAGTATCCTTTTCTGACGGCGTAGTTCCAATACTGGTGATAACCCGGCAGGTCCAGTGTGAGCTGTCCTTCCTGCATCTTCGTCTCCTGGATGCAGAAGATATCCGCGTCCGCTTCCTTAAAGAAATCCAGGAAGCCCTTCTGGACACATGCCCGTATGCCATTTACATTCCATGATATGAGTTTCATGCATTCCCTCCTTATATCATATCCGTCCCCGGACTGAATGAGGGACAGATCCGTCTGTATCTGTCCCTGCTTCTCTCTATCTGTACCATACTTCTTTCAGAAACAGCCCTCCCGCCGGGGCGAGAAATCCGGCCCGGGATCTGTCTCCCGACCTCAGTGCGTCAAGGACGCTCTCCGCGGAGCGCTGATGTGCACCCGCCTCGATCAGCGTGCCTGTCAGTATGCGCACCATATGGTACAAAAAGCCTGTCCCCCTGTATTCAAGAGTCACTCTGCTGTCTTGTCCGGTGACCATTATATCATAGATCGTCCTCTTTGTGGAGTTTCCATCCTTTTTATCCGTATACCCGCTGAACTGATGAGTTCCGGTCAGATATCCCGCCGCCTCTCTCATCCTGTCAAGATCCAGCTCATGGGGATAATGATAACAGTACCGTCTTGCAAATACATCCGGCTTTTCCCTAGTGTCAATGTGATATTCATACGCTTTTCCCACCGCGCTCCTGCGGGCATGGAACCCATTCTTCACAAGCTCCGCATCCAGGATGCGGATATCCGCCGGAAGCGCGGAGTTTACCTTTTCCGTAAAAAAGCCTTCCGCCGCAAGCCCGGGCAGTACCACGCTGGCAGTCTGCCCTCTGGCATGGACTCCGGCGTCCGTCCTCCCGGAACCGTTGACCTCGACCGGAAAATCCTCCCGGAGATTTCCTGTTTTTCTGAGCATATCCCCGACTGTCCTTTCCAGGATCCCCTGGATCGTCTGATCGGTATTCGCCTGCCTCTGCCATCCCTGATAGCGCGTCCCGTCATAGGCAATGGTCAGCTTATAGGTCCGCATATCATTGTCTCCGCCCTGTTACTGGAGGAACTTTTTCAGTTCATCCATAAATGTATTCGCGTCCTTGAATTCCCGGTAAACTGACGCAAACCGGACGTAAGCCACGGGATCCAGGTCTTTCAGCTTGTCCATGACGATCTCTCCGATCACGCTGCTGGGGATTTCCTTCTCCTCCCGGTTAAAGATCTCAAGCTCGATGGCGTCGATAGTCTTCTGGATCGCTTCCGCCGGAACCGGACGCTTATAGCACGCGCTGAGCACGCCGTGCTCGATCTTGGACCGCTCGTACTGCTCGCGGTTGTTATCCTTTTTGATCACGATCAGGGGAATGGTCTCCACTTTTTCATAGGTCGTAAAACGCCTGCCGCACTCGTCGCAGGAACGTCTCCTTCTGATGGAGCTCTTATCCTCTGCCGGTCTGGAATCGATCACTCTTGTATCTGGGTTTCCGCAATAGGGACATCTCATACTTTTTCCGCCTTTCTCCGCATTCATTTCGGACTTATTCTGCAATCTGCGTCCATTATACACAATCGTTAAAATTTTTGCAAAAACTTTTCTTCCTGTATCTCCACGATCACGATATCCGGCCCGATCTTCCTGATACACGCAAACGGGATCACATACTCGCAGTCCGTCCCGAGAAAACCACAGATCTTTCCCGGTCCCGGGATAATCACCGCCTCCACCTCTCCGTTACAGACATTGATCTCCACATCCACGATACAGCCGAGACGCCTCCCGCTGCAGATATTGACCACCTCTCTGTCCCTTAATTCGCAAAGCCTCATTCCCGCACCCCCGCACATAACCGCATTCTTTCTATAATATAAATATGAATCTTTCTCCAGCCTGTTACTGCTGCTGTTTTCTCTGATTTTCCCGCGGAAGCCCTTTCCTTTTTCTCTTGTTTCATTTAAAATAAAGACTGCAAATATAATTTCAGGAGAATCTATCATATGAAAGAAACAATCTTACTTTTTAACCCGCCCGAAAAAGACCGCCTTTTAAAGCTGGAGATGGCGCTGTTCCCGCTCCGCGTCCGGCTGAAAAAGGTCGCGCCTTCAGAATATAACCAGCCTCTGGGCGTCCTCGCCGGGATCAAAGAAATGACGCCTGCCGAGGGCACTTATGACGGTCCGGAACTTCCCGATACCATGCTCGTCTTCTGCTTTCTCGACGACAGCCGGCTCAACCAGGCGCTTGCCGCGCTGAGAAAATGCGGGGCAGGCCCTTTCCCTTACAAAGCGATCCTCACCCCGACGAACAGCGGGTGGACCGCGCCGGACTGCTTTGCTGAGATCAAAAGGGAGCATGAGGCAATGCATCCGTAAAAATCAGTTATAAGAATCTAACTTACAAAAAGCAGTTATGATAATACCAGGAGCAGTTATGATAATATAAAAAACCAGGTTATCCTTTTCTATCTGGCAATGCAGGCATGTTATATATTATCCAAACTGGATTTTGATACAGAAAATATTACCTGTAAGTTCAGCAAAAATTTTTCCATGCATCCTCTCAGTAAATTCTTTTGCAATAGAGAGTCCGAGGCCGCTGGAAGTCCTGCTCCTGGCTGTATCCGCCTTATAAAACCGTTCAAACACCTTCTCTGGATCAATCTTTTCCGGATGGTTGACTTCATTCCAGATCCGGATCAGGCTTTTTCCGTTTCTTTCTTCCAGAGCTATTCCAATTCCATTTGCCCCATGATCGAGAGCATTTTTTATCACATTCTGGAACACTCGCTGAAGAGCCGTCTCATTTCCATCAATGTACAATAATTTATCCGTTATATGGATATCCGGTTCAATTCCTTTTGCAGTCCATTCATCATAATAAGAAAAGATAGTCTGTTTTAAAACCTGATTCACACAGCAATGTTTTAGTTCCAGATGATAGCTTTCATTTTTCAGCTTGGTAAACAGAAAAAGCTCTTCCAGCATTTCTTTCAGGCTGTGGATCCGTTCCTGTATGATCTCCATATAATGTTTCTGTTCTTCTGCATCCTCGCTTTTCTCCAGCAATTGAAAATAACCATCCAGAGAAGTCAGAGGCGTCCGGATATCATGGGAAAGATTTGTGTAAGTATCAGAGATCATCTGCTCCTTTTCAAGATACTTTTTGTGCTCTTTTTTGCGGTTCAGCAACAATTGGTTCAATATCTCCATCAGTTCCTCCAGTCCGCCAAATCCCATATCGCCCGTAACAAGCATATTGCTGTCATTTTTAAGAAGAAATGACAACTGGCGGCAGATGTCACGCACCTGCCGCTGATATTTCCACAGAATAAAACATTGAACTATAATTATCGCGATCAGAAAACAAACCAGTATTTTCAATTTATATATCTCTCTTTCTGAATATCTGACTGGACAGCGCCAGCACTGCCAGTCCAAAAACGACCGCAACGGTCAGTGCTTTTACACAGCCCCCGGCCGATGGCGCCATCTCCAGAAGCGCCATTCTTCCTGTTACCGTATACTGGAGCATATTGAAATCCTCAATCCCGAATCTTGCCAGGATTTTATCGACTGTGCTATATAGGATCACCATCACATTCATGCAAAATAAAACCGCGAATGCCATACTGAACACCTTACTCCGAGTAATGATCGTAATGGCCATGCAGATCAGAAGCAGTACATAATGGAGCAGAATCTGTATTGCTGAATATACTGCTAAATCCCTGAGCGATCCCAGCTGTAATTCATGAAAGCAGACTGCCTGGGCCACAGTCTGTATGCAAAGATAAAAAAGCATTGTCAGGACGGTATAGATAAACAGCGCTACTGCCTTTGACAGGATAAGATTCCCACGGTTTTTCATTTGTCCTCCGATATTTTTTATATAACCGCTGCTGAGATCGGAAGCAGAAAACAGTACGGCAAAAATCACCATAAACAGGGCAATAAACTTCCCGTGGAGATTGGCATAGACCTGGTCATATACAGTCACCATCTCCCCAGGCCGGGTAGGAATTGTAACATCCATCCCCAGATTAACCGGCTCCTCATCCGAACTGGTCTCCTGCTCATATACCTGAGAATTTTGTCCCGCTTCTTCCTTCATCATATTATAGTCAAGCACAGACATAGATGTGGTGAAAAACGTAGCTGCTGCCAGTATAATTCCGATCACATAAAAACTTTTCATCCGAAACATACGATACAGATCCATTTTTATACAATTAAACATTTGAAGCACCTCCCGTCAGATTCAGATAATAAGATTCCAGTTCTTCGCTTGTTATGGTAATCCCTCTGACCGGGATGCCGGCTTTTGTAAGTTCCATGTTTAGTCCGGCGCTTTCGTTTAATCTTTCATAAACCTGTATGTGTATTTTATCCGTCACCTGGTACTGGGTAAAGCCCAGTCTGTCTAATACAGGGATTGCGCGTTCCGGCATATCCAGTGTGATTTCAATTCTTTCGCTGCAACGGCGCATCAGTTCTTCTTTTGTAAGTTCCTGAAGAAGAGTTCCGTCATGGATGATCCCATAATCAGTAGCAATTTTGGACAGTTCCTCTAAAATATGGCTGGATATCAGGATTGTCATATTCCGCTCCTGCTGAAGCCGGTGAAGCGTATCTCTTACTTCCGCAATCCCCTGGGGATCCAGACCGTTTATAGGTTCATCCAGAACCAGAAGATCAGGTTCTCCAACTAATGCAAGTCCTATGCCGAGACGTTGTTTCATCCCCAGTGAAAAGTGCTTTGTTTGCTTTTTGCCGGTATCACCAAGCCCCACTGTATCCAGGATATCTTCAATATATCCTTTTTTATGAATGCCGCAGAACAGGCACTTTGTCTTCAGATTCTCATATGCTGTCATATTTTCATACAGCCCCGGGGCTTCGATCAGACAGCCGATCCTGGAACGCATCTGTTCCAATTCTCTTCCTTTATAACCGAAAATTTCAATTTCTCCTTCTGTGGGAGTGGAAAGGCCGCTGATCATCTTCAGACAGGTTGTCTTTCCTGCACCGTTTCTTCCGATAAATCCGTAAATAGCCCCCTTTTGTATATGAAGATCCACATGATCTACCGCATTGTGATGGCCAAACCGTTTCGTTAACCCTCTTGTGCAAAGTAAATATTCACTCAAGTCTTTCATCTCCTTTTTTTGTTTCTGATGCTATCTTATCGGGAAAGTCCAAATAAAAAGCAAATCAAAAGTAAAAAAAGAGTAAATCTACGAGTGAAGCCGGTATCCGATCCCCCAGACTGTCTCAATATATTCGTCAGTTGTAACCTGTTTTATTTTCTTCCGGATATTACTGATATGTACATCCAGGGTTTTCGTTTCCCCCATATAGGGCTCATTCCAGGCATAGGAAAAAATATCCTCTTTGCTGAAAACCTGCTTCGGATGGCTTACCAAAAGCTCAAGTATGGCAAACTCCTGTTTTGTGATCTGGGGGACCTCTTTCCCTTCAATCCTGACCTGATAAGTGACCTTATCCAGGACCAGATCGCGATAGGTCATCTGTTTGTTTTCAATTTCCCTTCCCGCATGCCGCAGCTGGACTTGGATCCTTGCGATCACTTCCGGGATTTCAAAGGGTTTGGTAATATAATCGTCTGCTCCCTGGGTCAGCATCCCGATCTTTTCATCCAGACTGTCTCTTGCCGTTAAGACAATCACAGGAAGATTTCCCCTTTCCCGGATATGTTTTAGGACTTCTTCGCCGGAAATCCCCGGTAACATAAGATCCAACAGGACAAGAGCAATGGAGTTCCTCATCTGAAGTATCAGTTCCGCCTCTGTTCCGGAAAACGCCTGGAGAACTTTATATCCGGCTTTTTCCAGAGCTGTTTTTAAAAGGTTATTAATATTTGTATCATCCTCAACAACCATAATTGTAAACTGTTTCTCCATAATCTTCCCCTTACTATACGTTATAAAATAGTATCATGATTGTATCATATATGTCCGTTTGAGGACAAGCTGCTTCATTTCTGTGTCTGTTAAAATCCAAATGCGACTAACATTCCCGTAAAAAATCTTTTTACATAATATAAGCTGCAGCTAAATTTCACAGGCAACATTTTATTGTATATTCGTTCCCGGCATGTTATACTGGGAACAGACATTCGTTCTGACTGCAAAGGCTTTCCATTTTAGGAGAGACCTGAGCAATAAGGCGCAGATATATCGCAGAGGAATGAGGGGGATTTTCCCTCTTCTTATGGTAGAGAAGCGCCTTTTCGGCGCTTTTTATTTTTTGCGAAATAAAATATAGCAGACCAGGTACATCCCGGTCTTTCACAGGACGGATACGCTGTAAACAAACAGTAAACATAAGGAGGACTGCCAATGGAAAACAGGATCGCACTCATCGGCATTATCCTGGAATCCCGGGATTCTGTAGATGAGCTGAACCATCTGCTGAGCCAGTACGGCGATTATGTGATCGGCAGGATGGGCATCCCTTATCGGGAAAAAGGCATCCACGTCATCAGCGTGGCGCTGGATGCGCCAAATAACGTCATCAGCGCGCTTTCGGGGAAACTGGGGATGCTCCCCGGGGTGAGCACGAAGACGATCTACGGGAAGAACATATGAGCGCGGGCCGTCTGGATGCCGCTGTAAATGCGGACAAAAGCACCGGCAGGATCACAGAGCTCATCGACCAGCTCGAGGACAGACGTTCCCTCACCCGTGAGGAATGGACAGAACTTATCCGCGGGCGCAATGAACAGGCAGCGGAATACCTCTTTGAGAGAGCAAGGGAAACCCGCATCCGCCATTACGGACATGACGTCTACATACGCGGCCTGATCGAGTTCACCAATTACTGCCGCAATGACTGTCTGTACTGCGGGATCAGAAAGAGCAACCCCAATGCCGAGCGGTACCGCCTCACGCCGGATGAGATCCTGACCTGCTGTGAGCACGGCTATGAACTCGGGTTCCGCACTTTTGTACTCCAGGGCGGGGAGGACGGCTGGTTTACGGACAGCCGTCTGGCGGATATCGTCTCTTCCATCCATTCCCGGTGGCAGGACTGCGCAGTCACCCTCTCCGTGGGAGAGCGCTCCCGGGAGAGCTACCGTATCCTGAGAGAGGCAGGGGCAGACCGTTTTCTCCTGCGCCATGAGACCTATGACCATGAGCACTATGCCCGTCTCCACCCGCCCTCTCTAAGCGCGCAGGAGCGGCAGAGATGTCTTTGGGATTTAAAGGACCTCGGCTACCAGGTGGGAACAGGTTTTATGGTCGGCTCTCCCTTTCAGACGCCGGAGAACCTGGCTGACGATATGCTGTTCCTGGAAAAGCTGGATCCCCAGATGGTCGGGATCGGTCCTTTCATCCCCCATCATGACACCCCCTTTGCAGACCAGCCGGCAGGGACGCTGGAGCTGACGCTCTTTCTGCTGGGGCTCATACGTCTCCTGCTGCCCAAAGTGCTTCTCCCCGCCACCACTGCCCTGGGGACCATTGCCCCGGACGGCAGGGAAAGAGGGATCCTCGCCGGGGCGAATGTAGTGATGCCGAACCTTTCTCCCGCACAGGTGCGGGAAAAATATCTGCTCTATGACAACAAGCTCTGCACCGGGAGCGAAGCTGCCGAGAGCTTAAAAGACCTGGAGTCCCGGATGCAGGCGATCGGTTACCGCATCGCCGTATGCCGCGGAGACTCGCTGAACATGTGACCGCGGCCGCTGTCTGATGCCGGTCCGTATTATTTAAGATAAATCTCAGAAACGAAAAGGAGGAAAATAAAATGTATGATGTAAATTCAAAATGCGCGGATGATTTTATCAACCATGAGGAAATCCTTGAGACACTCGCATATGCAGACGAAAATAAAGAAAATATCGAACTGATCGATTCCATTATCGAGAAGGCGAAAAAACGCAAAGGGCTTTCCCACAGGGAAGCGTCCGTCCTGCTCGCCTGTCCTATTGAAGAAAAGAATCAGGAAATCTACAAGCTGGCAGAACAGATCAAAAAAGATTTCTACGGCAACCGCATCGTTATGTTCGCGCCCCTGTACCTGTCCAACTACTGCATCAACGGCTGCACGTACTGTCCTTACCACGCGAAGAACAAACATATCCCGAGGAAGCAGCTCTCTCAGGAAGATATCCGCAGAGAGGTCATCGCGCTCCAGGATATGGGGCATAAGCGCCTTGCCCTGGAAGCCGGAGAAGACCCGGTGCGCAATACCATGGATTACTACCTGAAATCGATCGAGACCATTTACAGCATCAAGCATAAAAACGGGGCGATCCGCCGCGTAAACATCAATATCGCGGCAACAACAGTAGATAATTACCGTCTCTTAAAGGAAGCGGGGATCGGCACATACATCCTCTTCCAGGAGACCTACCACAAAGAGAGCTATCTTGAACTCCATCCGACCGGACCGAAGCACGATTACAATTACCACACAGAAGCAATGGACCGCGCCATGGAAGGCGGCATCGATGATGTGGGCTTAGGCGTTCTTTTCGGCCTGGACAAATACCGCTATGAATTTGCGGGACTGCTCATGCATGCAGAACATCTGGAAGCCGCGTTCGGAGTCGGCCCCCACACGATCAGCGTGCCGAGGCTGAAACATGCTGACGATATCAATCCGGATGATTTTGACAACGGCATCGACGATGACACCTTCGCCAAGATCGTTGCCTGCATCCGCATCGCCGTTCCATATACAGGCATGATCATTTCCACAAGGGAAAACCAGAAGACAAGGGAGCGTGTCCTCCACCTGGGTATCTCCCAGATCAGCGGCGGCTCCAGGACCAGCGTGGGCGGCTACTGCGAGCCGGAGCCGGAAGATGAGAAATCCGAGCAGTTCGATGTCAGCGACAACCGGACTCTTGACGAAGTCGTCCGCTGGCTCATGGAGATGGATTATATCCCCAGCTTCTGTACGGCATGCTACCGCGAAGGGCGCACCGGCGACCGTTTCATGTCACTGTGCAAGAGCGGGCAGATCCAGAACTGCTGCCACCCCAACGCACTGATGACACTGAAGGAATACCTGATGGATTACGCGTCGCCTGAGACAAAGGCGATCGGGGATAAGCTGATCGAAAAAGAAGTGCTCAACGTGCCGAATGAAAAAGCACGGGCAGTGGTACTTGAAAACCTGAGGCTCATCGAGCAGGATAACCGGAGGGACTTCCGCTTCTAGAGGATTCTGTTAATGTATCTGTAAATCTGTATTTGTCGGGGAGACTGTGATTGAGTAAACCGGACGAAAACAGCGAAGCGCAGGTGTCGAGGACGTATTCAGCGCGGGGATATGGCTGGCATCGGCTCC
>ERZ1643246.1104-NODE-1104-length-30508-cov-9.398220_pt1 | contig 30508 bp, 23 predicted proteins | sample MGYA00579265_ERZ1643246 | MGnify/ENA primary metagenome ERZ1643246 (study PRJEB29033, sample SAMEA4952261) | chicken gut metagenome | biome: Broiler Chicken; feature: Gastrointestinal Tract; material: Caecum | place: Ireland | collected 2018 | study: Broiler...
ACGGAACGACGGTGATTACGGAGAAGGAAGTGGAGGATGGCGAAAAGATTGCTGCTTTTACGCCTGCGGATGTAGAATATTCAAAGGAGGGGTACACGTTCAGCGGATGGTATGCTACGGCGGATTTCACATTCGACTGGAGCTTTGACACGGTGATTGAGAAGGACACGAATGTCTATTCGATGTGGACGTCATCGGCACAGGATACGCGTCAGTGGCTGATTGCGGGAAGCTCATCGGCGGGCGGCCCGCTTGCGGCAATCGGCTGGAACAGCGGCCCCATCGAGGGGGAAAACGGAAACATTCTTACCAAAACCGAAGGGAAGAATGAATTCAAGATCACCATCAATCTTTATATGGGCGATCAGTTCCAGTTCTGCATCCAGGATGCGGAGGGGAACTGGAACACAGTTGATACGGACGGCGGCGGAGCACGCGGCGGGCAGTATCTTGCAGAGAACGAATACATGAGTGCTCCCGGGACGGGGCTCGGAGACGGGCAGGTGAATATTACTGTCTCCGTGAGCGGGAACTATACGCTTACGCTGACGACGGACGCGGAAGATAAGAACGTCGGTTCAATTACGGTTGTCCGCAACGGCGATGCACCTGCAGTGACGGTGGACCGCTCCGATTACACCTGGTATATTTACGGCAATTCTGCGGCAGAGACGACCGCCGAATCCGTGCTTGCAGGCACAAACTGGGGCGCGGAAGTGGATAAGCTGCAGTATTCTGCATATGAAATGTTCAAGATTTCCGACAATGAAGCGGACGGTACGGGTACCTGGACGCAGACGTGGACGCTTGCCGCAGGCGACGAGTTCCTGCTTGCTTACTGCACGCTCAAAGACGGCGGCGGCATTTCGGCGCAGGACGGTACGATGTTCTATTATCCCGACATTGAAGCGTTCAACGGCGAGGAGAACGCATTCAAGAAGGCAGAAGGAATGGGCAGCAACATTGTAGTTGTCGAGGGCGGTACGTACACCTTTACGCTCACGGTCACGCTCAATGAGTCGAGCAATACGCTGGAAGGCTCCATTGAAGTGGATAAAACGTCGGACATTCTGACATCCGATCAGGTATGGAAGGTGCTTGGCGGCAGACTCTCTTATGCGCAGGCGAGCGATCCCGCAACGGGCAATCTGACGATTGACGAAGAGGCATATAACGGAAAGACGTCTGTATTTGCAGACAACAATTTCGGTGCGGGCGCGAATGTTCAGCAGCTCACGGCAGTTGCATCTCCCGCAGCGGGCATGGCGAAAGAGTATGAGATCACGCTCGATCTTGTGGAAGGGGATTATTTTTACTTCTGTATTCCCATGGCGGTTCATGCTCCCTATCGGGAAGACACCTACTTCACTCCTGCTTATACGTCCAAACTTGCTGTTGCAGAAAATCTGCCTGAGGGGGTTGTCTCCGACTGGGCATGGGGCAACGGCGGAAACTTCCTCTGCACAAAGGCGGGAAGATACACGTTCAGAGTTTCTGTCACGACGGAAGGCGCATTGTCTCTGACTGTGACAGGCGCGTAACGGCAACGGCGTCGGGGCGGCTTTAACGCCCCGACAATGTCATAATACAAGTAAGGGAGAAAGACGGCATGAATAAAGCGGCGATTTTGCATATTCCCGAATCCCGATATTGCTTTGCGTACGGCAAAGACCAATTGCACATCCGTCTTCGGACAGCAAAAAATGATCTTGAGAGCGTGACGCTCATCTATGCCGTCAAGTATGATTGGCTGACCGACAGAAAGACCGTTCAGATGCAAAAGCAATATTCGGACGATCTGTACGATTATTATACGATCGCTTTGTCGGTGCCTGATTCGCGGATCGGATATATTTTTTATCTGACAGACGAAAAAGAGGCGTATTACTATTCGGAAGAAGGGCTGACCGTCGATTACGATCACGAGAAGAGTTACTATAACTTTTTCCAACACCCGTACATCAACGAAGCGGATATCCATAGTAAAGTAGACTGGTGCGGGCAGGCGGTGTTCTATCAGATATTTATCGATCGTTTTTGTTGCGGAAACGCCGAAAAGGACAGGACTTACATCAACAAACGGTGGGGGGAACTTCCCGATCCGAAGAGCTTTTACGGCGGCGATCTCAAGGGGATTATCGGCAAGCTTGATTATCTTTGCGATCTTGGCGTGACAGCGCTTTATTTGACGCCTGTATTCCGTTCCCCGAGCAATCACAAATATGATACGGTCGATTATTATCATGTCGATGAGATGTTCGGCTCCGATGCCGATCTGAAAGAGCTGGTGAACAAGGCGCACGCACGCGGCATGAAGATCGTGCTGGATGCGGTATTCAATCATTGCAGCATGCACTGCGCACAGTTTCGGGACGTCTTAAAGAAGGGCAGGGCGTCCGAGTACTTTGACTGGTTTATCATTCACGGTGACAAGCCCGATCCCGAAAACTGCAATTATGAATGTTTTGCCGCATGCAGTTATATGCCGAAGTGGAATACAAGCAACGAAGGGGTGCAGACATATTTGATCGACGTTGCGCTTTACTGGATGCGCGAGTGCGGCATTGACGGTTGGCGTCTGGATGTTGCGGATGAAGTTTCGCACGATTTCTGGCGGAAATTCCGCAAGGCGGTCAAACATCTGAATCCGAATGCGATCCTCATCGGCGAGAGCTGGCATGACGCCGGAGCATGGCTGCGGGGCGATCAGTTTGACAGCATCATGAATTATTCGTTTACGAAAGCCTGTATTGATTACTTTGCAAACGGGACGCGCAGTGCGCAGAGTTTTTGCGATCGGCTCAGCGAGCTTCTGATGCGAAATACCGATCAGGTCAATGAAATGATGCTCAACCTTCTGGACAGTCACGACACGGAGCGCTTTTTGACGCTTGCCAAAGAACAAAAGGAGGCGCTTTTGTGCGCGCTTGCCGTCCTGTTCTTTTTTCCGGGGATGCCCTGTATCTGTTACGGAACGGAGATCGGAATGATCGGAGAATATGAGCCTGACTCCCGCCGTACCTTTGATTGGAATGAGGCGCATTGGGACAGATCGTTGATGGATACGGTTAAAACTCTGACGCGGCTGAAACGTGAGAAAATCGGGGGAGGTGCCCGCCTTTATACGCAAGGGGAATTGCTGGTGATCGAACGGGACAAATGTCTTCTGGCGGTCAATTTTACGGATAGGGGATTGACTTTTACGGAACAGACCTGTTGTCATGAGATCGGGGCGCGTTCCTATGCCGTGATCGATAAGGAGGATTAAGGATGATAAAGGGGAAAATTGTTTGTATCGGGCTTGCGCTGACACTCTCGGCGTTGACGCTGTCCGCTTGCGGGGAGCGCACGGGGGGAGGAAGTTTTACATATGAACAGATCATGGCGAAGTTCGAAGGCGAGATCGAGCAAAATGCCACCATCCGCGTGCTCGACAATCAGATGGCGATTGAGACGGGACATTTGCAGGAGGTGCTCGACGCTTTCAACGAGCGATATGCAGCGTACAATGTCAATGCCGTGGATGCCAATATGGATCAGTATGTCGATCTCGAGCAGAACGGTCCTGACGGATACGGTCCCGATGTTTTATATCAGGCAAACGATATGCTCATGCGCTACGCGGAGGGCGGACATATCCTGCCGCTTCCGACAGAGGATCTTGACATTGCGCAAATTCCGCAGACGGTCATGGACGTGTATCAACTGGAAACGTATGGGCTTGAACTGTATTACGGCATGCCCGTCGCTCAGCAGTCCACCGTTCTTACATATCGGAAAGATCTCCTGCCTGAAAATTGGGAGACGGAATGGGACGACAATGAGAACGGCATTCCCGATATGGTAGAGACGATGAACGGTCTGTATGCCTACAGCAAGCAGATCAGGGAGCAGACGGGCGGCGACAAATACGGACTGTACATGTCGCTTGTCGATCAGTATTTCAATACGGGATATCTGCTGTCCTTCGGCGCCTATGTATTCGGGGAGACGCACGACGATATCGGACTGAATGCGGACGGGGCGGAGACGGGACTCAACCTGTTCCGTGATCTTGCGGGCGTGCTGGGCTCTGCCTGCATTTCTCAAAATGCGACGACACAGGTCGCGACTTATCTTACAAACTCGTCGGGGACAGTTTTCTGCACGATCGGCACACCCGACTGGCTGACCACATTCCAGGAAAATCTTGCGGCAACGTACGTACGTGACGGGATGTCGCAGGCGGAGGCAGAGGCGGCGGCTGAGGAAAATCTTGTCGTCGTTGCGCCGCCGCGTCTTCCGAAGGATGGGGATATCACCAAAGAGCTGACGGATATCGAAGAAGAGACGTTTGAACCCACGACAATGGGCGGGGTGAACGCGTTCGCGATCAGTTCTTATACCAAATATCCGAAGGCCAGTCTTGCTTTTGTGAAGTTTGTCTCCGAATATGAAAATCTCAAATGGCGGAGCGAAGCGCTGGGCGCCGTGCCTGCCCGCACCGATCTTGCCGAGGAGCTTGGCGGTGTTTCAAAGATCCTGAGCAAACGCGTTTCCGACGGACTCATTTACATGATGCCCTCGACGCGGGATACGCAGTACATCTGGGATCCGCTTTCTTCCCTCTATAACGACGTGGCGACGGACAATACCACCCGCGAAACGCCCGTATATACTTCTGCGGAATCCCTGAAAGGAGCGCTCGATAAGCTTGTCAATGACATCAGGTCGGCGATGGCGGTCGGGGATATCTCCTGAGGAGGGCGCGATGGAAGCGGTCAAAAAGGCTTCGGATAAGCATAGTGTTTTTTCCGATTATCGGGTGAAGCTCAGCTGTATATTTATGGGACTGGGACAGCTTTTTTGCCATCAGTTTGTAAAGGGCGCGCTGCTTATGCTCCTGGAGATCGGATTTATTCTCTTTCTTGTCTTTGCTGGAATCGAAAATATAATCGGGCTCTTTACGCTCGGAACGACAGAGGGCGTGCCCATTATGGGCATTGAAGGCGATAACTCTGTTTCCATGCTCGCATGGGGAATCACGACAGTCTTTCTCGTCCTTTTGTTTGCGCTTGCCTATTATGCCAATATCAGGGACGTGATCTATACGTCGGGCGAGATCGGAAAAGGAAATCATGTCAGAACGTTCTTTGAAAGCTGTCAAACATTGCTCAATAAAAAGTTCTATTTTCTGACACTCACGCTGCCCCTTGTATTTGTCTGTATTTTCAATATTATGCCCATCGTGTTTACCGCGTTGGTGGCTTTTACAAACTACGGAGGGGAGATCGTTCCGCCAAAACTTGTAAGCTGGACGGGGCTGCAGAGCTTTCGCGTCATTTTCACGATGAGCGAATACATCGGAACAATGGGCAAGATTCTTGCATGGAACATCCTTTGGGCAGTGGGTTCAACTTTTCTGGTGTATTTCGGCGGGCTGGGTCTTGCGCTTTTGTACAACTCCGCATGCCTTAAGTGGAAACGCTTTTGGCGGGTGTTTCCCATGTTCGCCTATGCAATTCCGAGCTTTATTACGCTCACCGGATTTTATTTCATGTTCTGCGACAGCGGTCCCATCGTCGGCATGCTCAAGGACTGGGGTTGGGTTGCGGATAATTTTACTATCATATCTTATGATTCCAAATGGTCGCTGCGGCTTCTCGGATTTTTCTGCTGTGCCTGGGTCGGCGTCCCGTCCGTCATGTTCCTGGCGACGGGGATTCTCTCCAATGCAAGCAAGGATATGTATGAGGCCGCGCGCCTGGACGGCGCAAACGCATTTCAGCAATTCTGGTCTCTCACGCTCCCGTTTGTGCTGTTTGCCACAACGCCCGTCATTATCAGTACATTCATCAATCAGTTCAACAATTTCAGCATTTTCTACTTTCTGCGTCCGGAAACGGTGTATGCGCCAGGCTACTTCAACGCAAACAGTTCCGATCTTCTCATAAATTGGATGTACAATCTCACCGTGGAAAACAGGCTGTACTCTTTAGGATCTGCGTTGAGTCTCATCTTGTTTGCGTTTATGGCGCTCTTCTCGCTGGTTGCATATGTTACGTCGCCTGCCTATAAAAAGGAGGACACGTACCGATGATGAAGAAAATGCACATTCGTCCCGATAAGGCAATCAAAACGGTTATTGTTTACCTTCTCGTTCTTTTGGTCAGCTTCCTCTTCGCGTTTCCCTGTATCTGGCTTGTGCTGTCTGCGTTCAATGCGGAAGGGGATCTGCTGACACTGGACGGTTTTTTCCCGAAGAGATACAGCTTTGATACCTTCGGCAGGCTGTTCACGGAGATCAATAAATATGATTATCCGCGTTGGTTTGGAAATACGCTGTTTGTTGCCGCAGTGAGCTGTATTATTTCGACTTTTCTGGTGATTGCGGTTGCTTATACGATCTCACGCTATCGATTCAAGAGCCGAAAGGCAATGATGAAGGCAACGCTTATTTTGGGGATCTTTCCCAACTTCATGAACATGACGGCGCTCTTCGTTATCATGACGCAGCTGCACCTCATTAACAACCTTTGGGGACTGATTCTTCTTTACAGCAGCGGTTCAACTATGGGCTTTCTAGTTCAGAAGGGATTTTTTGATACCATCCCCGCGACGATCTACGATGCGGCGACTCTGGACGGCGCCAGTGATTTTCGGGTATTTGTTTCCATCACGCTGCCTCTTTCAAAGCCCATGATCGTGTACACGGCGCTCACGTCGTTCGTGTGGCCGTGGGCGGACTTCATGCTTCCGAGCATGCTCCTTGTCGATAAATCTTCCTGGATGGTCGCAGTCGGATTGAATTCGCTCGACGACAGCGAATTTTCCATCTTTGCGGCAGGCTCGATGTTTGTTGCCGTTCCCATCATTGCACTTTACGTGGCGCTCTCCAAATATCTCATTCAGGGCGGGTCCGCAGGCGCAGTCAAGGAATGAAGTGCGGGGGCAAAACACGTTCGGGCGCCGCGCACGAATTTGTTTTCTTTTCAGCATACAAAAATTGAAGGCGGGTTGGAATTAAAAAAGAATACAGCCGGGATTCCTCAAAAAGAGGGATCCCGGCTTTTTTTATAAAAGTCCTTTTTTTCGATGTATGAATGTCGATTGGTGATACGGCAGCATAGTGCATATGAAAAGATGCTTTGTTTTTAAAACACTTTTTTCATGCAATAGATCGGTATGTATATTGTTTCAGACTGAGCCAAGAATCTCGGGAGGGGATACTCCGCAAATTAAGCATTAAAACATATTTTTTCAGGAATGACGATGTGTCGGTTCAGGAAATCGGGATTGCGTGTTTTTTCCAAAATGATCGAAAAGGACGTTTGTCCGATCAGGAATGCGTCTTGCTTGATGTAATTCAATTTATAAGCAAGTAAATCGTGCAACTCCTCAAACTCTTCGTCAAATAAGATAAGATCGCCTGTTGTAAGATTGTTGAAACCGTTTTTAATTGTCTTTATCGTTTTCAGTCCGACTTCATAGTTAAAGGAAATGAGGGCATCAAGCTGAGGGTTTTTGTTTAAAAACTCTTTGATTCTGCTGTATGCGTTTTCGTCATAGTGATCAAGCGTATTGAGGATAAAAGAGGGGTTGATGGGTATATTGCATTCGATCAGGGCATCCTGATAACCTCGATAACGTTCTTGCAGGGAAAATGCAGTGTCAAATGATTGAGAAATGATGCCGATTTTTCGCTTTCCCCGACCTATGAGGATTTTGACGGCTTTATAGGCGGTCTTGTAATTGTCGGAGGTGATGGAACTCATTTCTACCCCGTGAAGCAGATTGTCGATGACAACGAGGGGATAATTTTTTAAAGAAAGCTTCACAATTTCGCGATTGTATGTCGTTTTATTGACGGGAAAAATGATGAGTCCGTTGCAATAGGAAAGGAGACGTTTGATCAGGCTTTCTTCGAGGTCTTGATCGTAGTTGGAGATGGCTACAAGAATATCCCACCCGTTTTGCATGACGAGCTCTTGTATTCCGTCTAAAATTCCGTTCATATATCTGCTTTTGAGGTCAGGCAAAATCACTGCAACGGTTTTGTGATATTTTCCCACGGGTTTCGGAATATTTTCATTTGTATATTTTTTTAGTTCTTCAAGAAGGTCGGCTCCCATATGCTCATTGATTTTTGTCCCCGAACCTTGTTTTCTTACCAAAAAACCGCGGTTTGTAAGTTCGATGATTGCCCGTCGGGAAGTTGTCCTGCTCACGCCGAATTGCAGTGCGATCGATATCTCTGACGGAAAATCATTTTTTCCTTCGATCTGTTGCATGGAAATCAGTCTGAGGAGGTATTCCATGATCTGATTGTAGAGGGGAGTTCTTACTGATTTCATATTCTTTTTTCTCCTTGCTTGTATTTATAATAACAAATTAAAGATAATAATTCAAGTATTTTTTAAAAAAAAGAATAAAAATTACATTAATTTGTATTATAAGATACAGCTTTTATGCGAAAAAAGATTTTTTGGTATTGACACGCCTAATAGGGCAATGTATACTTGGAAATACAAAAAAGGAGGTATTCTTCCATGAAAAAATGGCTTCGGGGAATTTCCCTTGCGTTTGCCGTAGTGATCGGCTGCTGTTCGTTTGCAGCCTGCAATATCATCGGAGATACGGGTGATCCGGACAAAGATCTTGATCCGGTGGAAAAAGAGGACTGGGAGGCGCTTGGTTACAAAAAACTGACGATTGATGGCGGCGGACAGGATCTCGGATACAATACAACTGCATCGATGATATATGACAAGTATACCAATCCTCATCCGTATAACACGCTCGAGCGTTTGGTTGAAGATTGGAATAAAGCAAACGCATCCAAGTTCGGATATTATTTTACCGTGGCGTCGAGCTCTATCAACAACGACCGCGAGACGATGCTGCCGATGCTGAATGCGGGGACTGCGCCCGAACTCATTTTCTATCTTCCCGTCACGATTGCGGAGGATCAGAATAAGGGTTGGTTTTATGACCTCAAGGACGTTATGGAGACTCCGAATAAGTACAGCAAGGAAGGGGAAGCGGGCAGTGTCCGTTGGCGCGATATGTACAGTGATGATGTTTATGCTTCATTGTTTGCGCCCAACGGTCAGCTGTTCAATGTCGGGATGGAGCTCGATCCGATCGGTATAATTTATAATAAATCCTTGTTTGACCAGGCGGGGGTCGAAGAACCGAATACTTACAAGGAATTTATGGAGGCTCAGGACAAATTAAATGCCTATGCAAAAGAGAAAGGGCGCGCCGATGCAAACAGCGACGATAGCTATCTTTGTCCGTTCTTCTCCTTTTATCCTTGGTATGATTCCTATATAGAGACCTCTCTTTTCAGCGATATAGCGGACGAGCTTGATGTCGTTAAGCAGGATCATTACGTTAAATCTGAAGAATTTGTGCGCGGATTCATGACGAAAAAAGGTGACGGAACGCGCATTTACTCGCCTGACAGCGACAGAATGTACGAAGTATATCGGCTTATATACCAGACCTGTAAATATTATCCTACGAGCTGGACAAGTTATAACGCGATCGAGCAGTTTGCGGCAGGGAACCTGGCGATGTGCGAAGCGTCGGGTGCGAATATGCGCAAAATACTTGATACGGTGGACGGAAAGTTTGAAGTCGGCGTATTTTCTTTCCCGATTGTGGAAACGCAGCCTGCCGATCAGCCGAAGAGCGATTACTATACAACTTACAATGTAAATAATTATTTTGTACGTCGCGGATTGCGCGGGGACAGCACGAGCTGGGCTATCACGAACTCGGCGATGAACAAGGATGCTGCTGCGGGGAACGATAACTGTGTCAGTGCTTGTATCGATATGCTGATGTACCTTACGAGTGCGGAGATCAATGACCGAATGGTAAACGATTTAGGGTTTGCCGTTCCGTTGTCCGCCAATGGGGCATTTGAGTTTTTTGCGCCGCTGATCGAAGATTATAAAGCGGACCTTTCCAATGAAAAAGCGTTGGCATGGGCGGCGGTAACGGCTGGGAGCTCCATGAATAAAGATTATTATGATGCGTGGTATTTGTTCCGTCGCAATATTGTTTCGACCTATGTAATAGGTGGAGGCGATATCACAAATATGAGAAATATGCTTAAAACGCTGGAAGAGGCATTTGTGACCAATGCACAGATCCTTTATGACGCAAACGGCTGGGCAAACAGCGACTGGCCGCCTTACACAGACTGAATATCGTGTTTTTGCCGGAAGGGAGGAAAATATGAAAGGCCATGTGCGGGAAAAACGGTTTGACGGCAAAATGCTGAAGAAACGTATTTTGAATCGGGAGAATATAGGGTTTCTTTGGGTATTGCCGGCGCTGATCTTGCTTTGTGTGTTCAGCTTATATCCGATGTTCAGTGCGTTCCGACATTCTTTTACGGACTGGGATGGTACGACTCAGGCAAATTTCTTGGGATTTCAGAATTATTTGGAACTGCTTCAGGATAAGCTGTTCTGGCGATCGATGGGGAACGTTGTTCTCATTACGATTATCTCTATGCTGATCGGGAATGGGGCAGCCATTTTGCTGGCGGAACTGATGTATAATCTGAAATCAAAGGTCGCTAATTTTTACCGTTTCTGTTTTGTTTTGCCTGCAATGGCGCCAAGCATTATTGTCCTTTTGCTGTGGCAGAGATTGATTCTTTCCGGAGCGTCGACAAGCGTAGCAAACACCATTCTCCGATTTTTCGGATTGGGGCAGGTCGGATGGTTTACCGATCAGAATACGGCAATCGTATACATTTCGATCTTTTTGTTTGGATTTCCATGGATGGGCGGGACATCGTTTCTCATCTATCTTGCAGGGCTGAACGCCATTGATCCATCCATTATTGAAGCTTCCAGATTGGATGGGTTGGGAGCATTCAGAAGAATATTTTTGATTGATCTTCCGATGATCAGAGGACAATTGAAGTACTTTATCGTCATGGGATTTATCGGCGGATTGCAAAATTATTCAATTCAGTATGCGATCACTTTCGGCGGACCGGGAGAGGTAATCAACAGCATGCAATCGGGTACGATCGTCCCGGGCTACTACATTTACCGACTCATCAACGGATCTTCGCGCGTCGGACCTTATGGTTATGCGTGCGCAATGGGAATGGTGATGTTTCTGATTATTCTCGTCATTACCATTATCAACAATAAGTTTATCAAATCGCAGGACAGTGATTTTTAGGGGGGATAACGATGCATCTTAAATCAGTTGTTCCGCAGAAGCAAAAAATACTGCATAAAATCAGGCTCGGACAGGTTTTTCTGCATTTAGTTATTATTATTCTTTTGCTTCTGGTCCTGTTTCCTTTCTACATTTTGATTATAAACAGCATGAAGCTGCCGTCCGATATTTTGCTTCATCCGTTTGCAATTCCGGGTACGGCGTCGGTGCCCATGCTGTTGAGCGGTTACGGCGTTGCATGGGGCTACATCAAAAGCTATTTATTAAATACCGTCATCGTCGCCGCAAGTGAAATTATCGGTGTGCTCGTATTTTCCAGTGTCGCGGCATACGGATTTACGCGTTTCCGTTTTTTGGGAAGAGACATCGTATTCACGCTTTTTTTAGCTTTTATGATGGTGCCCGGGATCTTGACACTTGCTCCCTCTTATGCAATGGTGTACAACACGTTCGGGCTCGGACAGTCTTTATGGGGTGTCATTATACCCGCAGTATCGGGCAGTCTTCCCGTTTCGGTATTTTTATTGCGTACATTTTTTGTAGGCATCCCCGATGCAATTTTTGAGGCGGCGGAGATCGACGGGGCCAGCCATTTCAGACGCTATATATTGCTTGCGATTCCGTTGAGTCTGCCTATCCTTTTTACGATCGGACTGACGACGCTGCTTTCCGCATGGAACGACATCATTTGGGCGCGGCTGATTCTCTATGGCAAGGATGTCCTTTATACGATAAGCGTCGGCGTCTTTGTTAATTTCAATTCGGCGAGCAATCCTTCCATCACGGATACCGTCATCTATTCAGGATACGTGATAGCAAGTTTGCCGTTGGTGATCGCATTTATGTTCACCTCAAAGCAATTTATCAAGGGTCTGACGACTGGCGCAATCAAGATGTAACGGGAGAAATCATGTTAAAAAGCATTTCAACGGCACTTTCCATTTTGCTCTCAGGCTTTATCGTCATGGGATGCGCGGCGTGTGCCTCCGAGCCGTCAGGCGGAGACGAAACGCCGGATGAAAGTAAAACAATTACGCGGGAAATACTGTCGGATACTCACTTTGAAGAGGGGGTGAAAGTTTCGGGACTGGAGTCGCAGTCGTACGCCTATACCTGGTGGAAATACGAAGGAACGACGCCGACGGTCACTCCGTTATGGTCTCTTGGACAGTATTGCAATCTTGCAAGAACGCGCGAGGGATACGATACTTCTCGGAACAATCTGTCTCTTAAAACACTGATCGGGGACGGAAACGGGATTGTCGGCAAGGAAGGGGACGCGGATACGCTGACGAATATTTCGGGGAGCAAACTGGTGAAACTGACCTCCGAGCGCGGGAAAGCGGAACTGATCGTCGATACTTCCAAAGAGTATATCGATCAGGAGACGGGCGAGATTGTTCCGCGTCGCGAGGGCGAAGATTGGGTGCATCTGATTTTATCGGGAACGAGCGAAGTCGTATATCCTGCGAAAATCAAAGCGCTCACCATTTCCGCGGATGTGACGGTAAGCGAATGCTCGGTGATGGACAATTCGATCGGAGCCGATCAGCTGCAATGGATTTTCCAAGTTCGTGACATGGGCAGCAGCGCCGTTGATTATTTTTGGTTTAGTATTACGTTGTTTGACAACCGATATGAGGTTTTTCCGGGTGCACAGTCATTTGATGGCGGGAAGGAGGACGCAACGGGAAAATTTATCTATGCGCCTTCGGGCGAAGCGCTGTTCGGTGCGGAGGATGCAAAGATGCAGACGGGCGTGTGTCGGCATATGGAGATCGATATCGCACCGCTCCTACATGAGGCATTTCTTGCAGCAAAGGAGAAAGGCGCTTTGACGCAAGCGCAATGGGAAAATATGGCGGTTAACGGCTTCAATCTCGGATGGGAAGTGTCAAATGTCGCCAAAGTCGGTGCTGTATTGGAAAATCTTTCCATAAAAGTTACTCAGGAACAGGAGACGTGATTATGAAGACAGCATGGCAACAGCAATGCACGGGAAAAATAGTCGAAAGGCCTCGCGTGAGCAATCAGAAAACGGAGGAAGTATTGCCGGATCTGAATTTTTCTCACGGCTTTCAAGTGGGTCTTTTTCATTCCAATTCTTCGGCAGGGCGTCTTGCCGGTATCCTGGACTACAAAGGCGACGCAGCGGAAGGGAAGCCTTACTGGCAGCTTTCGCAATGGGGATGCACGCACGATTTGGCGAATGCGGCGTTTTCCCGCGACGGGAGTGTCTTGCGTTACGATGACGGCGGAAAGTGCGTTACAATAGATGTTGCCAAAGCGGAAATTACACTTTGCATCAAAGGCAGCGAAGAATATCCGCGTGACAGCGAGGGCAGAGTGCGTGAAAGGATTGATAAGCTGGAAAACTGGCCGCATCTGCTTGCGGAACAGACAAATGTCGGCTATCTTCTTCCGCACGGGCTAAAGCGTCTTACGATGTCTCTTGATTATGAGGTCACTCACTGCGAGACGCATGTTGACAGGAAGATTTATCCGGAAGATATCAATATGCATGCAGGGATGTTTGTGTGGTTCCTGCATTTGACGGATATCGATCCTGAAAGCACGAGTTATCTGCGGTCGATGTGGTTCGGCGTCAAGATGTTTGATACGCGGTTTGCGGGCAGAACGCCTGCGGCAGAAGCGGGTTATGATAACGGAAAAGAGGATTCCACAGGTTTATTTATCTTTATTCCTTCTCTCGAAGAGGTCGCGCGACAACCGGGAAGCTGCGTTACATTGCCTTCATCTGTTGTTGCAAAACGCAATACCGTGCAATTCGATGCATTGCCGTTTTTGGAAAAAGCATTGATGACAGCGCGGGGAATGGGGGCAATGACGGGAGCCCACGTGGATGGCTTGCGCATCGATTCTACAAATATCGGCTGGGAGTTGATGGGAAACAACGATGCCGAGGTCAAAATTTATTCAATCAACCTCGTTGCAGGGTTTTAAAAATTTATTATGAAAAACAGATTATTACGGGCATTGTGCATTGTCCTTTCTTTAGGAATAATGTTTTGCGCTGCTGCATGTACCGATAGCGGTTCCAAAGAGGGACTGGAGGAAGAAATGACTTGGGAAACTCAGAAAACAGGGACAGTTCTGACACGTCCGCAGAGGAAGGATGCGGAAATAGTTGAGATCCTTCCAGATCTCAATTTTTCACGCGGATTCAAGGTAAGCCTTTTTCATTCGAACTCTTCGGGCGGCAAGATTTCCGGGACGCTCGATCATGGCGGCGAGGCTGCCGAAGGCGGGCCGTATTGGCAGCTTTCGCAATGGGGTTGTACCCACGATCTGGTTGATTCCGAATTTAAAAGGCAAGAAAGTTTGCTGCAGTATGAGGACGGCGCGAAATCCGTCGTGTTGGACGTCGGAAAGACAAGCGAGATCAGACTCGAGATAAAAGGCAGCGAAGAATATACGCGGGATGCGGACGGAAATATCCGTGAGCGTACGGACCCGACAGAAAATTGGCCGCATCTGCTCCTCGAGCAAACGGAAGTCAATTATAGGATTTCTCCGGACGCGAAACAGCTGTGGATGACATTGAATTATGAGGTATTGAGCTGTGAAAGCAAGGTGGACCGATCCGTTTATCCGGAAAATCCCACAGTGAATGCGGCACAGTTCCAATGGTTCTTGAACCTGACCGATTGTGACCCGGCGAGCGAAAGCTATCAGGAACGCATGTGGTTCGGCTTTTCGATGTTTGATACGCGGACAATCGGTTCTACGCCGAGCGGGATGTCAAGTTATGACGGCGGAAAGGAAGATTCTTCAGGCTTGTTTATCTATATGTTTTCGCTGGAACACGCTGCACAAGAAAAAGGAAATGTTATTTCTCTTCCGTCGTCTGTCGTCGGCGGCGGTATGCACACCGTCAAAGTGGATATACTCCCGCTGTTGACATCGGGACTGAAAGCGGCGAAAAAGTCAGGAGCACTCAAGGGCGCAAGTATTGATCATCTTTCGATCGATTCCACGAACATCGGCTGGGAACTCCCCGGGAATTACGATGTATCGGTGGCGATATCCGGTTTGAATCTCTATGAAGTGAAATAAAGGAGGATAAACGATGAGAGGAATAAGCAAGTCCCGAAAACGTTTTCTGGGTTGTGCATGTGCACTGCTTATGGGGTTGGCAGCGGTAGGATGTGTTCCGCAAACAGACGATGGCGGCGAGGATGTCCCTCCGCCCGACGTACGCGCCGAATGGGAGATGCAGACGTTCGATACCGTGGACAAGGTTGTTACGCGTCCGCAGGTCAACAATGAGCAGAGAGTGGAGATCCTGAAAGATCTTAACTTTTCGGGCGGATTTGCAGTGACAGGGATCAACGCAAGCATCGAGGGATCGACGCCGACAGGATATCTGTTGCATGATGGAAAAGCGGCGGAGGAACGCGTTTGGCAAATCTCTCAATGGGGCTGTTCTCACCGTATGGCACAGGAGGCTGAGTTCCGTTACAGCGGCAGTCTTCTCACCTATCAGGATCCGGGAAAAACGGTGACGGTAGACACGGCGAAAACAGGCTGTGCAACGCTGCGCATCAACGGCAGCGCGGAATACAGCGATCCCGCGCTTTACAAGAACGGACCGAACGGGGACAGAAATGCCGATGAAAACTGGCCGCATCTGTATCTGGAACAAGCGCTTAATTATGATATCGATCCCGATGCCGAACATCTTTACATGGAATTAAATTACAAGGTGACGGAATGCTCATCTGACCATGTGACGGGGAATCGCGGAGACGGGGAGCATGCGGGTATGTTCGTGTGGTTTATTACGCTCATCGATACCGATCCGGAAAGCCCGAGTTTCAATCAGACCATGTGGTTCGGGATTAAGACATTCGATACACGCTTTATCGGTGGTACGCCTGCTGCGGAAGCGGGCGGCGACAACGGCAAAGAAGATTCGACGGGACTGTTCATCTACATTCCTTCGCTTACGGAAGTCGCCGAAGAACAGTATTGCGAGGCAACGGTTCCTTCCTCTGTGATCGGGCAGGACGGCGTTGTAAAATTTGATATTCTGCACTATATTCCCAAGATGCTCAGCCGTCTGAAAAAGCTTACGAAACCGCAGATGGAGGGTGCGAGCATCGAACATATGCGAATCGGATCGACGAACTTCGGCTGGGAACTGATGGGAAATAATGACGCCGAAGTGGAGATTTCATATATTAACCTCTATTCGGAATACTGATCGGCAAACGGTTGATGGATATATAGGGAGGGAGAATGCGATGCAGGAAAAAGGCAGACGCAGACAAACGATAAAGAGCGTTTTCGCATGTGTGTTTGCATTGTTTATGGCCTGTTCTGCTGCGGGATGCGTGCCGCAAACAGACGATGGAGGAGATTATGTCCCTCCGCCGGACATGCGTGCCGAATGGGAGAAGCAGTCGTTCGACACCGTGGATAAAGTAATTCCGCGTCCGCAGGTCAACAATGAACAGAGAGTGGAGATTCTGAAAGATCTTAACTTTTCGGGCGGATTCACTGTATATGGTATCAACGCGAATGAGGAGGGCGCCACGCCGACAGGATATCTCATGCACGACGGGAAAGCGGCGGAGGAAAGTGTATGGCAGATTGCTCAATGGGGTTGTTCTCACCATATGGCGCAGGAGGCAGAGTTTCGTTATAATGGTAGCCTTCTCACTTATCAGGATCCGGGAAAAACGGTGACGGTAGACACGGCGAAAACGGGCTGTGCAACGCTGCGCATCAACGGCAGCGCGGAATACAGCGATCCCGCGCTTTACAAGAACGGACCGAACGGCGACAGAAATGCCGATGAAAACTGGCCGCATTTGTATCTGGCTCAGCAACTCAATTACGATATCGATCCCGATGCCGAACACCTTTACATGGAGTTAAATTACAAGGTGACGGAATGTTCTTCCGATCATGTAACGGGGAATCGCGGAGACGGAGAACATGCGGGCATGTTTGTGTGGTTCGTATTGCTCATGGACGTGGATCCGGAAAGTCCGAGTTTCAATCAGCAGATGTGGTTCGGTGTCAAGATGTATGATACGCGCTATGTCGGAGGAACACCTCCGGCAGAGGGCGGACCCGACAACGGAAAAGAGGATTCCTCGGGACTGTTCATCTACATTCCTTCACTTACGGAAGTCGCCGAGGAGCAGTATTGCGAGGCAACGGTTCCTTCATCTGTAATCGGACAGGACGGGGTCGTGAAGTTTGATATTTTAAACTATATCCCCAAAATGCTGAACCGTCTCGGCAAACTGACAGATCCGCCGATGGAGGGGGCAAGTATCGAACATATGCGCATCGTATCTACAAACTTTGGCTGGGAACTCATGGGAAACAATGATGCAGAGGTTGAAATTTCTTACATCAACCTTTACTCGGAATATTAATCAAAAAGAATCAAAAGCAAAACGCTTTGAATAAACAGGAGGGAAAATTATGAAAGAGGCAAAAAAGGCCATTGCCGGCGCATTGGCTGCGTTTATGTTTGCAGCGTCATGCACGGCGGTTGGCGTTGCCGCATTTGCCGAGGGGCAGGGAAGTGCATGGCGTGCAGGCAAAGGAACTTCCGTTACGGATTCGGAAGAACTTGGCGGCAGTGCTTACATAACCGGCTTTGTGGATGGCGGAAATTGGGCATATTACGGAGAAAAAGTCAAGCTTGACGGTCTGACGGTTTCAATGAAGATCGGCGACTCGCTTGCGGCGACGCCGGGACTGGGCGGCATCGGTTTCGGACTGGCTTCCTCGCCCGATGAAGCGGGGAGACCGCTTGCAAATGCGAATGCATTTAATGCATTCCTTTGGAAAGAGGCGTATGAAAATCAGGCGCGTGTTTCGATGGGAAGCGACCATCAGTATCTGGCAAATCAGATCACGTATTCGAATACGGAAATGAACGAGCGCCTTGCTCCGGCGGGAGACGGAACTTTTGTGTGCGATATTACGCAGGATAAAGCGGTCAGCGTCAGTGTAAAATTTATGTATGTTCCCGCTTCTTCTGTGTGGTCTGCAATTGTTACAACGCTTGAGGATACGCATATTTTTGAAGCGCAGGGAAAGACGGCTACCGTTTATTTTGATAACAGATGGGCGGACAGCGTGATTGACCAAGAGGGAAAATGCTGGATCGTGACTGCGGGTATGGCTGTCGGAGGGAGCGGAAGCGGCAATGTCGCTGACGGATATTTCCGTGCCGAAGAAGGCGAGGGCGGCGGATGGACTTATGAAGAACCGGAGCCCCTTCCTGAGGACGGAGAATGGACGGTGACCACAGGTTCGCCCTACACCGAATATGACCTTGAGTCCGACATGAGCTACCTTCGCGATATCAGGAACTTCAACGATACCGTCGCGTATGATTATAAGGTAAAACTTGACGGGTTGAAGGTTGCGATGAAGTTGAGCCAGCGTACGTTGACTGCAAACTTTATCGGGTTCGGGCTTGCAAAGAACCATACGGACTGCCCGATGGCACTCGGAGAAGCGGGAGCAAGAAAATCGTTTAACGCAATTTTCTGGGTAGAGCAGTCTTATGTCGGGGTAGGCGGCAATAACGGTTGGGACAATTCCCCCGGGGTAACGGCGCTGTTGTTCGGATATGACCACAATTACGCGCATGACCGCATTACGTATCCCACGCAAACGCTTGAACCCGAAGATGGAACGCAGCTTCCGCAGACGAGCGGCGCATACGCCTATAAAATCAATACTTCGCAGAACAGAACTCCTACTGTTTTGCTTGAGTTCCGCAAAGTCAGCGACAGTGTTTGGTCGGTCACGGTAGATCTCACGGACGGAGACGTCGCGTCGGGCATGGAAAAGACGGTTACTTATTATTTTTCCGCAGAATATGCAAACAGCGTACTCGATGAGGACGGAATGTGTTATATCGTCGCGGAAGGTAACGCGGGCGACATTTACATGAAAGTTGAAGACGATGCTGCCCGTGAGTATAAGGAAAGCGCACTGGCGGTTTCCGAGACGGCGGCTCAGGAATACCAATCGGCGGTTGAGTCAATCGTTGATCCGGAGTCCTACCTCGCTTCTACCGAGAAAAGAGATGCGCTCATTGCATCTATTGAAAATCTGCGCCCGAATGACAAGATCGCATACACTGCCCGTTTGGCACAGATCGATGCGATGTATCGGGAAGAGGATATACAGAACATCGTCAAAGCAACGCTGGATGCGGAATGTTCGAAAGCGGATGCTGCGCTCGATGTATTGGCCGTGGATGCGAATATTACGGAAGAAAATCTTGCCGCGGCAGACGCTGCAATGAAGGCGGCGCTCGCCCTGAGCGAAGATATGAAGAATATGCTCACCGACGAAAACAGATTGCTTTTCGAAGAAGCATATGCAGAATTTGAATATCGCTATGCGGTAGCGTCGGCGACAATTTGGGTCAAAGTGCTGGAAGATATGGTTGCAGGATTTGCGTCTAGCGAAAATATCGGCGTAGATATTGCGACTGCCAAGGAATACCGCCTTGCATATGAAGGAAGCGAAACGCAGAACATTGTGAACGGGCTGCGTGAGACGGAAAAGACGGCATTCGAACAGCGGTTGGCCGCGGTCACTGCAGAACTTGATCAGGCGTACGATCAGAACGCGGAGGCGGTCAAGAGCGGTTATCTGGATATTTTTGAAGACTCGCTGACAAAAGATCTCACTGTGCGCGATAATCTTGATAACGCAAAGGCGTATTATGACCGCATGGAAGAAGTGATCGACATTACCGAGGACGACGGAACGCTCTATACCCGTTATACAGCGGCATATCAGACGCTTGAAGAAGCTCTGGAAGCTTACATTGCAGCACAGATCGAAGCAATCGACAATGCATTGGACGGAAATGTTGTCAGCCTGAACGAGTTTGATTTGCTCCGTGCAGACTACGAGGCAATCGATCTTGCCTATTGTTATGAAGAGAGCGCAGAAAATGAGGCCGCATACGAGGCTCTGACCGCAAAAATGAAGTCGCATGTGCTTTACGACTTTGCGCGTCACGGCGGAATGGAGTCGGACGTTACGATTACAGAGGACGGGCTTTATTTTGAGCAGAAGGAATGGATTCCTGCACGTCTCGATTACAACAAAGATTTTGACATCGAGAAGGGGATCGAAATCAAGCTCCGCCTTGATGAAATTGCATATTATAACGCAAACGATTATGCAAACAATCTGTGCATCAATTTCCACGCTGTGCCCGGTATGGACAGAAAGACCTGCGAAGGATTCTCGATCTTCCTTTGGTTCTATGGCGCAACGACCGAGGTAGATATCTACAATAATTCGGACAACAGCCTGAAGGTCGGCAATATTTCCACACCCGATGACGGCGAAACGGTTACCATTAAGGTATGGCGTGAGTTGTATAAGGATCCCATCCGCGGTGAAGAGTACATGGCATGGATGTTTTCCGTTAACGAATGGAACGGATCGCTCTCCGATGACGCGATCACGACAATCGGCGAAGACGGAACGGAGCATACGGTTGACGGGTTGCTCGAACATTGTTATCTCGGGATCGCAACGTATATGGACAGGAGGGATACGCCCAATCGTTATACCCTTCTCAGTGTGAATGACACGGTATTCGGAACCAATCCCGGAGGTTCAGAAGGGACGGATGACGGTAAAGTAACCGGTGTTTCGATCGCTGCTTCCGCCGAATCCGTTACGGTCGGTAATTCTGTTACGGTAACGGCATCCGTAACCCCCGCGGATGCAACTGTCGGAACGATCACATGGTATATCAACGGGGCAAAAGCGGAAGCGAACGGAACGACGCTGAGCTTTACGCCGGACAAAGAGGGTACCTATAAAATCCGCTGTGAAGTGGACGGCGTTGCAAGCAATGAGATCACAATCACTGTTGAGCAGGCGTCCGGAGCGGGTAACGGATTGCTGATCGGTATTCTGTGCGGTGTCGGCGGCTTGATTGTGGTAGCGGGAGTCGTAGCATTTGTGCTGATCCGCCGCAAAAAAGCCGGTAATTAAGCAACGCATCTGCAAAAAGAGAGTATAAACGGGGGTTAAATCCCCCGTTTCTCTTCGGGGAGAAAGGAAAAATGAAAAGATTAAGAATTTTTGCAGCAGCGGCCGCTTTTGTCCTCGGGACTGTTTGTTTGTCGGGCGGACTGACGGGATGTGCGACGGATCCGTCAAATACTTCTGAAGACGAGAATGAGGAGTGGGAGGCGGGTACATTGGATAAGTCAGTGATAAATTTTTGGCAATCGGACATCATGTACGACGAAACGGTGCTTTTTGTCGCAGAAACGGACGCCGCAGGAAATGTCATATCTGCTCCGCAGGCAAAACTCATCTTTCCTGCAGAAAGGATCGTTGAGATGAAGCGCTACAGTCCGGACAGCGATACCCCTGTTTTATTTTCGGAGGGAGAGGATTATGTCTGTTCCAGAGATACGCTCGTGGCAGAGGGCAGTTTTCAGAATGTTGCAGGAAAAACTGTGTTCTCCGGAACCGTTCCTTATGTGACGGATAAATCGCTTACGGGCGAAATGCCTTTTCCGAATGTCCCTGAAAGTAAAACGGTTCCCTCTAAAGAGACGCCAGGGCTATATCTTCCTTTCACAGAAGGAACGGGTATTGTAGCAATGCAATGCAGTGTGACCTATGAGCATTCAAGCGCATGGACGGGGGTAACTCCGACCTGTTATGCGGACGGCGCACTGAAAAAAACGACGAAAAAGCTGAAAAATAAAGAACGCGTCGAATTGTTTGTCTGGGGCGATTCCATTTCGACAGGCGCAAATTCCTCCTCCGTGTTGAACATGGCTCCTTATCTTAAGACCTGGCCCGAATTGCTTGCGGATAATTTGGCCTCTTATTTCGGGGCGGACGTCAGACTTACCAACAAGGCGGTCGGAGGTTGGTCGTCCGACAACGGCGTGGCGGGCGGCAGTGGCTATGTGGACGGTCAGTTGATTCAGCAAAAGGGATTGAGCGCACTGCTTCATGAGGAACTTCCCGAATATATGCCTGATGTGGCGCTCATCGGTTTCGGAATGAACGATGCTTCGGGCGGATTGTCAGCCGATCGATTTGTCGGGAATATTTTGTCGATGATTTCTGTCCTGCGTGCACGCAATCCTGAGTGCGAAATTATTTTGATCGGAACAATGCTTGCCAATCCGCTTGCGATCCATTCTCAAAATCAGGAAGAATTGACGCAGTATCTGAAGAACATCTCTCAAATCGAGGAATACAATTGTTGTACGGTAGATATCGGTTCAATGCACAGAGCTTTGCTTGAAATGGGAAAATGCTATACGGAAATGTCAAGCAACAATGTAAATCATCCGAATGATTTTCTTGCGCGAGTGTATGCGATGAATCTTCTTACGGCTTTTATTGGTGATGAAACGGCGAATGATTAGCATTTATTCGGCGTAGGAAACAGGCTGATTTATACAAGGAGAATTTATGTATCAACTAAATGAAAGCGGTTTTCCCTGTGAACGGGAATATACACTCTCGAATGAGGCGCAGTCGGCGGCATTGTTTACGACGGGCAACGGCTATATGGGTATCCGCGGCAGCGCGGAAGAATATGCTTCAGTGAGAATCCAAGGGGCATTTATACGCGGCTTTATCGATGAAATTATTGAAGTTTGCGAACCGTTTGCCGACAATGAGTACATGAAAAAATACTACCTCAACGAGGACGGACTCAAACTTTTTGATCACCAGGAGAGCTGTATCAATCTGCCTGATTTTCTGATGATCAGAATTGAGGTAGGCGGAAAGACATTTTTCCCGTGGGAGGGAAAGGTTGTATCGTGGGATCGATACCTTGACACGCGCTCTGCGGAACTGGTAAGGCGCGTCGTTTGGGATAACGGTGAGGGTGCGCTTACGGAATTTACTTTTCGAAGATTTGCTTCGTTTGCCTGCCAGAATCTCTACTGCCAGCAGGTACGCATTCGGCCGCTCGGACACGATCTGCCTGTCAGAATTATTTCCGGCGTGGATACTGCCGTTAAAACGGGAGGTCAGATCGTAACGGAAATTGATACTTGCAAAATACAAAATACGGATATCATGATGTCTTTTCATACCGTGAACAAGTATCACTTTGCGGCGGCATATGCGATCAGAAATCTCTTTCCTGCGGGAAAGATCTGCCCGTCTTACGAAGAGTGCGGGCGGATTGGCGCGGTATCGGAATGCGAAAAAGCAGAAGAATATCTGTTTGAAAAGATGACTTTTATCGGTACGCAGCGCGATACGCAAACGGATGTCGAAACGTGGGTCCGTGACATGGCACGATGCAGTTTCCCGTCTTCATATTCGGAGGCAAGGGAACAGCATATCAAGGAATATCGGAAATATTTTTCGGCAATGGATGTATCGATTGAGGGAAATGCGGAAGCCGATGGCTGGCTGCGATTTGCTAGTTATCATACCGCCATCTCCGCGTCTCGCTCGGACAGCATTCACGGAATTTCGGCGAAAGGACTGACAGGGGAACGATACAACCAGTTCGTTTGGTGGGATTGCGAAATTTATCAGTTGCCGTTTTTCCTGTATACCGATCCGGAAACTGCAAAAAATGCGCTTCTCTATCGTTATCGCTGCCTTGCGCAATCGCGCAAAAACGCTGCGCTTACGGGATTCAAGGGCGCAAAATATGCCTTCTGTTCTTCGGTCACCGGAGAAGAACGCGTATGGCCGTACGCAAGACATCCGTTTTTACAGGAACATATCAATTCAGATATTGCATACGGCATCATAAATTATTTTGATGTCACATCAGATTTTTCTTTTATGCGGCAGTACGGCATGGAAATGTTATGTGAAATTATCCGCTATTGGATGAGTCGCGTGACCGAATGCAACGGGCGTTACGAGATTAAAAAAGTGACCGGAACGGATGAACATCATCCGTATGTGGACAATGATGCCTATACCAATTACTGCGTAAAATATGTGTTTGATCGTTTCCTGCGCTTATCGGATGAATTTGCGACCGATATGACGGCGGAAGAGAAAAAACAGGCGGAAGACATTGCCTTGCGGTTGTATCTTCCGAAGGAAGAAAACGGACTCATCCCTCAGTTTGACGGTTATTTTTCGCTTTCTCGGTCCTTGGAAGTAGAAGGCAAGGGGACGTTAAAGCAATTTCAGATGAAGTCCAGCGGATTATATCACAAGAGTCAAATCATCAAGCAGCCGGATGTTATTTTGTTGTATACATATGTGAATGTCGGGCTGGATCGCACGCATTACCGTGAAAACTGGGACTATTATGAGAAGATGTGCGAAACGAGTTCTTCTCTAACTCTGCCCGTTCATGCAATTGCAAGCGCGCATAACGGAAGAATCCTTTCTTTCTATGACTATTTCATGCAGACATTGAAGGTGGATGCGGATGATCTGTTTGGAGTGGCATGGCAGGGTGTGCACAGCGGCTGTCTTGCGGGAGGATATCTCAGTATGCTGTATGGGGTATTCGGAGTATCTCTTTCGGAGTCAGGTCTATGCTTTTCTCCCAATCCCGTTCCGATGTTCGGGAAGATCTCGATGCGTATGCGCTATCGTGGACGCAATCTGAGCCTTACGATGGATAAAGATTGTATCACGATCCGATTGACGGAAGGCGAGCCGATCCGCGTGTTATGCAACGGACGGAAACAATTCGCCGCGGATCTTGTCGATGAGGTGATTTTTTATGCCTGAACGGAAGGAAGGTGTGATATTTGATCTGGACGGCGTCCTGTGTTCGACGGATGAATATCACTACCGCGCATGGAAGTCTCTTGCGGACAGTCTCGGAATCTCTTTTGACAGGACGGTAAATTGTCGTTTGCGCGGCGTTTCTCGCGAGGATAGTTTGGAAATTATTCTTGAAAATGCTCAAAAGCGTTATTCCGAAGAGGAAAAACGGCAAATGTGCGAGAAAAAAAATATGCTTTACAGGAGCTTTCTTGCAGAACTTTCAGAAGAGGATCTTGCGCCTGGTGCAAGGGAGACCTTGAATGAATTGCGGCGGATAGGCGTGAAGATTGCAATTGGCTCATCGAGTAAAAACGCAACTTTTATCTTGCAGAGACTGGGTATATATGATCTGTTTGATGCGGTGGTAGACGGAAATTGTATTTCCCGTTCCAAGCCCGATCCCGAAGTTTTTTTACGGGCGGCACAATTTTTGGGGTTGCCTTCGGAGCGATGCGCTGTCGTGGAAGATTCGCATGCCGGCATTGATGCGGCTAAAGCAGGCGGATTTTTTGCGGTTGCAATCGGCGATGCCTGTTCTCATCCCTTTTCGGATTACCGTTTAAATCGATTAAGCGATATCTTGCAGCTATATTATAATAATGTTTGACGCGACGCCTTCAAAATCGGAAAAAGGTCGCGCCCTGCAGATCTGCAGGGCGCGACCCTTTTTTGTCAAATTCAATTCATGATTTACTGTGTCTTGTAGCTCACCTGAACGATGATGTCCTGTTCGGTATCTCCGCTGTTTTTACCGAAGAGATTGATGCCGCCGATATAGCGTGCGCTGTCTTTGATGCCGATACGGAGTGTTGTGAGATCGTGACTGTTGAGTTCGAGCTCGGAAAGCGTCACCATACTGACGAGTGTTTCATCGATATATGTCCCCATGTCGTCGATGCGGATCTTTTTGAGCATGCCGTATTGTGTGGAGTTGGCAGGCCAGTGGGGGATGGGGAATCTGCCTCGGCGGTCGCCGTAATCGCCGGGGCTTCGATAGGTGCATAATTCCTTTCCGTTGACCCAAAATGTAATATCCGATTTCTAGACATTGTTATAGTTCGGGCATTCGGAGCAAAGCTCCAACGAGAAGGTAAAACTGGAGATCGTCTTGTTTCTGTATTCAAATGCGGGGATGGTATATTCGATATATCCCTTGGAAAAAGAGAGCAGAATGGCACTGAAGCGTTCAGGCGTGCTGAAGACATTCGGGTTGTCGTGCATGTACAGCATGCCCTGCTCGCTGACAAGTCCGCAAGGGGGCTTTATATCGAATGCGGTGTAACTTCCGATGGGAATGTTATAGATAAATTCGGCGCTCTTGTACTGCAGCGGCGAGCGGAAGTCGATCTGCACATTGGCAAGTCCCTGTGTCACGATCTTTTCATTTCCTTTCTTGTTGGGGTTGGGCAAAACCTTGATGAGATTTGCTTCCTTCAGAAATTTCAAGTGAAAAGCCGTGGTGCTGACGGAAAGATTGAGTGCTTCCGCAAGCCCCAAGACACTGTAACTGTTCTCGCCCAGCATACTCATTATCTGCTTTTCCATGCAAAGAGCAACGTGTTTGAAATGTATATTACATATGCCAACCGCTCGCAGGAGGAAAGGGAACTGGAACATCTTTCGGCGTTTTCACTGAGCGGAATCAAGAGCCTGAAGGACACAAAGAAAACGGTCGAAGGCTGTAAACTGCACAGGCTTTTAAGCTTTTGGAGCGCGGAAGGGCGGAAGGTAACGGATAACTTTGAAGATCTCGGCTTGGAAGACAGCTGGGGCAATCAGGGTGCGAGAACGGAACGTTTCGGGCAAGTCGGAAGTATGCCCGTGAGAAAATATTTCCCGTTTGCGTCCGTAGAAGAGCCGTCGGGCGTATGCTGGACGGTAAATTTTGAGGCGCCGTATTCCTGGCAGACGGAAGTGTTTGTGATCAACGGCTGCGCGACGCTTGCAGGCGGCCTTGCCGATTACGATTTCGGACATTGGAAGAAAAAGATCGCGGCAGGTCAGACTTTTACTACCCGCCGTGCATTTTTCAGCGTGGATTACGGTTTCGAGAGCACCTGTGCGAATCTGGTAGATTTTTATAACCGCCGTCTGAAAGTTCCCGAAAGTGAGGAGCATTTGCCCGTCATCTGCAACGAATACTGCACGACATACGGCAATCCCGATGCAAACAGGGTGAAGAAACTGGCACGGAAGGCGAAAGATCTGGGTGCGGAATACTTCATCATCGACGCGGGCTGGTACAAAAAGCCCGGGATCAACTGGTGTTATTCGATCGGCGACTGGCAGGAAAGCGAGGAGTTTTTCCCGAGCGGACTGAAAAATCTCGTATCTTATATTAAGGATCTGGGACTCAGACCTGGGATATGGTTCGAGTATGAAAACTGTGCGATCGACAGCGAGATCTATCATAAAACCGATTGGTTATTGAAGCGCAACCGCATTCCGATCAATGATAAATACCGCCGTTTCTTTGAACTGAGAAAGCAGGAAGTGAAGGACTATATCGACGAAAAGGTGTTCCGATTCCTTGCGGATACTGGCTTTGAATACATCAAAGTAGACTATAACGGGAACTACGGCCGCGGCTGCGACGGTGCAGAATTGGAAGGGGAAGCGGGGCGTCAGGTTGCCGAAGAGTCCATGGCGTTGTATGAAAAACTTGCTCGGGCGGTTCCGGGGCTTGTCATCGAGAACTGTGCGTCGGGCGGACACCGCTTGGAGCCTGCTCGTATGCAGATGGCGAGCATGGCTTCTTTTTCGGACGCACACGAGTGTATTGAAGTCCCCGTGATCGCGGCGAACGTTTCCAGGATCATTCCCCGAAGACAAAATCAGATCTGGGCTACTTTGAAAAACACTTACAGCGAAAACAGATTTTATAATCTCCTGCTTGGGAACTTTTACGGGTGGCTCTGTCTGTCGGGGGATTTCGATATCCTCATGCCCCGTCAGGAGGAGATCTGCCGCGAATGTATCTCCTTTTATAAAGAGCTCGCTCCGCTGTTGAAGGACGGAAGACTTGTCAGCCTGGAAAGCACTGTAGCGCGATATCGAAATCCGAAAGGTATCCAGCTTGGCATCATAAAACACTCCAATCAGAAACTTCTGCTTCTGCATACGTTCGGAGACAGTAAGGGCGGAGAAATTGAATATTCGGGTTCTATAGCAAAAAGTATGGGTTCCGTTCCTTTCCATACGGAACAGCGTTGTGGGAAACGGTTTATCGTCTATGAAAAGCAGGATTTCGGCGCGTTGGCAATCTTGCTTGACGAAGGAGATCAGGGATGAGTCATAACCCCATCATACGCGGAAAGCATTTCTGCGATCCCCATGTCTGCGCGGCGCTTGGTAAGATCTATCTTTCGGTAGGCGTGGACAAAGGATGGACAAATCAAACGTGGTCGATCGAAAAATGGGAGATTTATTCCAGTGAAGATTTGTTTCATTGGAAAAGAGAGTGCGAAATCAGACCCGAATCATTTGATATGGGTAAAAGCGAATGTTGCTGGGCTTCCGACCTTACCTATAAAAACGGGTATTTTTACTTTTATTTTTCCAATCATCATCGTGAGATCGGCGTCCTGCGCAGCCGTGACTGTAAAATTTTCGAGGATGTTCTCGGCAAAGCGCTAATCCCGGAAAAGTTCTGCGATACACTCTCTTATGATCCGACAGTCTTTACCGACAATGACGGAAAGAGTTATTTGCTGTTTGGGTGCGAATACGAGGGGCATTATCACATTGTGCCGCTGGGCGAGGATATGATCAGCCTTTCGGGCGAGCCGCGCCGCATGAATATCCGCGGGCTCACAAAACCGGACGATAAGAGTTATCTGCATAAGCATAACGGGCGCTACTACCTTACAAGCGGTTCCTTTTATGCCGTTTCCGATTCTCTGATGGGCGAATATGAATTCAGGGGCAGTTTCCGCGCTTCCCGCGATCATGGGAGCTTCGTTGATTTTCAGGGGCAGAACTTTTTTGCCTTTACCATTTTTGATCCCACCGTCTATTGTCGCACGACGGGCATGACGTATGTCAATTATCTGGAAAACGGTGATATCGTAACGGACGGATTGCCCAACGAATTCGGGGTAGGGTATTACGACGCCCGTTGGAAAGCGATCGAATGCGAGTGGTACTATAAGGGCGTCAATGTCCGAAAGGAAGACAACTTCTGGAATCGCGTGAATGTAGCGGTAGATACGTCCTCCGAGTTATATTTCCCGAACGTTCACAATTTAAGCAGATATGACGCGATCAGCTTTTACGGCGTATCTCCAAGCGGTATGAAAATTTACATACGGGAAAACGACCCCGACGGAAGAATTCTCGCAACGGTTGAGATGCATGCGACGGGCGGCGAGGCGGCAGGCTGTTATTACACCAAAGCAGTTGCCAAAATGCAGACGGCAGGTATAAAAAATCTTTGTCTCACCTTTGAGGGCGCGGGAAAACTCGACTTTTTCAGATTTTTCTCCATGAACGCTTAACATGGCAGTGCATTTATGAAAAAGATATTTACATTCAGCTTTGACGACGGTGTTACGCAGGATAAAAGACTGATCGCGCTTTTGAGAAAATATGGAATGAAGGCGACATTTAATCTCAACTCTGCTCTGCTTGGTCTGAACGGCGAAATAAGTTTTGCAGAGGGCGTGATTGCAAGTCACAATAAAGTCAGAGCCGATGAAGTCAAAGAGCTTTACGCGGGCATGGAAGTCGCTTCTCACACCCGAACACATCCTTTGCTGACGGAGTGCGGCTGTGCCCGTATCGCGGAAGAGGTGATCGGCGACAGATTAAAACTGAGCGAGCTTACAGGATATCCCGTTCGAGGGTTTGCATATCCTGGAGCGAATCCCAATCATGACAGGCTTGTCACGGAGACCTTACGACGGGTCTGCGGTGTCAGGTATGCAAGGACGATCGATTCCACGAATGATCTGCGTCCCCCCTCAGATTTTTTATCGTGGAATCCGTCCCTGCATTTACTCGATCCGCGTACGGATGAGCTGATTTCCCGTTTTGAAAACACGCGGGAGAGCGCGTTGCTCTTTTTATGGGGGCATGCCTATGAATTGGATGCAAGAGGCGGCTGGGAAAGGGCGGAAAGTATTTTTTCGCGCGTATCATCCATTAGCGACGCAGTTTGCATGACCAATATAGAGGTTTATGACGCCTTGGAAGGGGTTTAAAATCAAATCATGTTTTATGCTTGCTTCGGATTGTTTTCTTAAAAACCTCGGAATTGACTTTGAAATAACAAATAAGATAAAAAACCTGAGCCTGGGAATTTCGGCTCAGGTTTTTTATCGGATCTGATACAAAGTAAATCAGTATTTTTAATAGTGTTGTTTCGCGTTCGTTATGGTAGCGTTTGCATTGCGTTGATTATGGCCGAATTGGCATCGCAAAAATCAACGGTCATAAGCATTAGCTGAAAATGATCATACTCCAATTATTCAAAGCCGAGCAAAGTTCTTTGAAGTGAACCCCAAAGTTTGGACAAAAATTTAATTAAATCGTTTGGCAATGA
>ERZ1643246.1108-NODE-1108-length-30455-cov-9.235395_pt1 | contig 30455 bp, 26 predicted proteins | sample MGYA00579265_ERZ1643246 | MGnify/ENA primary metagenome ERZ1643246 (study PRJEB29033, sample SAMEA4952261) | chicken gut metagenome | biome: Broiler Chicken; feature: Gastrointestinal Tract; material: Caecum | place: Ireland | collected 2018 | study: Broiler...
TTTTCCTCCAATCATATCATAAATGTAAAAAAAGAAAACCGTGAAAGTTGAGCTGCATGTTCTCAACTTACACGGTTTATATTACACTCTCTTCACGGGTCAAAACCTGTCGAATATTACTTACACATGATTGGTCACATTCCCTGCTTAAGAGCGATTTGTAGAAGATTCAACAGTACCGTAGTGGTTCCATCTTCTGTCACCATTGCTGCTTACAGTATACCAAAAGATTGTGTCTCCTGCATCAATGGTGTTGTTGTTATTTCTATCTATATAATCTGTGTAACCGCCTCTGAGCTCGCCTTGATCACTGCTGTTTTCAAAGTCAAATGTAACTCTGTTACCACTAACGGTGAAAACATTGTTTTCAGATTGGCTGCAGCTGCCAGTGTGATCGTGGCAATTATTTCCATAAGGCCGCTGGCCATTCCAATGACTCCATTGATTAAACCAGTTGTAACCTCCATAATTGCCATTGCCTACTGTGCATGCAACCTGCCAGCATGCTGAGATATATTCATTCGGTGCAAATTGCTCACTCATCATCTTTGGTGTCGTATATGTCCTCATCGTCGTATCTCCCTTCTGATTTTAATCAGAATTCAGTATAGTCTTTTGATGTGATGTCTAGGTAGTCGGCTGTTGAAAATGCGGTGAAGTTCTGTTGAACGATGTCTTGGCTGGTGAGATATAATTAATAATAGGAAAGAGAATGTTTGCCGCGGGGTGCTGATTCTTGCATTCGGCGGTTTTTATATGACGTGGTAAACGCTTCCGGGCAAGGAAAAGGCGGTGTCTTGGTTGTATAAAATTTGAAGTATGATAAAATAAATAAGTCTGAAAAATTGACGGAAATGGAGGACGCGATGGAAGAGTTTCTGAGTCTGCTGAGGGATGCGCGGCTGGGGCTGCGTTCTGAACCGCGAGAAGTTGATTTCGCCAAGCTGTTCGTGCTTGGGCTGCAGCATGAGGTACTTGCGCTTCTGTATGAACAGATCGGCAGATTTCCGGGCTTTCCGGATGATCTGCAGGCGCAGTGGAAAAAGTACGCGATCCGGATCAATGCGATCCAGGCGATCAAGAGCGATCGTTTCGTGCGGCTGTATCAGCGTTTCTTGCAGGCGGACCTGAAGGTGCTCGTGCTCAAGGGCATCGTCTGTCGTTCTCTGTACCCGAAACCAGATAACCGGCCGTCCAATGATGAGGATCTGTATGTGCGTAAGGAAGATGGCGCGCGGGCAGAGCAGATCATGGTGGAGGATGGCTTTCAGGTCGCTAATCGCAGCGCGGAGGTGACGACGCTGCTGGATCCGGCGAGCGGACTGTCGATCGAGCTGCATACGACGCTGTTCTCGGAGAAGTCGCAGGCATATGGCTCTTATCAGCAGTTTTTTGCGGATGCCTTTGCGCATCCGGCGGTGCACCGGATCATGGGCTGTGATGTGTATTCGCTTTCGCATGCGCAGCATATGCTGTTTCTCATCATGCATTTCGTCAAGCATTTTCTGCATGGCGGCGTGGGCATCCGGCAGGTGCTGGACATCATCATGTATGCGGAGCGCTTTGGCCCAGAAATTGACTGGGATCATCTGTATGCGGTGCTGGATGAAGAGCATGTATTGACGCTGTGTGAGAATGTCTTTGCCATCGCGGTGGATCATCTGGGCTTTGATGTCAGTCGGATCACGCTGCCGCAGGGCGTTGATCTAGCGGCGCTGGATTATGCGGAGCTGCTGGATGATATCGTCGCGGCAGGGCTGTTTGGCAAAAGTTCCAAGGAAAGGGAACACTCCAGTACGATCACGCTGAATGCGGTGGCGGATGGGAAACGTTCGCTGCGCAAGAGCTTATTTCCAGGCGTCAGTGATCTGGCTGGGCGTTATCCGTATCTGAACGCGCATCCTTGGATGCTGCCGCGGGCGTGGGGAAACCGCATCCTGAATTATGTGCTGGACCGTGATCAAGGCAGTGCGAAGGGCGCTGTGGAGATCGGCAATCGCCGAGTGGCGATGCTGCGGAAATACGGGGTCATCCAGGATGATCAATAAGGACAGGAGGCATTGACATGGAATCGATCAAGATGCTGATCAGCAAGATCAGAGATGGCAGCATCCATGAGATGTGGGAAGAGTTCAAATGGATGTGCTCCTATGGCAAGAATTATAAGAAAGAAATCGTGTTCTATATATTCCTCGGTATCTTCTCGACGATCATGTCGCTGGTCAGCTCGGTCGCCAGTGCCAGTCTGATCAATATCGTCACGGGGATCCAGACGAACCGGGCATTGGAAATGGCGGTGGTCATGGTGTCCATGGCGCTGTTCTCGCTGTTTTTCAATCAGATCATGTCGCGGATCACGCTGAAGATCAATATCAAGATCCAGAATGAGATCCAGGCGGATATCTTTGATCAGGTCATTCAGGTAAACTGGCTGGATCTGACGCGCTATCACAGCGGCGATCTGCTCAACCGGTTTACGAGCGATGTGGGCACGGTGGCGAGCAGTGCTATCGGCTGGCTGCCTTCACTGGTCGTCAATTTGTTCAACTTTATCGCTACGCTGGGGCTCATCTTGTATTATGACCCGACGATGACGATCTTGGCTTTGGTCAACGCGCCGGTGATGCTGCTCAGCTCAAAGCTGCTCATGTCGAAGATGCGTGATCACAATAAGCTGGTCAAAGAGATGAACAGTGAGATGATGTCGTTTGAGACCGAGACGTTCAACAATGTCGACTCGATCAAGTCATTCAGCCTGATGCGCCTGTTCAGCAATCGGCTGAAAGGGTTTCAGGAGCGGTATAAGAAAGTCAACCTCGATTATAATATGTTCAGCATCAAGACAAATCTGATCCTTTCGCTGATCGGCATGGTCATTCAGTTTTCCTTTTATGGCTGGGCGGTGTACCGGCTGTGGAGCGGCGCGATCAACTATGGAGAGATGACGCTGTTTCTGCAGCAGTCCGGACGTCTTTCTTCGGCGTTCAGCTCAGTGGTGTCCATCATCCCGAGCACCGTCAGTTCGACCATTTCTGCGGCGCGGCTGATGGAGATCATCAAGCTGCCGCGGGAAGAAAGTCATCCGCAGACGACCGAGCATCTGGAAACGATCAGTGACGGCGGCTTCACCATCACCTTAAAAGATGTGTTCTTCTCTTATGTGGAGAATCGTCAGGTGCTCGTCTCTTCGAGCATGCACGCTTCACCAGGCGAGATCGTGGCGCTCGTGGGACCGAGCGGGGAAGGCAAGACGACCTTGATCCGCATGTTCCTCGGGCTGATCGCGCCAAGCGAAGGAGAAGCGGTGCTCTCGGACAGCGAGGGCAATGAATATACGCTGAATGCGTCTACGCGGCCGCTATTTGCCTATGTGCCGCAGGGCAATACGATCTTCTCAGGCACGATCGCGGACAATCTGCGCATGGTGAAAGAAGACGCTACCGACGAGCAGATCATCCATGCATTGCAGTCTGCCTGTGCCTATGAGTTTGTGGAACGCATGGATGGGGGCATCAACGCGGAGATCGGCACCAGAGGCAAAGGGCTTTCCGAAGGTCAGGCCCAGCGCATCGCGATCGCCCGCGCCATCCTTCGTGACGCGCCGATCTTGTTGCTGGATGAAGCGACCAGCGCGCTTGATGTCGAGACCGAACGTCGGGTATTGCGCAACATCGTGCAGAACCATCCCAACAAGACGTGTGTGGTCACCACGCACCGCCCCAGCGTCCTCAATCTTTGTCAGCGCGTTTATCGTGTCGTCGATACGAAGCTGACGCAGCTGAGCGAAGAAGAGTCCGCCCGCATGGCGATGGACTTTTAGGAAGGGGGCGCTGCCATGATCGATATTCACTGCCACATCTTGCCGATGGTGGACGATGGTTCTGACAGCGTGGAGACATCGCTGGAGATGCTTGATGCGGCCTGGCAGGATGGCACTGACGCTCTGATCCTGACGCCGCACTATGCGCTCGAATACGGCTTTGACAACCCGCAGGAGAAGATCCGCGCGCTCTTTGCGCAGTTCAGCGACATCGTACGTCAGGAGGGCATTCCGGTCCGGCTGTATCTGGGCTGTGAGTTTCTGTACAGCGATGCCAAGAGCTTTGCGGAACACTTTGAAGACATCACTTTGCTCAATCATACGGCGCATCAGCTGATGGAGTTTTATTTTGATATCGAAGCGCAGGATGTGCTTGACGCCATCGATGCCGTGAAGGCCGCTGGGCGCATTCCGGTCATCGCGCATCCGGAGCGCTATGAATGTGTGCAGAGCGAGGCTGGGCTGGCCGAAGCCATGGTGAACAAAGGCGCCTTGCTGCAGATGAACAAAGGCAGCTTGTTTCGCCGCTATGGAGAATACGCGCAAGATACCGTGATGGAACTGCTTGCGCGTCACTATATCACGTTTGTGGGCAGCGATGCCCATCACATCCGATACCGCACGCCGCTCATGGGCGATGCCTATGATCTGGTGAGCGAGCAGTTCGGACGAAGCTATGCCGAAGCGATCTTCCGCACCAATGCGGAACAGCTTCTGGGCATCCGCATCTGAAGGAGGAAACCGCATGAGAAAAAGAGTGCAGTATGTGATCGTGCTGCTCATCATCTGCTGCGCCTACGCAGCTGTGCTGATCTTTACGCAGGAGCGCCAAAGCAGCGGCAATGCGCCGACGATCAGCGCGCCGCAGGAAGTGCTGGAAGTCAGCGTGAAGGATGACGATGAAAAGCTGCTGGAAGGACTCAGCGCAGCTGATGAAGAAGATGGCGATCTGAGCGATTCGATCTTTATCGAAAGCATGTCTGAGTTTGACAATGACAACTGCCGGACCGTGACCTATGCTGTCTTTGACAGTGATGATAACCTCAGCCGCGCGACGCGCCGCATCCGCTACAGCGACTACAGCGCTCCGCGCATCACGCTGAATCAGGCGCTTTGCATCAGCTACAATAATTATAATGTGCAGCTGCAAGATTATGTGGGAGCCACCAGTTCGGTAGATGGCGACATCAGCGCCAAAGTGAGCGTAAACAGCGAGGCGCAGGATGGCAACAGCTACTATGCGACATTCTCAGTAACGGACAGCTGCGGCACGACCTCTTCGCTGCGGCTGAAGATCGATCAGCTGTGGGATGAGCCAAGCCTGACCATCACGCTGAGCGATTATCTGATCTATGTGGACAAAGGCACTGAGATCGATGCTGAGGATTACATCGAAAGCGTCAGTGACCGCGGCATCGAAGATGAAGACCTCATCGGTGACATCAGTATCCAGGACAACTACAATGCCGATGAAGAAGGCACATATGAATTCATTTACCGCATCGAGCGCACCAGCGGGGAGTATGGCATCACCAAGCTGGTCGTCGTGGTACAGTAAAGGGGTGAGGACATGGACGAGAACAGAACTAGCCGCGATCTGATCATGAAGCTGGCGTGCATGATCTCCTATGTGCTCAAGCGCTGGAAACTCATCGTGCTCATCGCGCTCATCGGCGCCATGGGCTTTGACACTGTGCGCACCCTGATGTATCATCCGCGCTATCAGGCAAGCGTGAGCGCGACGCTTGGTTCGGAACAGAACACCTATTCGCAGCTGGATACGACACAGGCGTATATCCGCTCGCTTTCTTATATCTTTAATGGGCAGAATGTGCAGTCGTATCTGCAAGAGCGCCTGGGCAATGAGGACAGCACATTGACTTGCAGCGTGAACAGCGTCAACGACACGAATGTCGTCAACATCAGCGTACAGGCGGATACGCGCCGTGATGCCTGGTTTGGCTTGCAGTATGTGCTGGACTGGTACCGCACCAACGGCGATAAATACCATTTCAATTATGATCTCAATGTCACGCAGACCAATCCGATCAGCGAGGCGCCGGTCAGCGCCAATTCCCATGTGCGCAATTTGATGATGGGCGGCATCGGCGGCGGTGTCTTCATCGCGGCAGTGCTGTTACTGCTGGCTTATTTCAGCGATACGATCAAGACGCCGGCGGAGATCACGACGCGCATCGACTGCCGCATGCTGGCCCGGCTGCCCAAGGAACATAAGCGCCGCGGCATCCGGTTCTGGAAAAAGAACCGTGAGGCCTTGCTCATCACTTCACTGAAGACAAGCTTCCGCTATAAAGAAGCAGTGAAGAAGCTGCGCAGCCGCATCGAGGAATCTTCGCGCAAGCATGGGTATCAGACCATCATGGTGACCAGCGTCATGGAGAATGAAGGCAAGAGCTCCATCGCGGCCAATTTGGCAATCTCGTTGGCCAAAGGCGGCCACCATGTGCTCATGATCGATGCCGATATCCGTAAGCCAAGCCTGGACCGCATCCTGAACATGGAAACAGAACACAGCCTGAATGCCGCATTGTTGGGCAAGGACTGGAAGAAAGAAGTCATGCACAGCGAACGTTTCCATATGGATGTGCTGTGCAGCATTCAGGATCTGGAGAACGCCGAGAAGCTGCTCAGCAGCGAACAGATGAAAAAGCTGCTCGAAGAGGCCAAGCAGAGCTATGAGTTTGTCATCGTCGATACCTCACCGGCAGCGGGCCTCAGCGATCCGCTCATCATCAGTGAGCACTGTGACGCGTCATTGCTGGTGATCCGCCAGAACCTCGCGGGCGCAAGACGCATCAACGATACGATCGACCGGCTCGTCACGGTGCGCAACAATCTGATCGGCTGCATTTACAACGGCGCGGTCTTCGATCCACTGAGCGAACAGAAGGCATATGGCTATCGTTACCGCTATAACCGTTACAGCAACGAAGGAAGGAGGAGACAGAATGGATGAAAACGTACAGAAGATCGATCTGATGCAATACTTTGACCGTTTCTGGCGCACGCTGCTGCGCTTCAAGCTGATCCTGTTTTTGCTCTTTGTGGTCATCGTGGCCTTCTGCGTCATTCAGGAAGCGCTCTTTTTCCAGACGACGTATTCTTCCACGGCCGTCTTTGTCGCGACCAATCAGGAAGAAGGCAATTTGTTTACGACCGGCGAGGATGACGATGAGCTCGTCTCCACCTTCTCTTCACTGGTGACCGGAAGCATGATGTCCCAGGTCATCATGGAAGATCTGCAAAGCGATCATGTCCCGGCAAGCATCACCATCAGCCGCGTAGAAAACACCAACTTGCTCGAGATGCGCGTGACTTCCTCCAATGCCCAGGATGCCTATGATGTCGCCCAGTCGGTATTGGACAACTATGGGCAGGTCACCAACCGCGTCATGAGCGACGTATCGATGGTCGTGTTGGATCAGCCTTTGCTGGCCACTGGTCCTGACGCATATCCGGATTATCTGCGCAGCGCCATCAAGGGCGCGATCTATGGCTTCATCGCCTGCTTCATCGTGGCTCTGGCTCTGACGCTCATCCGCCGCAAAGTGCTCAGCGGCGATGATGTCAAGAATGTCCTGCATCTGAACGTGACCGCGCGCATCCCTTTTGTGGGCGGCCATAAGAAACGTGAACGCGACGATGTGCTGTTGTTAAATCATCCGCGCATCCAATATGGTTTCCGCCACGCTTTCCACGAAGCGCGCATGAAGCTCGAACAAGAGAAGCGCAAGAAAGGCTATAACACCTTCATGGTGACCAGCACGATGCCGGATGAAGGGAAATCGACCATCTCCACCAATCTGGCGCTCAGCCTCGCGGATAAAGGCTACAAAGTCATCCTCGTCGATCTTGACTTGCGCAATCCTTCGATCGTCCAGGCGATCCAGAGCGATGGCAGCCGCGGCACCATCGTCGATTACCTGCGCGGCAAATACCCGATCCGTGAGATCATCACCCATTACGAGGAATTTAAGCTCGATATCACCTATGGCACCAGCTCCGGAGAAGACGCCGCCGAACTGCTTTCCGGCGAACGCTTCCGCAAGCTGATCGCCACCTTGAAAGAAGATTATGATTACGTCATCCTCGACGCACCGCCGCTTTATATGATGGGAGATGCCCTCCTCATCGGTCAAGTGAGCGACAGCGCCCTCGTCGTCATCCGTCAAGACTACGCCAACATCTACGACATCCAGGACAGCCTGGAAGAATTCAACGACTACATCCCCAATATTACCGGCGTCATCCTCAACCAAGTCAAGCCATCGCTCTTCTCCCCAGACGATCATCCATATGGCTATGGCTATGGCTATGGTTATGGATACGGCGGATATGGATATGGCTACGGATACGGCTATGGCAAGAAGAAGTAGGATCAGCGCGACTGATCCTTTTTCTTCGGCTTTTTAGGGAAACACGTCAAATGCGCGTATAAAGGAACAGAGGAGCATCATGGTGAAATTGTCTGCGTCAATACACATGCTTTTGATTCGGATGATCAGTCAATAGGAGATATGATGAATAGAATGAGCAAAATCAATGGACAAGTTAGGATCATGAAGATCCCTGCCAGTGAAAAACCAACAGCTGAGTCTTGGTTCAGATCAGAACAGTAGATAAGTAAGATTTACTTATCTCAGAAGACATTTTATACAGGTCTGTCATGTGACGTAAGTTTCACATAATTGAAAGCCCATATCACTTCAAAACTATTTTTCATTATCTTTTTAGGGATTCTCATAAAACAAGCGTATAAGGGAGGTGAGGAGGTATAACAATGATCAATAAACCGCAAGTATTAAGTCATTTTATGGGATTGATTGCCAACCACAAACTAAAACAAGCAATTGAGCCTAATGATGAAAAAAGACATGATCACATTAGTGGTAAAGAACTGATGTATTTTGATTTGCAGTTTTCCGTATCTGATTTGATGGAAACCATTATTCAAGAAGAACGCTATGCCAGATTTGAATCTTATGATACCGTGATCAACTGGTTTGGTCAATCAGCCATTACCGAATGTATGGACAGAGTATTATCATTGATCAACTTATTTATCAAGAGCTATGAGAAAAGAGGTTTGCCCAAAGAAATCCAGATCACAATCGATGAACATGCTCTTGAATATGCCATATTACAGTGTTTTGCAGATTTATCCCGATCAAATCATCTTCATCATAGTCTTTCTATAGTATATGGGTTTATGGGCTTCTGGTTATTACGCGCTCATCCAATAATTGTGGTCAAAACAGAAAGCAGGGAAATCAGTGATCTGACTACATTAAACCTTGACCATTTGAATGAAAAGTTTGTCACTTGTATGATATTGAATGGCATGCTTTCTGATCTGGGAATAGGAAAGGTTTCAGATGATGCGCTCCTGCAAGGGTTTAAGGATCGATTGCTGTACACATTTAAATACCAGAACTATACACCTGAAAGCATATCGCTCATGATTACAGGTTTTCTGACAGGCGCTAAGTCATTTCAATCTGATCATTAAAGAAGCAGCTTTAGTATGAGCTGTTTCTTTTATAAAAGAAAACAAATTTCAAAAATATATTTTTAATAATTATAAAAATTTATATCGTTTTATGCACTTTTGTTAAGTTTTTTATAAAATGTAAGAAAATGGAATGATACAGATTTTACATCCTGCAAGTTATGTATAAAAACTGGTTACTAAGTGGACAAAAGGCCTTTTTCGATGTATATTTAGTATTGGTTTTTGGAAGAATTGTCATTTTTTTGTGTGACGATTTGATGAAGACCATCAAAAAGGGGTTGGGTATTGTGCTGTACGAACGGTATGCGAAAAGAGTCATTGATCTGGTTCTGGGCATCGTGATCTTGGTGGTATTTTCACCGGTATTTTTGATCCTCATGATCTTGATCAAGCTTGATTCCAGAGGTCCGGTATTCTTCAGGCAGAAGCGAGTAGGAAGAGACAAAGAATATTTCAGCATTCTGAAGTTTCGAACCATGCGCACGGATGCGCCGAAAGATATGCCGACGCATTTGCTTCAAAATCCGGATGCCTTCATTACAAGAGTTGGGAAGTTTCTAAGAAAAACGAGTCTTGATGAACTTCCGCAACTGCTCAATATCATCAAAGGCGACATGTCCTTCATTGGTCCAAGACCTGCGCTTTGGAATCAATTTGATTTGATTGAAGAGCGCGATCGCTACCATGCAAATGAGATCCGTCCAGGAATGAGCGGCTGGGCACAGATCAATGGCAGAGATGAACTGGAGATCAGCGTCAAGGCAAGGCTGGACGGTGAGTATCGCAAACGGATGAGCCTGTTGTTTGACATTCGTTGTTTTGTTGGCACGTTCTTTTCTGTGCTCAGGCAGGATGGTGTCGTAGAAGGCGCGCATCCGATGGAGGAGCAGAAGGGATGAATATCTTTCTGATCACCAATCATTCGTTCATGTTGTATAAATTCCGAAAGGAGCTTATTCAGCAACTATTGGTCAATCATCATGTCACACTTGTCATGCCGGCACGTGAGTATACAGATGCTTTCCGGCAAATGGGATGTGGCATCATGGATGTGGATGTTGACCGAAGAGGAATCAATCCCTTGACTGATTATCGTCTATTGCGTACATATCGAAGGATCTTAAAGCAGCATCATCCGGATATGGTCCTCACTTATTCCATCAAGCCCAATATCTATGCTGGTATGGCTGCAGCAAAGCTTCGAATCCCTTATTGTGCCAATATCACTGGTCTTGGCACAGCGTTTCAAAAGCCGCTGCTAGCGCGCTTCGTTACTGTACTTTATCGTTACGCGTTTCGTAAAGTAAAAACAGTATTTTTTGAGAATCAGAGCAATTTGAATGAGTTTCTGAATCGCTCCATTCTCAAGAAAGAGAAGACATGTCTGTTAGATGGCGCTGGCATCAATCTTCAGGAATTTCACTGTGAAGCATATCCTGAAAATTCAACGACTAGTTTTATCTTCGTCGGAAGGATCATGAAAGAAAAAGGCATTGATGAATTACTGGAAGCTTTTCGAAGGTTGGAAGATGATCATGAACAAGTTCATCTGGATATCGTCGGACCATTTGAGGATGACTACAAAGAAGAGATGAATAAGCTTGCACATGATCCCAATTGCCGATATTGCGGCTTTCAAAATGATGTCAGACCGTTTCTATCAAAAGCACATTGTCTTGTGCTTCCTTCGTATCATGAAGGAATGGCAAATACCATTTTAGAGGCTGCGGCATGCAGCCGGGCAGTCATTGCCAGCGATATTCCAGGATGCAAAGAAGGAATCAAAGATCAAAGAAGCGGCTATTTGGTCAACGTAAAAGATGCGAATGACCTTTATGAGAAAATGAAACGATTTACGCATTTAACCAATGAAGAAAAGCGGCAAATGGGCAGAGAAGGAAGAAAGCTGATGGAACAGAAGTTTGATAAGCAAAAGGTTGTTGATCAAACTGTTTCCGCGATTGAAAGACAGGAGTGATGTAATGAGAGAATTACTGATTATTCTTGCCATTGTAACAAGTCTGGCTTATTTGTCACAGAGACAGTCGATGAAAATCACAAACGGAGATGGCAGAAAACATTGGGATATCTATTTGATCATCCTGCTTGTCTTTCTGATCCTGTTTGCGGGACTGAGAACCAGCTATAACGACACAGGAAACTACATTGTTGGATTTAAGGCTTCAGTCGGAATTGGAGAGTTTCTTTCAAATTCAGAAAACCTTCAACCATTAGAGAATCCATTGTTTTATGGCTTTCAAGCATTGATCAGATCATTTACAGATAATGTAAATGTATTTTTTATGATTTGTGCTGTTATCGTAAATTTCCTGAATGTGCGCTTTATCAAGCGAAACACAGAAATTAATGATTTTGCGTTCAGTATGTTTCTCTACGTGGCTTTAGGTACGTTGATGTTATCCATTGCGGCACAAAAGCAAATTCTTGCGATGTCCGTCCTGACGTTAGCATTGAATCGGTTGATTGATCGCAAATACATCAGTTATTACATCATTGTGTTGATTGCTGGATTGATCCATTCCTATGCATGGCTCTTTTTGTTCTTCCCATTGCTTGTGACAAAGCCATGGAGCTTCAGAACATTTGTTTTGTTAGGAATCACGGTTGGCATTATGTCTGTGTTTCAGACCGCAATCGAAACATTTGTGGAAGTCGCTGACCAGGCAGGAAAGAACATTCCTATGGAAGAAGTATTTGACGGCAATCGGATGAATATTTTTCGAGTAGCTGTTTACGCCGTTGTACCTATCACAGCACTTTTATTTAAAAGAAGAATTAATGATCAGATTGATCGCAGACACAGCATATTTATTCAAATGAGTGTAGTTTGTTTGGTCTTTATGATGTTAGGAACAATGAATGGTGCCAATATGTTTGGTCGCAGCGCGAACTATTTTGAAATCGGTATGATCTGCGTTATGCCTTGGATAATTCGGCATTTGTTTACCAGGCAATCAGTCATGATGGTTACATTGATTGCCTCTATGTGTTTTATTGGGTTTTATCTTTATGACAATGATGGATTCAATATTAATTATCATTATATTTCTCCAATACAATTTATTTCTGAAGTCATCTAAAGGGGGATGATCATGAAACAGCCAATCAGAGTGTTGCATGTCGTAACATATATGGGACGTGGCGGATTGGAAACGATGCTAATGAACTATTATCGCCATATTGATCGTACAAAAGTACAGTTCGATTTCCTTGTACATCGCGATTTTGAAGCGGATTATGATCAAGAAATCATTGAGTTAGGTGGAAGAATCTACCATGTTTCTAGATTGATTCCGTGGAGCAGAAAGTATAAACAAGAATTAAAATACTTTTTTCAGCATCATCCGGAATATAAAATCGTTCATGTACATCAGGACTGCTTGAGTTCAGTAGCGTTAAAATGTGCAGAAGAGTGCGGTATTCCTGTTCGCATTGCACATTGTCATAGTAAAACATTAAAAGTTAGTTTAAAAAGCATTATAAAAAATTATTATATGAAAAAAATTCCAAGATTTGCAACAGATTGTTTTGCATGTAGCAAAGTGGCCGGAGATTGGATGTTTTCAGGCCATGCGTATCATCTTATGCCTAATGCAATCGAAACAGATTTATATACCTATTCACAAGAAAAAAGAAAACAAATTCGTACTATTCTTCACTTGGGAAATAGTTTTGTTATTGGACATGTGGGACGATTTGATTCATTAAAAAATCAGAGTTTTTTAGTGGAGGTTTTTGCCGAGTTCATAAAATTGAATAACAATGCGAGATTGATATTAGTGGGAAATGGTAAAAATCGAATTCGAATAGAGAATAAGGTGAAAAAGCTAGGATTGGAGGAAAAAGTGATTTTTACTGGAGTACGTAGTGATATCAATGATTTGTTACAGGCTATGGATATATTTGTCTTTCCGTCATTGTATGAAGGATTGGGTATTGCAGCAATAGAAGCTCAAGCTTCAGGTTTACCATGTATTCTATCTAATCGAGTTCCGAAAGAATGTAAGTTAACACAAGATGTGGAATTCTTGCCCTTGACCGAAGCACCTATTATCTGGGCAAAGCAAATTTTTAATTATCAAAATTATCTACGTAAAAACACTTGCTTTGATATTTATAAAGCTGGATATAATATTTGTGAAAATGCTATGAAATTGCAAAAATACTATTGCGATGAGGTGGACTATGTGTGATGTATGCTTTTTGACAGTTTTTACACCTACGTATAACAGAGCACATACTTTACCACGAACTTACGAGAGCTTGTGCAAGCAAGATAATAAAAACTTCGTTTGGTTAATTGTTGATGATGGCTCTACAGACAAAACAAAAGAATTAATACAGGATTGGCAAAGAAAAGATAATGGATTTGAAATAAAATATATTTATAAAGAAAATGGAGGAATGCATACAGCTCACAATTTAGCGTATGAAAACATTCATACCGAGCTAAATGTTTGTATAGATTCGGACGATTGTTTGGCAGCTGGTGCAGTAAAAAAAATATATCTTAAATGGCAAGAAATAAAGTATCAAAACTATGCGGGAATTATTGGTCTTGATTCTGATTTAAAGGGAAATATCATAGGCAAAGGGTTTCCAGATAATTTGAAAGAAACAACTTTGACTGGATATTATTCTTCAGGAGGAAAGGGGGATAAAAAACTAGTTTATCGGACTGAAGTGATTAATAAATACTCACCTTATCCAGTTTTTGAAGAAGAAAAGTACGTTGCTCTTGCCTATAAATATAGACTTATAGATCAAGATTATAAATTAGCTGTTCTTAATGAGGTTCTTTGTAATGTCGAATATCAAGAAGATGGTTCTAGTGCCACTATGTGGAAACAATATGTTCGGAATCCAAAAGGATTTGCTTTTTGGAGAAAAGTATGTATGCAGTATCCTATGTCAAGAAAGAAGCTATGGATAGATTGTATTCATTATGTTTCTGAAAGTATTATAGCGGAGAATAAACAATATATTAAAGAATCTCCAAGAAGGATAATGACAATAATAACAATCCCCTTCGGCACTTTATTATCAATTTACATTAAGATGAAAGCAAAAACATCTTAATGATGTTTTGTATGATGATTAATACAAATGGAAATTAGAAATAGTATATACTATTTTGACTATTGTCGTAGGTAGAAGATGTTTATAGGCCTTAAATAAAGTTATATAAAGAGATGTAATTTTCTTAATTTACAGTTTTCTTTTTGATTTAGAAGAAATGAGAAACGTTCTAGTTCATTATCTAAACTGAAGCTATGTCAAGAAAGTATGGTACAGAAAAATCTTCTAGTGCTAAAGTTAGGGAAGTTCTTTATTTAGGATACCTACATCATATGCTTTTTTTTGGTGAAGATACTATACTTTGAAAATATTAGTTTACATAAAGAGGTTACAATAGAAAGAACTAATAGAGGTATTAACTTTACAGTTGGTGCAGACATCCAGATCATATTAATAATAATGATTCGATTGAGCTTAATAGCTATTTAAATGTAGATATTCCAGATTATTCTTTCGTTATTGGTAATCCAGCAAAAATACATCATAGAGAAAATACAATAGTAGATTGTGCTGTTTTTAAATACTGTGATGATAACATATGGAGGATATTATGAAAAAAATACTTTTTCTTATTCATGATCTCGGCCCTGGAGGGGCTGAAAAAGTGTTAATAAATTTAGTTAATAACATGAATACTAGTGAATTCGCAATAACGGTAATGACGATATTTGATGTAGGAATAAATAGAAAATATTTGAAGAAGAATATTAGATATTTGACATGTTTTAAAAAAGCTTTTCGTGGGAATTCTCATATAATGAAAATATTATCACCGGAAAGACTGCACAATCTTTTTATTAATGAACATTATGATATCGAAGTTGCATATTTGGAAGGCCCCTGTGCACGCATTGTCAGTGGATGTAAAAATAGGGATACAAAACTAGTAGCATGGATTCATATTGAGCATCAGAATGTCAATCGATTATCTAGATCCTTTAGAAATTATCAGGAGACAGAAAAATGCTATAATCGTTTTGATAAAATTGTATGTGTGTCAGAAACTGTAAAGAAAGATTTCTTATCATTGATTAATTTGAAGGCTCCAATTTGTGTGCTATATAATACAAACGAATATAGCAAAATTCTTCGATTATCTAAAGAGACTGTAGACAGAAATTTATTTATCAATAAGGATTTTAAACTTGTTGCAGTTGGAAAACTCTTGCCAAATAAGGGATTTGATAGGTTATTGAGTATAATTAATCAGCTAAGAAAAGAAACCTATGGGATTCATCTGTATATTTTGGGAGTTGGTCCTGAAGAAAAGAAATTAAAAAAATATACAGAAGATCATAATTTGACAAATTATGTTGATTTTTTAGGTTATCAAGATAATCCTTATAAATATGTTTCAAAGTGTGATTTATTTGTATGCTCAAGTTATCGGGAAGGGTTTTCTACAGCAGCAACGGAGGCATTGATGGTTGGAACGCCTGTTTGTACTGTAAGTGTTTCAGGAATGACGGAGATGTTAGGTGAAAATAATGAGTATGGTGTAGTGACAGAGAATAATGATAAATCTTTATTTGAAGGAATAAAATGTTTACTTGATGATAAAACTCTGTTGAACTATTATCGTACAAAAGCGTTTGAGAGAGGAAAAATGTTTAATACAGAAAGTACTGTAGATGCAGTTGAAAAAATGTTACTTATGCTGTGATTGCTAGTAGGGTTTTGGCAGTGATTGAAAGAGTGGATTTTTGTTGTAAATACTATTCTGATTTTACAACAATTGAATTGTTCTTGAATGATTATATTGTAAGGAAAGTAGGCTGTTTTATGAATGAAAGAATTGTAGTTGTGGTTCCGGTATATAATTTAGAGAGTTTTCTTTCTCGCTGTATTGACTCACTTCTTGCACAAACATATGAAGATTATGAGATCATTCTTATAGATGATGGCTCTAATGATGGTAGTGAGATTCTTTGTGATCAGTATGTCCAGAAATATCCCGAAAAAATTCAATGTATCCATAAACCAAATGGAGGACTATCATCAGCACGAAATGCTGGAATTGATGTTGCAAATGGAAAATACATAATTTTTCCTGATCCTGATGATTGGGTTGATCGAAACTATCTTCAGCAACTAATGGATTTACAAATGCAGTATTCTCCAGATTTAGTTTGTATTGGGTATAATATAGAGTTTGATAATACTTGCATTCCTACTAATTTGGGTCAGAAGAGATGTATAATGTCTAAGCAAGAAGCTCAAAAAGCTTTGTTTTTTCCACCATATATTAGCGGATTTGCTTGGAATAAACTATATCAATTAGATATTATCCGCATGCATAAATTGCGCTTTTTAGATGATGTAGGAATAACAGAAGATTTAGATTTTGCATTTCGTTATTTACAGTATTGTGAAAAAGTGGTTTTTTCTCCAGAAGAAAGACTTTATCATTATTATCAAAGACAAGGGGCGGCTACGAACAGCAGGTTCTCATATAAAAAAATAGAATCTATTAAAACTTATAAAAAGATAATTGCAGTAGCAGAGGATAAAGAAATCATTCAAGCTTCAGAGGAGGAAATATGTAATACAGCAATTAATTTAGTTTGCGATTATCAGGAAAGCCATCTGAAGAACGAGAAAATTTGGAATGAAATCCATCAGTATTTGGGTCAATATTTAAAATCTTATTGTACTAGCCAACGCTATGGCTTTGGAAGAAAAGTACAAGCAATTTTAGCGTATTATATGCCAAAATTTTATGTTTTCTTTAAAAAACAATCTAATAAAAAAGTGTGAGGCAAAGCTTATGATTATAGCAGTTATCGTAACGTATAATAGAAAAGAATTATTAGTTAGGAATATTCAGATGCTCTTAAGACAGACAAAGTTTATAGATAAGATTATTATTGTTGATAATTGTTCGACAGATGGGACAGTTGAATATTTAATAGAAAATGGATGGTTGGAAAATAATAGATTTATATATATTAAAACAGAATCAAATATTGGTGGAGCTGGTGGATTTTATGTTGGTTCTAAGACAGCTTTTGATGCAGGAGCTGACTGGATTGTTTTGATGGATGATGATGGCTATATGGCAGATGAATATACAATGGAATTTCTTTATACGAAAGGCAAACGTCTTTATCAAAGTGGTTGCGGTAATAAAATGTTGTTTGTGAACGCTTTGGTGCAACAGGGAGATATGTTATCTTTTAAAATGGGATCGAAATATACTGTCAAACAAGCTGTGGGGAGTGCAACAAATGGCATTATTGAAGGAGAAGCAAATCCTTTTAACGGAACTATGATTTCGAAAGAATTGGTTAATACTATAGGTTATCCAAATCGAGAGTTTTTTATTAAAGGAGATGAAGTAGACTATAAGCAAAGAGCGTTAGATGCAGGTGGATATGTAGCTACAGTTATAGATGCACGCTATATTCACCCGAGACCAGATACCAGAGAAAAAGTGGTGTTGGGTAAAAAAGTTCCTTTTTTCGTAGAAGCGCCTTGGAAAGAATATTATGCAGCGAGAAATTTTACTTATATGTATAAGAAAAAAGGATGGTATAAAGCGATAGCTTTCGAATTGATTTTTGTAAAGCTTCTTGCAATTTTATCAATGAAATGTAAAAAAATCAGTACAATTAGAATGTTAGGTAAAGGTGTGAAAGATGGATGGAAGGGGAAATTGGGTGCAACAATAAAACCATGAGGGAGGTGTAGTGATGCAGCCACTTATTTCGATTATAATTCCAGTATTTAACGGTGAAGAATTTGTGGAGAAATGTGTAGATAGTGTTTTAACACAGACATTAAAGGAATTGCAAATCATTATTATTGATGATGGATCGACAGATCATACATTAGAAATCGTAAATAAATTGGCGGCTAAGGATAAAAGAATCACCATAATTCACCAAGATAATGCGGGTGTTTCTAAAGCAAGAAATATTGGATTGTGTGCAGCAGCATCAGAGTGGATTATATTTGTTGATGCGGATGATACGATTGCTCCGGATTACTGTGATTCAATGTTGAAGGCAGCCATATTTCTTGAAGCAGATGTGGTAATTGCTCATCCATACATAGAGGGGGAACCTCAAAACGATATTCTACAAGAGAAAGAAAAGTTAATTCAAGCTTGTTTATCTTATGATGAAATGAGTTACCCTTTTAATATTGATGCACCATGGGGGAAAATTTTTTGTCGCAAGATTATTGATGATCATCATATATGCTTTCCAGAGGAACTTATTCGTTCGGAAGATGCGTTCTTCTGTTTACAGTTTTATGAAGTTGCTTCGAAAATTGGCATATTGAACAAGTTTGGATATTGCCATAGTGAGAGAGAAGGATCGCTTTGTCGTAGTTTTATGAAAAATGCTCCAGAAATATTGGAAAACATTTTGCACGAAAATCATCAATGGGTTATAAAAAATCATCCTGATGAAAAAAAGTATGTGAGTGCTATGTGGTATCGGGTACTGCCAGGAATTGTGGAATGTGAGAGAACCTTTTTTCTACATTCAGAATTTTCGGGAGATTTAGTAAGGGAATATCAACATTTTTTGAAGCAGTTATTGGTCAATCAGGCAATTCATAGTCTCAGATTTAGGGATATAAAATGCAAACAATATTGGTTAAGACTGTTTTTTTATAAAATTCATCTTGGTTGGTTATTTATCTTGGTAAAGGAGAAAAATAATGAAAACAAGGTTGCAAATGCTAAAACAAAAAATTATTGAAACGTATTTATTCAATTATATTTCAGCTCAATTACATTTTATAAAGCGAAGAAGGGAGCTGAAAAAAATCGTTGGAAGTTTAATTGATAAATATCGAATGAAGCCGATGGAGGAAGAAAACTTAAATTGTGAGATTTCTGATTATGTGTGGGTGTGTTGGTGGCAAGGAGAGAACGATATGTCACCCATTGTGAGAAAATGCTATGATCAAATAAAAGAATTAAATACAAATAAACAGGTGATTTTAATTACTGAAGAAAATGTAAATAAGTATGTAACTTTTCCATCTTTTATTATAGAAAAATATCATAAAGGAATCATAACAAAAACTCATTTGTCAGATATTCTTCGCACAGAATTGCTATGCAAATATGGTGGTGTGTGGATGGATATAACTTTAATTACTTGGACACGTATTCCTGATTCTTTTTTTGAATTTCCATTTTACACCGGGCATTTTGCATATGATAAATATGATTTTAATATATCGAGAAATAGATGGACTTCGTTTTTTTTAGTAGCACGCAATCCTAATAATGTGCTTTTTCAATATCTAGCAGATTTTTGGAGATTATATTGGAGGCAAAAAGATTGTTTGATTGAATATTTTTTAATTGATTATGCAATTGATTTTGGATATAAATATATATCAACAATTCGAAAAGAAATAGATTTAGTTCCTATAAACGGTTGTGGGAATAATGTATGGCAATTATTAAAGATACTGCCAAATCAGTTTAAAGATGAAGTGATTGAAAAAATTAAAAAAGAAAACTGGATGCAAAAACTCTCCTATAGAGGAGAAAACAAGATTCAAGAAAAATCTAATTCCCCAGAAAATAGTATATATAAGAAATTGTTTTTAGATTAGAAAATTGTGAGGAAAATAAAAGTGAATAACATGCCTTTAATTTCAGTTATTGTTCCTGTATATAACGCCGAACACTATTTAAAAGAGTGTATTATCAGTATCATCAATCAGACAGTATATGATTTAGAGATTATTTTGATTAATGACGGTTCAACAGATAAAAGTGGTGAAATCTGCGATCATTTTTCGAGTAATGATAGAAGGGTTATAAGTATTCATCAAGCAAATTTAGGTGTTAGTGCTGCAAGAAATAAGGGTTTGCAAGTAGCAAAGGGAAAGTATATAGCTTTTGTTGATTCTGACGATATTTTGCCAAAGGATGCATATGAAAATTTGTTGAAATTAATTAAGGAAGATCACCTTGTTATAGGGCAGGTTCAAATGATATCGGAAGATGGTAAGCTACAGAATTATTCGAGTTTTGGGAAGAGAGAGATGTCTCAAGAGGAGTTCTTAAAAGAGTTGTTTCTTGAAAAGAAATTGCCATATTTGGGATATCCAGTAGATAAACTCTATTTTAGACATATTATAGAAAAAAATCACTTACGTTTCAATGAAAAGATAAGACTAAATGAAGATCGCTTGTTTGTATTAACTTATTTAATTCATTGTAAGGGAGCTGTTTTTTGCAAAGATGTAGTGTATTACTATCGCCAGCGAAGTAAAGGTATCATTATTTCAACAAGGAGAAATACCACTGTGACAAATAGTGAAATGACTGTCTTGAAATCTTTTCAAGAAATGCAGAAGATTTGTCGAGATTATTCAGAGGAGTTGTATTTTATTTGTAGTAGAAAAGCTTTTGAAAGCGCATTAGATTTATTAAATAGGGTATCTAAAGACGATAGGGAAAAACAAAAAGTATTAAAAAGTTTTCTAAGAAATAATAGCCGGATTTGTTTAGCTAACCCTCAATATAATGCATTTGATAGAATAAAAATAATTACTCATACAGTATTGAAAAGATAGGAGAGATAGAAATGAATAACTTAATTTCTGTTATTGTCCCAGTTTTCAAAGTAGAACGATTTTTATCACGATGTATAAAAAGTATTCAAAACCAAACATATAAAAATATTGAGATTATTCTTGTAGATGATGGTTCTCCCGACTGCTGTCCTGAAATATGTGATGCATATGCACAAATGGATTCTCGTATTCAAGTGATACATAAAAAAAATGGTGGTTTATCTGATGCACGAAATGCTGGTATAGAAAAAGCAAAAGGAAATTATTTATGCTTTGTGGATAGTGATGATTATATACAACCAGCAATGTTAGAACATATGATGGTGACGGCCCAAAAATATGATGTAAGATTAGTCGTTTCTAATTTAATAGCAGTTGATGAAGAAGGACATCAGGTTGTTTCAAGCAATAAAAGTCCTATCCACGACGGAATATTTACAGCAGAGGAATTACTACCAAAGATATATCAAGAATTAGGATGGTATTATATTGTTGCATGGAATAAACTGTATCATCACAGTTTATTTGATAAAACTCGTTTTCCTATTGGAAAGATACACGAAGATGAGTTTATTGTAGCACAAGTGATGTGGGACGCGAGAAAAATAGCATGTATTGCAAGTGAAGAATACGTTTATACATATCAGCGCAAGGGAAGTATTATGAGTAGCAAGAAAGTACAAAGTCAATGCGACTGGTTAGAAGCACTTTATCAGCGATTTGAGTTTTGTAAAGGGTTTACAACTCTTAACACGTTCAACACAGAAACTAGAGCTGTATATTTTAGAGAATTGAATAACCTATTTCTGATTCCAGAATTGTTTAAGGAAACAACATATAGACAACGAAAAAAAGCTAAAACTCAATATGCTTCAATGGAAGGTAAATCGAAAACAGAGTTAATTAATTGGATATTATTCCAAATAAACCCGAAATTGGAAAATCGAATTGTGCAAAAGATTCGTAAAATGAGAGGATAGTGAGAATGTGGGAAAAGGAAAACAATTGTCAATAAATTTATTAACACAATTGGTTTCATTTGCTCTAAACCTTGGAATCAGTTTCTTTTTAACACCTTATGTCATTGAGTTTATTGGTAAAGATGTATATGGTTTTGTAAGTTTAGCTAACAATTTCACAGGATATGTCTCTGCTTTTACTGTGGCGTTAAATGGAATGTTAAGCCGATATGTGACAATTGCATTTAATAAGAAAGATTATGAATCAGCTGGAAAATATTTTTCATCAGTTTTAATTGCTAATATTGTAATCATGATTATACTTTTGCCTGTCAGTGTAATTTTTGTAGCAAATCTAGGTAATTTTATAAATTTGGCTGCTGGATTCGAAATAGACATTAAACTCTTGTTTGCATTAGTTTTTATTTCTTTTATTATTAATCTTCCGGGATGTTGTTATAATTCGGCTACATATGCTGCTAATCGATTGGATTTAAGTAATATTTCTAATATGTTAGGAAGTGTCCTACGAATTGCAGTCATTATAATAATGTTGCTATCATTAGACCCCCACGTTTGGTATGTAGGACTAGGTTCATTGATATCAACTATTTTCGTTATTATATTGAATAAACACTATAAACGCAAACTGATGCCTCAAGTTAAAATATCGTTTAAATTATTTGAATGGAGATCTGTAAAAGAACTATTAAGCACTGGTATTTGGAACTCTATTAATCAAATGACTCAATTGTTACTAACCGGATTAGATTTAATAATTGCTAATTTGTTTATCAGTGTAACCAGCATGAATCTGCTTTCGTATGCAAAAATGATTCCAACTCAAATGTTAAGTTTAATTGCGACAATAGCTGGCACTTTTGCACCTACTATGACAATAGCTTATGCAAATAACAGTAAAGAGGGTTTTATAAAAGAAACTAATTTTGCAATTAAATTATGTGGTTTTCTTTGCAGTGTTCCGACAATTGGACTTATTGTGTTTGGAGAGGATTTTTTTGGTTTATGGCTTAAGGCACTTTCAGCAGATGAGATACATCTTGTAGCAATACTGTCAATACTTACTATTTTGCCTAATGTGTTTAGTGTATATATATATCCTTTATATACAGTAAATACGGTTACTGCAAAACTAAAAATACCAGTATTAGTGAGTGCTGTAATGGGAGTTGCAAATATTGTAATTGTCTTTATTTTAATTCAGACAACAAATTTAGGAATATATGCTGTTGCTGGTGTAAGTTCTATTTTGGCTCTTGGAAGAATTTTGATTTTTGTTCCTGTTTATGCTGCTCATAGCATAAATGCTAACTATATTACATTTTATAAACCGTTAATTCGAGGAATTATAAGTAGTGGAATAATGTTGCTAGTTTTTATTCTGATTCGTAATGTTTTTGGTATCAATGACTGGGTTAGTTTTTTTGTTGTATGTGGGATAAGTGCGATTTTGGGATATATTATAGTTTTTACGATTGTTTTCAGTAGGGATGAAAAGAAAAAAGCTCTAAGTATATTTAAAAATAAGGTGAAGGGGTGACTATATGAAAATTGGAATTGTTACTGTTCAGGATTCTAATAATTTTGGCTCTTTTTTGCAAGCTTATGCACTTCAGTTTACACTTCATCAATTTGGACATGAGGTTGTATTTATTAGAAGCCGTTCAAAGAAATATATTAAGGATCTTTTTTTCCGTACGCGACCTATCAAAAGAGAGTATCTTCATTTGTTTAAATTTGCTAAGGAAAACTGGAATGGATGGAAAAAGTTTCAGCGCTTTCAGAAAGAACAAAAATGTTTCCGTGTGCTGGACTCTTATAAAGATGAGAAATTAGATCTGGTAATTTTGGGAAGTGATGAGATATGGAATGTTCAAACAGAAGTTTTCAGGAATTCCATTTTTTACGGTGTGGGAATGAAACCTGTAATGGCATATGCAGTTAGTATTGGAAATGCAACAATAGATGATATGCAATGTATTCCTTACGAGAATTTTAAGCATATTTCACCGATATTGGTGAGAGACGCTCATACATCAGATTTTTTAAAAACAATTCAGATTGAAACTTCAGTTGTTTGTGATCCCACCTTTCTAGTAGATAAATCAATTTTTTATCGTCCGTATCAGAATAAATTGTTCAATGGTATTCCTTTTATACTTGTATATTCTTATGGGTTGAACAATCAAACTGTTAGGGGTATACGTGAGTTTGCAAAAAGGAATAATTTACGAATTCTCTCAGCTTGTTTTCCTTTCTCATGGTGCGATGGAATACTTGATTGTGCAGCTTTAGATTTCTGTGCAGTTTTGGAACAAGCGCAGTTTGTATTCACTTCAACTTTTCATGGAACAATTTTTTCTATTTTGAATCATAAGAAATTTGTAAGTTTACCTCAAAGCAGAAAAACAAGTGATCTACTTGAAGTCTTGAAATTAACTGACAGATTAGTTAGCGATAAAGAATGTGATTCTGACGTATTACAGGAGAAACTAGTAGAACATATTATAGATTACACATATGCTGATCAAAATATAGAAAAGATGCGTAACAATTCATTAAATCTACTCAAAAGTGCTTTGAAAAAATATGAATAACAGGCTAATAATTGATATTATATATTTTGCCTTATTGACTGGTGGAGATATTAAATGAAAAACAAAAGTATATTATTTGAAAGTAAAGAAGACTGTTGTGGTTGTGGTACCTGCAAAGTAGCCTGCCCTAAACATGCGATAACATTGGAAACTGATGCATATGGTTTTGTATATCCTGTTATTGCTGATAAATTATGCATAGATTGTGGTATATGCAGAAAAGTTTGTGCTTATCAGCAAAAGAAAGAAAATAATACGCCAAAAAAAGTTTATGCAGTATCATTAAAAAATGCAGATAAATTACGATACTCTGCATCTGGAGGCGCTTTCAGGGGAATAGCAGAACGATGTATTGAAGCAGGTGGAATTGTATTTGGAGCATCGCTTATATCGGAGAATGGGAAATTAGTTGTTAAGCATTGTTCTGCAACAACAAAAGAAAAACTGAAAAAGTTGCTTGATTCTAAGTATGTTCAAAGTGATTTGAGTGATACATTTGTTACCGTAAAAAATTATCTAAAAAAAGGAAAGTTAGTTTTATATTCTGGTACTCCATGTCAAATTGTAAGTTTGAAGGCTTTTTTAGGAGTTGATTATAGTAATTTATTAACAATAGATTTGGTATGTCACGGTGTTCCCAGCAGTTCAATGTTTCAAGATTATATTAAATATGAAGAAAAAAAGTTAAAAACAACTATTAAGGATTTTAAGTTTAGAGATAAGGATTTTGGAGAAGGGTTCAATGCAAGACTGCTTTACTCTACAAATGGACAAATTAAGGAACGTATACTTCCCAGTTATAAATCTTCTTATTATGAATTATTTTTGGAAGGTAGTATTTATAGATCTAATTGTTATCAATGTCCGTATGCAAATGAGTATCGACCTGGAGATTTGACCATTGGTGATTTCTGGGGAATTGAAGTGGAACATCCGGAATATCTACAACCTGATGGACAACTTAATCAATCTGATGGAATATCCATGCTAATGATTAATTCTGAAAAGGGGGAGACCCTGTTTAATAAATGTGAATCTTTATTCTGGAACTATCCTTCTACATTTGAGAATGTTTCAAAACATAATAAACAGTTGAAACAACCAAGTTCTCCAGGAAAAAATAGAGACTTAGTTTTAAAATTGTATAAAGAAAAAGGGTATGAAGCTGTTGATAGATGGTTTTGGAAACGAAAGCGAAAGGAAAAAATGATAGAATGTTTAAAATATCATGCACATAATGATATACCTAAACCTATACGTACAATTGCTAAGAAAGTCATCGGAAGAAAATAGAAATAGGATAGTTTGAAAGGAGAAAGATTATGTCTGATTATTATTATACAGATGAAAGAAATGCACAGATAGTAATTTCTTTGTTAAAAGCACATGGAATAAAAAAAATAGTCGCTAGTCCGGGAACAACTAACATTTGTCTAGTTGCAAGTCTACAGCAAGATCCTTTTTTTGAAATTTATTCGTCTGCTGATGAAAGGTCTGCTGGCTACATAGCGTGTGGCTTATCAGCAGAAAGCGGCGAACCCGTAGTATTAAGTTGTACTGGTGCAACTGCATCAAGAAACTATATGTCGGCATTAACAGAGGCATATTATCGCAAACTTCCAATTTTAGTTATAACTTCCTCTAGAAGTAATTTTCAGATTGGTCACAATATTGACCAAGTAACAGATCGCACAGTATTACCAAAAGATGTAGCAAAATTAAGTGTTCAATTACCTTTGATTTTTAATAATGATGAGGCTGAATGGGGATGTATAATTGCAGCAAACAAAGCGATACTAGAACTTTCACATCGTGGAAATGGTCCGGTTCACATTAATTTGGAAACAAGTTATAGTTGGAATTATGATGTCAAAAAATTGCCAGATGTCAGAGCGATTTATCGTTTTTCGAATGAGAGTAATTTACCTAAAGTAAAGGCTGAGAGAATTGCTATAATGGTAGGAGCTCACTTAAAATGGGATGACAGACTTGTAGGAACTGTAGAGAGGTTTTGTGAGTTTTATAATGCAGTAGTGCTCTGTGATCATACAAGTAATTACAAAGGAAAATATGGAATATTTGCAAATCTTTCGACACAACAAAGAAATTTTGATTCTATCATAAAAAAAGCCGAAATGATAATTCATCTAGGTGATATTAGTGCTTCCAATTATAATATAGAAGCGAAGGAAGTATGGCGAGTAAATCCTGATGGGGAATTGCGTGATCCATACAAAAAGCTGCATTATGTATTTGAAATGGAAGAAGTTGTTTTTTTTGAAAAATATGTAGATATATCGAACAAAAAAAAGAAAACAGAGTTTTATGATCAATGTTCAGATGAACTAAAAGAATTAAAAGAATCTTTATTGGAAGCATTAAACAATATGCCATTTTCTAATATATGGATTGCATCTCAAACGGCAAGTAAATTGCCTGAGAATTCAATACTACATATGGGAATACAAAACTCTCTACGCTCATGGAATTTCTTTGAAATACCGAAAAGTGTTTTAGCGTATTGCAATACGGGAGGATTTGGAATTGATGGATGTATCTCATCTGCTATCGGTGCATCGTTAGTGAACAGAAACAGAATTATTTATTGCATTTTAGGTGATCTTGCCTTTTTCTATGACATGAATTCATTAGGAAACCATCATATATCTAACAATCTAAGAATCTTGCTTATTAATAATGGTAAAGGTACTGAATTCAAGCTAACAAGCAATCCAGGATCAATGTTTGAAGATAAGGCAGATGAGTTTATTGCTGCAGGAGGGCATTATGGAAATAAGTCTAAATCTCTTGTACGACACTATGCTGAGGATTTAGGCTTTGAATACATTAGTGCTTCCAATAAAGAAGAGTATATGAAGAATATGAGTAGGTTTATAATACCACAATTAACAGAAAAACCAATGGTTTTTGAAGTATTCACTAACGACATGGATGAAGTATCTGCATTGCAAACTGTAAGAACACTCAAATGCTCAAATGAAACCGATTCAGCAAAACAAGTGGTAAAAGGAATTGTTAAAGATCTGATTGGAGATAAGGGCGTAGGCGTCTTCAAAAAAATAATGAAGAAATAAAATAATGCCTATGAATATCATGGAGGTTAGAATTATATGAGAATTGGTATTATGTCAATGCAGAGAATTGAAAATTATGGTTCTTTTCTACAATCTTATTCGTTGCGCAAGATATTAGAAGAATTAGGACATCAAGTAATATTTGTGGATTATATGATTGAACCATGTATTGTACATGAGCCTGCGCAAGATATTCCACACTATTCTATACCACACCGCATAGTAAGAAAAACTTATTATCTAGCTAAAGATATTATAAGACATTTGGATGGTGAGAAAGCGGAGGAACAGCGAATTGATAGTATGAGACTAAGGATAAAATATCCCGAATACTTGAGAGCATTGGGCATAACGGAACGACGAATAGAGAATACTCCAGTTGATGTTCTTGTGGTTGGAAGTGACGAGGTTTTTAATTGCTTGCAGACTAATCCGGCTGTTGGATATTCAAAACAGTTGTTTGGAAATTATCATCAAGCAAATAAAATAGTTAGCTATGCAGCGAGTGCAGGATTTACTACAATAGATGGTTTGAAAAAATATGGGATATACGATGAAGTGTCTGATATGTTAAAAGACAACTTTTGTTGTATATCGGTCAGAGATGATAATACGTATAATTTAGTTAAGACATTAACTGGAATTACTCCTGAAATGCACCTTGATCCAGTTTTGGTAGGAGATTTTTCTGGACAAATTATTGAAAAACACGATTTGGATAAATATGTTGTTGTTTATTCATACGAAGAAAGGATGAGTGATCGAACTGACGAAGCTGAAGCAATACAGAGATTTGCACATGAAAATGGATTAAAGACAGTATCAATTGGTAATTTTCAAAAGTGGACAGATTTAAAAATAAAGGCATCTCCCTTTGAACTATTAGGATATATAAAAAATGCAGATTATATTATTACTGACACATTTCATGGCACGATTTTTTCTATAGTTTTAAAAAAGCAATTTGTGACAATTGTACGCGAAAGTAATAAACAAAAATTGAACGCACTTTTAAAGAAATTTTCTCTCGAAAATCGTCAATTAAGAGAACTTTCAGAATTGAGTGAAATATTGGTAGACCCGATCGATTTTAGCAAGGCAAATTATGTGCGTGAATTTGAAAGAAAGAGAACAGTTGACTATTTATCTAAAGTTTTGGAAGAATGAAATGTATTAGGATATTATTTTACTAATGATTTGAAAACGGAAACATGAAGAAGGTTGATACTTAAATAAGATTACTATGGATGGTGTTACATTATATAGGCAAAAGATTAAATGTGTTAAATCTCTGACAAAAATATGGATTAAGTATAAGAAAAAAGCTATGTTCAGATTCAAAAAAGTGAACAACTAAGTGATGTTATGGAGAATATTTTAGATACATGAAATGGAGAAAAATATGTTAGATTATTTGGTAGTAGGTTCAGGATTATTTGGAGCTGTATTTGCACAGCAGGCTAAAGAGAATGGAAAGAGCGTACTTGTTATTGACAAAAGAAATCATATTGCAGGCAATATCTACACAGAAAATGTTAAAGGAATTAATGTTCATAAATATGGCGCCCATATTTTTCATACAAATAATAAAAAAGTATGGGAATATGTTAATCGTTTTACTGATTTTAATAGATTTACTAATTCTCCTGTAGCATATTATAAAGGTGAATTGTATTCATTACCTTTTAATATGTATACATTTAATAAAATGTGGGGTGTAATATCTCCAAAAGATGCAATGAATGAAATTGAAAAACAAAAAAGAAAGGAAGGTATAAAGAAACCATCTAATTTAGAAGAACAAGCTATTTCTTTAGTTGGACGAGATGTTTATGAAAAACTAGTAAAAGGATATACAGAGAAACAGTGGGGGAGAAAATGTTGTGATTTACCTGCATTTATAATCAAACGATTGCCAGTGAGATTTGTTTTTGATAATAATTATTTTGACGCTTTGTTTCAAGGTATTCCTACCCATGGTTACACAGATCTAATCGCGAATATGTTGAATGGTATTGATGTTGAACTTGGAGTTGATTATCTAAAAAATAAAGAAAAGTATGATAATATGGCAAAAAGAATTGTTTACTCAGGTCCTATTGATGCTTATTTTGATTATAAATATGGGTATTTAGAATATAGATCATTAAGATTTGAAGAAGAAGAATATGAATTTAATAATTATCAGGGAAATGCTGTTGTAAATTATACAGATGGCGCTATACCTTGGACACGTATCATTGAACATAAATGGTTTCAATTTGGAAAAAATGCAGATGGTCATGACATTTCAAATACGATAATCAGTAAAGAATTCAGTAAAGAATGGCATCCTGGAGAAGAGCCATATTATCCGGTTAACGATAAAAAAAATCAGAAATTATACGAAAAATATCGGGTATTATCGCAAAAACAAAATGATGTAATTTTCGGTGGAAGATTAGGTGAGTATAGATATTATGATATGGATGCTGTTATTGAATCAGCATTAAATAAGTCTGAGCTAGAATTGCAAAACATCAATCAATAAAAATACATTTTTATAGTGATGGCAACTGTGAAAAATGGCACAATCTTCTTTTTGCTTATAGAGATAAAATGCTGAGGTATTGTGCTTAAAATAATTGCAGTTTTTATGAGGTGAGCGAATATGAGCAAATCAAGGAATTCTTCGGGAATGTGAGGGAATGTGACCAATCATGTGTAAGTAATATTCGACAGGTTTGAGAGTGTAATATAAACTGTGTAAGTTGAGAACATACAGCTCAACTTTCACGG
>ERZ1643246.1109-NODE-1109-length-30415-cov-6.605303_pt1 | contig 30415 bp, 25 predicted proteins | sample MGYA00579265_ERZ1643246 | MGnify/ENA primary metagenome ERZ1643246 (study PRJEB29033, sample SAMEA4952261) | chicken gut metagenome | biome: Broiler Chicken; feature: Gastrointestinal Tract; material: Caecum | place: Ireland | collected 2018 | study: Broiler...
TGAAGCTCTCCAGCTCCAAGAGTAAAATCAAAGACGGAATAACCTACAACTGCGAGTGCTACATCTGCCGCACCTATGCAAATCTCGGCAAGAACTACTGCACTACCCACGCCATTCAGAGAAAAGATATTGAAGAAATTGTGCTTGCGGATATCCGCGCAAAGTGCGACTTCGTTCTAAAAGACGAAAATGCCGCACGGGAAGAATTTCTGAAAAGCAAGTCCAAACGCTCCGTCACGGCAAGAAATTCTGACCTTAAACAGCTCAACGCCAAGAAAAAGCGCATGGAAGAGTTAGATGTACTTATCCGTTCTGCCTTTGAGGAAAAGGTCTTAAAGAAGATGCCCGAAAATTTATGCAACTCGCTCTGTGAAGGCTATCAGAATGAACAGCAGACGCTGCAAACCGAGATAGCCGCATTGGAGAGCAAGTTGCAGGAAGAGAGCAAGGATGAAGCCGACATCGAGGAATACATAAGGCGCATAAAGCTGTACGGCAACTGCCCCGAACTGACGAGGGAAATGTGCCTGCAACTGATTGAGTTTATTACCATCGACGCAAAGACGGAGCACAACAACCGCTGGCACCCTCCCGCTCCCAGAAACATTCATATCTATTACAAACTGATAGACAAAGAGCACGCAAATATAAGCGAAAATTAACCATACATTCCTTTTTGTACGCAATATAAAGACAAGATAATAATACTGCGGTGATTTTTTTAATACCCCTTGCAAGGCGGGCAAAAGTGTGTTAAAATAGAGAAAGTGAAAACAGGGCGGAAGCCGCCCCGAATATAGCATGACGGAGGGAAAAATGAATATCTGGCACGACATAGAACAATCGCGCATAACAAAGGAAGACTTTATGGCGTACATAGAGATAACCAAGGGGTCGCGCTCGAAGTACGAGCTGGACAAGCCCACGGGCATACTGCGCCTGGACAGGGTGCTGTACACCTCCACCGTGTACCCCGCGAGCTACGGCTTTATCCCCCGCACGCTTGCCGACGACGGCGACCCGCTGGACGTGCTTGTGCTGTGCAGCGAACCGATACTGCCCGCAACGATAGTGCAATGTTACCCGATAGGCGTGATAAACATGTCGGACGAGGGCGAAGAGGACAGCAAGATAATCGCCATACCTTTCAAGGAGCCGACCTATAACTGCTACACCGACATAGAGCAGCTGCCCAAACACATCTTCGAGGAGATGAGGCACTTCTTTAAGGTGTATAAACAGCTGGAGCACAAGCACACGGCGGTCTCTTCGATAATGGGCAGGGCGGACGCGATAGAGATAATAGAAAAGAGCATAATCGCATACGCCGAAAAATTTCCCCAAAAATAAATCACATTTTTAATTGAAACAGTCGGGGCGCAAAATTTTGCGCCCCGACGTTTTGTTTGCAGTTTATTCAGAACAGATCGGAATACCTTTCAACAAGTTCAGCTATCTGTTCAAGCGTTATTATGCCCTTGCCCACCGCAACTTTGAGATACTGTCCGTTGACCGCATCGAACATTTCTTCGGTCACGGGCACGAGCGCGTTAAGCTCTTCGTAGGTGTACAGCCCGTACTGTTCGATGTCAGCCGCCATTGCCTCTGCATCGTACATCATCGTATCGGGATCGACTTCGAAGATATTGAAGAGCCCGTCTATGCCGCCCGGCATCGAGAGCATGCCGTTTACAAAGTAGCAAAGGTGCCCGTACGTTACGGGGCTGTATGCCGAGGTGCTCTCCTGCGTTATCGTGACATCTTCAAGGACAACCTGCACCATTCCACCCGCGCCCTGCTTTAAGAAGCTGTGCCCTATGTATTGCGCGGCGTGCTTGTCCAGATAAACATATTCGTTCAGGTCAACGTCGAAGAAGCCGTGCTCGGAGATGACATCTACCGTTGTCCCGTCCGAGAACGAGAGCTGTATAACATCGTATGTACTCAGCGGGTCGCTGTCTATGCACAGTATCGGCGCGGTGTCGAACGTGCCCGTGTACATATTCCACACTAGCAGCGTTTCGTCGCCCGTTAAAAGTTCCACCGCCTTTTGACTGCCGTCCGCCAAAGTTATAAGCGAACCGGATGCAAGGCAGGAAGGCACTACATATATTGCTCTGAAACAAATATATCCGTCCTCATACATATCGTAATTAGGATAATAGTTTGTTATTATATCTGCAACACTGAACTCCAATACCGGATCTGTTGAATAGTCCTTCCATACATTCGTATCCATATCGAAATGATTTGGATTATTTATTATCCTCCAGCAATCAAACTTAAAGGTTTCCCCAAGAAATTCAGTAGTCTCAGGCATTGAATATGAACTGGAATCAAAGTACGAAAGTATCTCGCTTCTGCATGTTATCTCTTCATATCCGGGGAGAGCCATATCGATAACAAATGAATATGGCACAGGCTCCCATTCGCAATAAAGAGTTATATCCCTTCCCAAATCGAACTCTTCATTGAAAGTGCGTTCCACAAAATGTCCAACATTGTTATACACAGGATTTACAAGAGTTTTATAATAGTAACCTTGGGGGATATAATGCTCGCGTGTAGGCATTTGTATAGTGGGCCAAGTACCACCCATTGCAACTTTTATCTGCTTTGTACCGCCGCTGCCACCATTTGCATCAAAGTAAATGGTGTAGTAAACTATTTTTTCCCAATGCGCATATAAAGTTCCGTCACTCTCTTGATCCCAAGTGCGGACGGGATTCATATTTTCGTCGTAATACATTGTTCCGCCGACGGCACTTGAATAGTAACCTAAGAAATTATAATCGGTACGCGTGGGGGCTGCTATACCCGTGGGAAGTGGAAGACTATAATATACTATCACTTTATCAACCTCGCCGCTACCATTATTTCTATCAAAAGTCAAGACATGCTCTATCTCTATTTTACCAAGAGTTGGTGTTATTCTTAACGTTGCATCAGGGTATTCAAGTGGAACTATTGTAATCACATATTCAAATGGCACTGAATATGTAATACTTAAGCTATCAGAATTAAATGTGTAATATTCAGGTTTATTATCAATATTATATCCGGTTGTCAATTCATATGTAATGTTATCTTTTTTATACAGCAAATTGATTTCATATGTATCGCCCCTTGGCAACTGAATATCGTACCCCTCATAAATATTTCCGTTTATTTCCCATTTTACATAATTACTGTCCGGCAAAACGATAAAGGATATTGTATCAACAAGCGAGCAAAAAATATAACATTCTTCCCCTGCCGATAGCGTAAAAGAATATTTTATATAATCGACATTATCGCGTTCATAAATAGTGGCGTGTGAAATTGAAATTCCATCAGTATTAAAGACGGAAAGAGTATTTTGATTATCCGCTTCGGGCAATTCTATCTGAAAGCTCATTTCACTGCTATACGTATTGGATAAAGATATTGCTTTTACCGCTTCAGGAAGTGCTATATCCTCTTCCGGCACAAAACTTTGAATATCACTTACCAATAATACAGCATTATTTATCGTTTCAGAACTGTTATTAGCAACAACAAGATAATAATCCTGCCCTGTTTCAAACGGGTATGTCACCGAGTTCCCGGAAATAAACGGCACAAAACTTTCATAAGGAATAAATTGCCCGTCCTCAAACAAATAAACATTTTTGATTTCAAGATTTGCATTGCTTAACTGCAAATTTTTTATTCCCTCTATATTCACTTTCAAAAGGTATTCAGCCCCAAATAAGACAGAGCTTATAACATTTGAATTGCTCAGTGATATGCTTACAGTACCTTTAAGCGCAACGCTATTATTATCCAAATCGATAGCAATTTCACCATTGGTTTTTGCATGCACAATAAATGATAAATTTTTACCCGTCTTTACCTGCCCGTTCACAGAAACAGTGGCGCTGTCGGTTAAAGCGATATCAACGGTGTAATCACTTTCATACATAATATCGTTGTAGACAATATGATCTTCACCATCAGGCAGCATATAAATATCCGACGAGCTTAAATATTCAGCCTCTTTGATTTCGGGTTCACGAAGAGTATCCTGAATAAGTGTGCTTCCGGCAGCTACAGCCGTATCGCCGTCGCTGCTGACTATCTGCAAAGCCAGCTGATCGGTAAAACGAGTAAAGTAAGGAGTCCTGCCATCTAATGCAGAATGCCCGATATTGAAATATGCCGTTACGTTATCGCCGACACCATACCACATACTTTGTTCATCACCGGTATCAAATGCCACAATGGCATTTTTAACAAGTGCAGGAGTACCGCTATCATCCTTGTAATGCTCTAACTGATCGTCGCGGTTCTGATAATAGCATGTAGCCGTGATCTTTTTTTCCGCTGTTTTAATCTCACCAACAATATTTTTATATGAATCAGTAATAAAATCTATCCAACCACTTCCAGTAGTTACAATAGAAAATATTTTTCCTAAAACTGGTAACTTATCAAAATAACCTAATACACACATAGCCGTATCAAAGATGAGTCCTACTCCTTCTTGCCAATTAAACTTACCATGTTCACGATATTTGCCCTGATAGGCGTAATCAAAACCCGTGAAATAAGATCCGTAATCATTATAAGGCTCATAGCCGACGTCACCGCGGTTGAGCGCCTGCTCGTTATAGAGCGACGCACCAAAAGAAACGTCTTTAAGGTAATATTCTTCAGTCATTTCATATTCTACCGTTGACAATATAATAGAATACTGCATCTTAGACGGATACGCTACAACGCATGGCGTAGATGCCTTGGAATATCCCAATAAAACGCCATTAAATACTTCGTTTGACGAACTGTCGGTCAAGCCCACAAATTTATATTGGAATACGGGCGCAACGCTTACTATTACACGATCTATCGTTGACTCCAGATCTGTATCAGTGGTTATATCAAAAACCAGCACCGTAGACTGATAGTTACCATATCCCGTTTTTTCGGTATTGATAAAATAACCATACTCCTCCCCCATATTCAAAACATTACCCTCGGTGAAGAAGTATTCTTTAGGCACGATATCCACTATCGGATCATCATACTCTAAACCATCCAACATGAACCCTGAAGCACTATTCACTGTTGCTTTTACCTTAGCTTCTGTTGCATGTAACTGTTCAGGATAATCATGAATAGTTAAATTACTCCCAACTATCGTATCGGTGTTCAATGCAGTAGTTTCGGATACTGAAGATGTTGCCTTTGTAGCTTCTTCAGCAAATGCGTAGTTAGTATTTGTAAAGATTGTGCTAAATAATATTACCCATGCCAGCAACAATAATAACACAATAAGAGCAACATTTCTAATTTTATTATATGTATTTTTCATAGTATCCTCCTAAAATTATTTTGTATTTTGTGATTGTTGATTTAATTTTTCTGCTTCCCGTAATTCCTCTTCAAGCCTATGCAATTTTTTTCTTGTGGAGCGAAAGAAAAACACAAAACAAATTAGCACCACACAAGCAAAAATCAAAGGTATGACACCAATCCACCAAATTTGCGGCATTGAAGAAAAAACCCAAATTGCTATCGCTGTCATCATCAAAATGAAAATCGGACATGCTATAAAAGTTGACCTTACCCGCTTTCTATAAAATTCAATCGCTCTCCTGATCTCTTTCATATTGTAAAAACACCTCCTTATACTAAAATAAACAAAACGGCACAAATAAAGCCGTTCAAGACTTTATTTGTGCCTGAAAAAACTTAGTACTCATCGGAATATCCCCCTGCCGATTTCCGCGGCCGCATGTTATGCTGCAGGTTGTGCCGGATTACCGTATTTTTATTGTAGCACCGCGGTATAAGTTTGTCAATGGGCAATTAAAAAGCACGGGCGAAGGCCCGTGCGTTATTGCATAATATTTATTTTTGATGAGCGGTCACTTATCTTCGGACGGGGTTTCGTCCTGCCGTTCAGCCTTTTCGCCGGGGTGGTTTTCATCGTACGCGGCGCCTATCGCGCCCACGCCCACGGTGTTATCTACGGGCAGGGAATAGAGTATACCGCCCGCCTCGCTCTTGAGTCCGGAGGACTGCGAAAGCGCCTCCATTATTGCCATTTTGCCCTCTCTGCGGGCAAGTATGAGCAGAATTTCCGTCTCTTCGTTGATGGAGATGCCTATGAACTGCTCCGCCTTGGCATTGCCGAGCGAACGCGACCTTATTACGGTGCCGCCGGCGGCACCGGCAGCGCGCGCCGCCTCCATCGCCTCGTCGACGTAGCCCTCCGCCACTATTGCAACTATGAGATCGTATTTGCGGTCTTTATCCTTCACGATATTCCTCCCGTAGACGAATTTGGAAGCGGCGGCAGAACACAAGCCGCCCGCTATTATTTCGGATACCGCCGAAAGCGGCACCGTGAACGAAATGCCCCTGCCCACGAGGTAGAGCGACATTTTATTGTCTATGCCGCTGAGGATGGCGCCCTCGTCGCTTTCGGGTATGAGCGCGAGCATCACGGATTTTTCGCTTGTGCCTATGCCGAGGTAATTGAGCACGCTGCTGCGCGCCGTGCCCATGCCGGGACAAGTAAAGGTAAGGGCAACGGAAAAATCGTTGAGCAGGCTTGCAAGCCGCTCGTCTTCGCCGCGGTTGACTATGCTTACAAGCAGCTTTGCCCTGTTGGGCAGCGGGCGTTCGCCGCGCGGAACGGGAAATATGTTGCGGGTAGCCATCAGCTCACCTCGTACTGCACGATCCTGTCTTCCACGGTGAGGAACGTGCGCTTTATTTTGCTTGTTCTGCGCTTATAGAGTATGCCGAACACCTGTATGGTGATCAGCGGCATCAGCGCCACAAAGGATACGCAGCCGAACGCGTCGGTCATTATCGCCGCAGCGGCCTGTTCGCCCGCGATAACGCCGCACGCGCCTATAGCCATGGGCAGAACGAACGCCGAGACCATTGCGCCCGAGGCGACGCCGCCCGAGTCGAATGCGATACCGGTGAACAGTCTGGGCGAAAAGAACGTGAGCACGAGCGCCGCGGCATAGCCGGGCACAAGTATCCACATGATGTTTATTCCGGTGAGCACGCGGAGCATTGCAAGCCCCAGCGCGCAGCACACCGATATGCTGAGCGCAAGCTGCATGGAGCGCGCCTTGATGGCGCCCGCGCTCATGCGTTCGACCTGCTTGTTGAGGACGTGTACGGCAGGTTCGGCCGCCACCACGAAGTAACCTATTATCATGCCCACGGGGATGAGCAGCCAGCCGCCCGCCACGCCCGCAAGGCCCTGGCCTATGAGCGTGCCCATGGGGGCAAACCCGACATTGGCGCCCGTTAAAAAGAGCACGAGGCCGATAAATGTTATGACTATGCCGAGCGCTATCCTTATTATCTGCCGCTTATGGAACACGCGGGTGACGAGCTGGAAGATGATGAAGAACACCGCTATGGGCGCGAGAGCTATGCCCACTTCGCCGGCATATTGGCCGAGCCCCGGAAGGAACGCGTAGAAGGCTTCGCCGGTGTTGCCTGAGGCAGCCGCGCCTTCGCTTACACTGTACTGAATACCCCCCGCCCCGCTGATTATGCCGAGCACGAGCACGGAGATTATCGGGCCGATGCTCGAGAGAGCAACGAGACCGAAACTGTCGTCCTTGCCCTCTTTATCGCTTCGGATGGAGGCAACGCCCACACCGAGCGCCATTATGAAGGGCACAGTCATGGGGCCTGTGGTAACGCCGCCCGAATCGAAAGCTATCGCCCAGAAGCTGGGGTCGACGAATATGAATGCCAGCAAAAAGGCTATTATGTAGAAGGCGATCAGAAGTATCGAAAGCCTTATTCTGAGCACTATGCGCAGCATGGCTATGGTGAGGAAGATCCCCACGCCCACCGCCACCGTTATTATGAGCACCCACGGATTTATGGCGTCGGACACGTAGCCCGCAAGGATCTGCAGGTCGGGTTCGGCTATCGTGACAATTATGCCTATTACGAAAGAGACGAGCGCTATCAGCCACACCTTGCGCGAATGAGTGACTACGGAGCCTATCTTTTCGCCTATGACGAGCATGGACATGTCGGCGCCCATGTTGAAGCCGGACAGCCCGACGACGAGCAGCACCGCTCCCACGAGGAAAAGCACAAACTCGTAGGTGCCCACGCCGAGCGCCACGGCAAGCACCAATATTATAGCCGCGATGGGCAGCACTGCCGTAAGCGATTCTTTTAGTTTATCTATAAATGCATTTTTCATCGTAGCTCCGGCAAAATTGATCTATAGGTTTATTATATCATAAAAACATTGACCGTGTCAATTGCAGAAAAAAAGACAGATTATCCAAAAGACGGTGGAAAATAATATGTGTGCACGCGCGCACGCGTGCGCGCAAAGTTAAACTGCGCGCCGACATTATTGACAGCGCCGCTTTTTCATGGTATATTTTATCTGAAAAAAATTTTGCGCAGCGCCAACAATTCCGCGTGCGGGATTGTTATATATGCAGAGGCGGAGTGCGCGGACGGGAGATCATGGACAGCGCAAAGTTGGAGAGGAAAGTTGCCGAATACCGTGCGGGCGACGGCAGGGCGTTCGATTACATATATGAATGTACAAACCGCACAGTATATTTTGCCGCGCTGTATGTGGTGCGGGACAGGGCTGCCGCGGAGGACGTGACACAGGAGACCTACCTGCGTGCGCTTGCCGCGCTGGACAGCTATGCCGCGGGCACGAATTTTGCCGCATGGCTGACGCGTATAGCAAAGAACCTTGCGCTGAACCACGTTAAAAAGCGCGGGCGCGAGCAGACGACGGACTTTTCCGACGAAGCCGAGATAAGAAAGTACGGCACTCACGAGACGGAGCTGCCTTATATATTCGACCTTGCGGCAAAGCTGCTCAAAGAGGACGAATACGAAATACTGATGCTGTGCCAGGTGGCGGGATACAGGCGGCGCGAGGTGGCGCAGATGCTGGGCATGCCGATAGGCACGGTGACGTGGAAGAACAACGAGGCCTTGAAAAAGCTGAAGGCACACCTTAAAAAGGAGGGCGGACGATGAACGTTAAAAAGATGCTTAAAGACGGCGCGAAGCAGATCCTGCCCGACGATAAGCTGAAAGAACAGATAAAGTACCGCATGGGCATAGACGGCGAAGAGGAAGTAAGCCTGGGCGCGGTGAAGGCAAAGCGCCGCAACAGAGTGATAATAGCAGTGAGCTGCGGGCTTGCCGCGGTGATAGCCGTGTGCGCGTTTATACCGCTGATGCTGCGCCGCGACGACGGTCACACCCCCGCCACTCCTTCCGACCCCGGCAACATCTTCGGCGAACTGAGCACAGCCGACGAGATCTACGGCTTTTCCGCCGCATCGGCCCTGGCAATGCTCGGCGGGATGCAGCCGGAAGGAGCCGCCGCAATGAGCGCAGTTTCGGGCAGGGCCGCAGACGACGGTGACGCAGAGAACATTGAGAAGATAAACGGCTACATGCAGGTAGTGGAGAGCCTGACCTCCGGCAAAGGATATACCGTGACGGGCGGCGAGAACGGCGGAGCTTACCCCGAATACGGGTATGTGATGAAGATAAGCTATACCGACGCGCTGGGCGAGAGCCGCGACGGCGGCACGATATATTACAACAAGACCTTCGAGGAGGGCGAGTTCGAGGACGGCGAGAGCGAAGTGACCTATTCGCTTGAAGGCGTTATGGTCGAGGACGGCAACGAATACGCCGTGGCGGGCACGCACAGCACCGAGAGCGAAGAGGATGAGAGCGAGAGCGAGTACACGCTGCGCATAGACCTGGGCGGCGGTATGTTCATCGTGGTTGAACAGCAGCACGAAAACGAGGAGGGCGAGAGCGAGACGGAGTATTGCTATACCCTGTATTCGGGAGGCAACGCCGCGTACGCCTCGCAGCGCGACCGCGACGACGATGACGATGACGTTAACGGCAGGTACGCGATAATTTCGCAGACCACCATAGAATATGAGACCGAGGACAGCGAGACCGAACTCGTGATAACCGAGACGCGTTCGGGCGAGAGACAGGTATTTGCCTTTGAAGCGGAAGACGGACGCATACTCGTACGGCTGGGCGGCGCGTTCACCGACGTGGTGTACACCGTGACGATAGAGAACGGGCAGTACGTATATACGCGCGGCGGCGCCGAAGTGGGCCGCGAAGAGCGGCGCGGCAGGCACGACGACTGAAACTTTACATTTATTTGGCTGCGGGAGGGCGGAAGCCCTCCCCCTTTTTTGCCGCCGCGCGCAATATCTGCGCGCGGCGCTGCACATACTTAAAAGCGGGGCGAAAAACTCCTGAAAAAATTTTTTTTAGTTTTTACCAACAAAAGCTCAGGCGTGGCTGTTATATATGTGAAGGCACCCGAAAGGGAGAGCCGAATAAAGAAAAGGAGTACAGGAAAATGAAGAAACTCACTAAGATCTTTGCAGGAACGGCGATAGCCGCTACTCTTATAATAGGAACGGCGGCATTTGCGGCATGCGGCAACAACGGAACGACTGCGGGAGGCGGCTCGGACAAGCTGACGGCGGACACCCCGCAGGAAGCCTACGGCATCTCGGCGGCGACGGCGGGCATGGTGATCTCCGGCATGAACGGGGGCTCGGCGGCGGACGCGGTGGGCGCCTCGGCGGCCATAAACGGAAGGGCACAGGTGACCGACGAAGAGACGATAGCCTCGCTGAACGAATACATGGCGCTTGTGGAGGGGCTGCTTGCAGACGGAGGATTTGCGATAACCGGCGGCGCGAACGAAAATACAGAATTCGCGCAGTACGAAAACGTGATGACGGTTACCTACACCACGATGGACGGCGGAAAGATAAGCTACACCACCTACTACAACCAGACTCTGACGGGCAGCTACACCGAGCAGGACGACGAGCCTTGGGAGGACGACGAGGTGACCGACGTATATTCCGTGGAGGGCGTGATGGTGATAGACGGCGCGGCGTACCCGCTTGAAGGGCGGTTTGTAAACGAGACCGAGGGCCGCGAGAGCGAAAATACTCACTACCTCAGGGTGGACATCGACGCGGCGGCCGGCAACTGGCTCACCGTGACCCAGGAGACGGAGAACGAGGACGACGAGAGCGAGAACGAATACGTATACACCACGTACAGCGGCGGCAGGATAGCCGAGCGCACCACGTTCGAGTTTGAGAGCGAACGCGGCGAGACGGAGATCGTTATGAGTATAGACGACCGCGTGAACGGCACGCGCAGCTACTTTGAATTTGAAAGGGAGGCCGAGCGCGGCCGTGAGATAATCAAAATAAATGCCGACGGGCGCGAATACATCGTGCGCACCGAGACGGACGAAAACGGCAATTCGCAATACGTTTACTATTCGGGCGGCAACCGCATAGGGCGTGGCGACAGATTTGACTTCGACGACTGAAAATCAGAATTGACCCCATAATATGCCTTAAACAACGCAGGCGGGCGGCTTGAAAAGCCGCCCGCTTATTTTTGCTCAGATCTGCCTGCCTATGTCCTTTTTGAGCTTTACTATTATCTTCTTTTCGAGGCGGGAGATATAGCTCTGCGAAATTCCGAGGGCATCCGCCACATCCTTCTGGGTCATCTCGTCGCCGCCGTCCAGCCCGAAGCGCATGCGCATTATCTTCTGTTCGCGCTGCGGCAGCCGCGAGAGCGCGCCTTTGAGCAGTTCGCGCTCCACCCCGCCCTCTATATCGGAATACACGGCGTCGGCGTCGGTACCCATCACGTCGGAGAGCAGCAGCTTGTTGCCCTCCCAGTCGGTGTTCAGCGGTTCGTCGAAGCTGACCTCCTGCCTTATGCGCGACATCCTGCGCAGATACATCAGGATCTCGTTTTCGATGCAGCGCGAAGCATATGTGGCAAGTTTTATGTTTTTATCCGAACGGAAGGAATTTATCGCCTTGATGAGACCTATCGTGCCCACAGACACGAGGTCGTCGCCGTCCACGCCCGAATTTTCGAACTTTTTGGCTATGTATACTACCAGCCTTAAATTGTGCTCGACGAGCGCCTCCCTCGCCTTTTCGTCGCCGCGTTCGAGGAGGCTTATCTTGTCGCTCTCCTCCTCCCGCGAAAAGGGCATTGGCAACGCTTCGGTGCCGCATATGTAGTCCAGCGAGTTGCCGCGGAACAGAGCAGAGAGCAGTTTTTTTAGTTTTTCAAACATTTCAGCCACCTCCGTAAGGCTTAAAGTTGTTCGGCGAGATCGGGATGGAGCACCGCCCTTGCCATGGGCTGCGGGCTTATCCCTATTTTTACACACTTTATTGTATGCACGCCGTCCGCGGTATATATCTCGATTTTGTCGGCGGTGAAAACTTTGAGCGTTCTGCTGCCCGCAACGGTGCGCACGGTGACGTCTTCCGCCGCCTCCCCCTCGTCCGCCAGCCGCTTTGCCGCCTGCACCGGTATTACGCTTACGGGCACGCCGCCCGAATAAACCCTGTTGCCGCTGTCGAAAAAGGCGGGCAACTTTACGCTTTTCCCGTGCAGGAACACCGTACAGACGACCGCGCCCTTGGCGCGCGCCGCCAGCCTGTGCGAGAGCGCCCTGCACCCCATGGCGAGTGCGAATACAAAAAATGCGGGTATGCCTATCGGCACCGACGAGATCATGTAACCTCCGCCCTCGGCAAAGTCCCACCCCGCCAGCGAGAACAGAGCGACGAGCGTCCCGCCCGCAAGCAGGCTCACGCCGAAAAAGGCTGCGGCAAACTTCAGGTATGGCTTTATCCCCGCAAACCTGCCCGCGCCCGCGGCGAGCGCCAGCCCGGAGAGCACCTTTATTATTATTGCCAGCCAACCGGGGAGGGGAATGAGCGGAAAGAGCACGGCAAAACACGCGCCGAGCGCCGAAGCCGCAGCTATGCGCCTATAGCCGCACGGGTTTTTGGTGAGCAGCTTGGCGCACGCAAGCAACGTGAAATCCATACAGAAATTTTCGGCGAGAGCAAGCTCGACATATACCTGCATGGCACGATTATACCGCCGAAAGGGGCGCACATTCTGTCAAAGACGGGCGCAATTTGCCGCACGGACACGAAAACGGCCTCCCTTCCGGGAGGCCTGCTTAAACGGCTTTTCTGTAAGCATTCTGCTACGAAATTATATAGTTAACGCGGTAAAGATTTTCTTTTTTATGATAAATGTCTCCTTATATTAAAATAAGCAAAAAGGCACAAATAGAGCCGTTCAAGACTTCATTTGTGCCTGAAAAGATTCAGTACTCATCGGAATATCCCCCTGCCGATTTTTGCGACCGCGGTATAAGTTTGCCAATGGACAATTAAAAAGCACGGGCGAAGGCCCGTGCGTTACGCCGGATATAATACTATGTTAAAACTCCGTATGCTCTATCATGTCGTACAGATCGGGAATGGAATTGCAGGAGAGCAGGCGGGTGCGCAGGGCGGAGGAACCGCGCCTGCCCTTTGTGTAGAACGCCGCCATCTTGCGCATGAATACGAGCGCGAAGCGTTCGCCGAAGAGTGCGAGCGTTTCATCGAGCTGGCGCCTTACGAACGCGCGCCTGTCGGGCGGGGGATTGCCCGTGAGTTCGGCTATCAGCCACGGCGAATACATAGCTCCGCGCGCGACCATCACGCCGTCGGCGCCCGTCTCGTCAAGCAGTTTTTCCGCGTCGGCGGCGCAGAATATTCCGCCGTTTGCGATGACGGGGATGCTTACCGCAGCCTTTGCGCGCGCTATTTCGCCGTAGTCCACCTCGCCCGCGTAGATCTTGTCGCGCGTGCGGCCGTGCACGGTTATCATGTCGGCGCCGCTGTCTTCGCACAGCTTTGCAAAGTCGGCGGTGACTATCTTTTCGGGCGAGACGCCCGTGCGGAACTTTACCGAGACGCGCCTGCCGCTTGCCTTTGCCGCCCTTATGAGGGCGGACGCTCGATCAAAATCGAGCATGAGCGCGCAGCCCTCGCCGTTGCCGAATATCTTGGGCACGGGGCAGCCCATATTTATATCTATCAGATCGAAGGGGGCGACCTCTTCGCTTGCGGCGGCTCGGCGCATATATTCGGGGTCGGAACCGAACAGCTGGCACGCCTTAATGCCCGCATACTGCGGGGTGACATACAGCAGGTCGCGCGTGTTCCGGCTGTTATAGCACAGTCCCTTTGCGCTGACCATTTCGGTAAATGTGAGACCCGCGCCGAGCTCTGAGCACAGCTGCCTGAAAACGGCGTTGGTGTAGCCCGCAAGCGGGGCGAGAAAGACGTTGTTTGGCGCAATTAGCCCGCCGATATCAATGGTGTGCAAGCGCATCGTATGCCCTTCTTAAATAGTCCGACCACTCCTTTTCGGAGAGCGATGGTAACTCCCTGCCCTCCGCAAGGGCGAGCTGTTCAGCCTTGACGAACGCGTTTGCAAAACTTTCGGCGGCGTCTGCAAGGCACTGTTCGCTGTCGGCGCCGTTCAGCCTGCACAGCCTTACCGCCTCGAACAGCAGCCTGCCGCAGTCGGCTTCGGAAAGTTTCTCTTCGGGCGAACTTATAAGCCCGCGTATATCGGCGGCGCTCTGTTCTTTGCTCTTATCGAGTCCCGCCTTTGATGCGCGCTTTTGCACCTTCTGCGCACGCATGCACGCGGGGAAGCTTACGGGCACCGCCTGCACCGTTTCGCCGAAGGTGGTCATGTGCTTTTCTTCGCGCTTGTTCTTTTCCCACACGCCGAGCGCGGCATCCTCGTCGGCGGCCCTGTCTTTGCCGAATATGTGCGAGTGGCGGAATATCAGTTTTTTCACCACGCGGGTGGTGACGTCTTCGGAGGTGAACGCGCCCTGCTCCTCCTTCATTACGGTGTGGAACGCCGCCTGCAGGAGCACGTCGCCCGTCTCCTCCTCCATCATGTCGTCGTCGCCCTTGTTTATGGCGTCGACAAGCTCGTAAGCCTCCTCCACCATGTTTATGCGTATGCTTTCGCACGTCTGCGCCCTGTCCCACGGGCAGCCGCCGGGGGCACGCAGCATGCGCACCATCTGCAACAGGTCGGCATAGTCGTACCTGTCCTTATGTAAAAAGTCGCTCTCCTCGACGACCGCCGCGCACGACATGTCGTAGTCCTTCTGCCTGTCGAGTTCGTATATCTTTATCCTCTTGACCGCATCGCCGCGGATGAACGCGCAGACGGTCTCCTCGCCGAAAAGGTCGGAGAGCGCGAGCTTCACCTCGGACGCGGCGAAGAAACTGTCTATGTCGTAGACGGCGACGGCGGGCGAACTTTTGAGGTTCTTTATGTCGTAGGCGGAGATGCCCGTGACCTGCGAGCCCTTTACCTTTGCAAGGCAGGCGGCGCGCGCCGCCTTGGATACGCCCTCTATCACCTCGGTATCTCTGTGGCGGGCGAGAATTATCTTGCAGGCGTTATCCTCGCACACGGCGCCGTCGACGCAGTACACGACATCCTGCTGTTTTGCCGCGTCCAGAACGGCCTTTGCCAGCCGCTTGTTGAGCGTGTCGAAATTGCGGCTGCGCGCAAACAGTTCGTCGAGCGGCTGCGCGCCGTAGTCCTTTACCGAAGCGAACGAGGGCGCGAGCGCCGTGCGCGCGAGCACCTTTGCCCCGCTCGTGAGCGCGTTTACCGCGCGCATGCTCATGTCGCCTTCGCGCACGCCCAGTCCGATAAGCGTGATCTTCATACCTTCCTCCGTTTTAAGCCGAAAACAAATCGTTGTTTTTTCCCGTTTCGTATAATATACCACAATTCGAGCGCCGCCGCAACAAAATAAGCTATGTTTGCCGCAACGGCGGCGCCTTCGGCGAGCAGTCCGCCGTACCTTATGAACACAGCGGTGAGCGCCACGCGCAGTATGCACGTAAACCACTGCACGGCCGTGGCATACAGCGGCCTGCCGAGCGCATTCAGGCAGGCGGAAGCCGTCTGCACGAGCGAAAGGGTGACGGCGTTCACCGACATGATGCGCACCAGCTTTATGAGCAGGGCGGACTGTGCGCGGGAGAGCGAAGAAAATATCAGCCTTGCCGCGAGCGGGGCGAACGCGAACAGCGCCGCGGCGCAGGGCAGGCTTACGGCGAGAGTGAACAGAATACACTTCTTTGCAAGGCGCATCGCGCCGCCGGTGTCTCCCGAGGCGGCGAGCGGCGAGATGGCGGGCACGCCCGCCACGGCAAGCCCGTAGGTGAGCGAGACGGGCAGGTTTATCATGGTGACGGCGCAGCCGGAGAACACGCCGTAGAGCGCGGTGGCTTCGGGCGCGACGGCACGCATCAGGTTTACCGCCACTATGCTTTCGGCAAGCTGCGAGAGCGGCATAGCCATGGCGGTGAATGTGAGCGGCACGGTAAATTTAAGTATGTTCCTGCGGCTGACGGAACGCTCCCTGTACAGCGGGCGCCTGCCGCGCGCACCGACGTAGAGCACGAACGCAAAGAGGGCGCACGCCGCCTCGCTTACGGTGACGGCGAACAACGTAGACGCCACCGCGAGGGCGAGGTCGTGCCTGAAATAAACGGCGAGCGCCACGCCGGTCAGCACCTTTATGAGCTGTTCGAGCACCTCGGTGACCGCCGTAGGAAGCATGTTGCCAGAGCCCTGGAACCAGCCGCGCACCACCGCAAGCAGAGACACAAAGAACACCGCGGGAGAGAGCAGCATGCAGCACAGCTCCACCGCAGGTTCGCCCTGGGCGAGCGCGAGCGGACGGGAGAGCGCGAACATGAGCGCAGCGCCGAGCGCGCCTATGAACGCATACAACCCGAAAGCCCTGCCCGCCACGCCCCTTTCGCCCGAGGCGGTGAGGCGGGCGATGCCTGCCGGTATGCCCGAAGCGGACACCGTTAAAAGAATACAATACAGGGGATATACCATCTGATATATCCCCATGCCCTCGCCGCCGAGTATCCCCGCAAGGGGTATGCGGTAGAGAGCGCCGAATATTTTAGAAATGAATCCGCCCGCGGCTATGATCACCGCCCCCGAGACGAGCGTGCGGCCGCGCAGCAATTTTTTTATCATTTCAGGCATATTACCGCACCTTTTCGCTCAGTCGAACTGATTCGCGAGAATGGTGGCCGAGAGCTGTGCGAGCTTTATGGCGCCCGCCTCCATCTTTGCGCCCTGCTCGGTGGAGATAAGCGCCACCGCGCCGAGGCAGTCGCCGCCCGAGACTATGGGCACGATTATCTGCGCCGTGACGGAAGAAGCCGCGTTTTCGGTGATTGGTATTATGCGCTCGCCCGAGGAAAGGCTGGCGATATAGCTGCGCCTGCCTTCGAGTATCCTGTCCATTGCGGCGGAGATGCTCTTGCCGTGCAGTTCGCGTCTGCCCGCACCCGCTGCGTACAGCACCTCGTCGGTGTCGCAGATGAGCGCGAGGTGGCCGGAAAGGTCGTTGAGGCTCTTGGCCGTGCCTTCCGAGAACTTTTCAAGCGAAGCTATCGGCGAATACTTCTTTAACATCAGCTCGTCGCGCTCGGTGAAGATCTCCAGCGGGTCGCCCGATTTAAGGCGCAGCGTGGAGCGGATCTCTTTGGGAATGACCACCCTGCCGAGCTCGTCTATCCTTCTTACAATTCCTGTTGCTTTCATGTCTGCCCCCATAAAAAATAATTTTATACAGGCAGTATGCCGCGGCAGGCAAAATTTATGCAGAAATTGCAAACGCTTCCAAAATCGCAGATAGTTGCGGCATATGTACATGCCTTTTTGCCTTTTACACGCAAAGCGCGCCGCGGCTTGAAGCCGCGGCGCGCATACATTCGATATCCGTGATCTATTATTCTTCCGCGCCGTCCTCTGCCTTCTTGGCGCGCTTGGGATCGACCGGAGGCTGAAGTTCGGGGTGCTTCATCAGCTTTTTGAGCACGTATTTGTACAGGAAAATATAACCTATGCCCGCCGCCACCATTATTATGCTCCAGAACTGCGAAGGGGTGATGCCCGGGATGAAACCGCCGCGGTCGTCCACGCGGAAATATTCTATTATAAAGCGCCATACGCCGTAGGCTATGCAGTACACCGCCAGATTGCAGTTGAACCTGAACTTAAAGTAGAGCACCGCCATCGCCGCGGCGAGCACGAACAGGAATATGCATTCCAGAAGCTGCACGGGAATGACGTTTACGCCGTTCATGTTCTGACCGAGTATGTCGTTGTAGCCGTGCGCGCAGGGGAGGCCTATCCACGAATCGGTGGGCCTGCCGTAGCAGCAACCCGCAAAGAAGCAGCCCAGCCTGCCGAACGCATGCGCGATGCAGATGCCGATGGGAATGAACGTTACCGCGTCGGTGAGGCCGGCGTTCATGTTGTTCTGCAACAACTTTGCCTTTGCCCGCGGGGCGACGACATATACGTAGAGGTTGTAAAACCCGAGATAACTTGCGACGCCGCCTATAAGGCCGCCGTAGAAAGTCATGGACGAGCCGAAACTGAACGTGCCCGTTTCGATATAGTTATAGACCGACTGAAAGAGCATGGCGAACAGAATGCCGATGGCCGTGGCAACTATGCCGAGCAGCAGCATCTTGTCGGTGCATTCCTCGTTGAAGTTCTTGTACCAGAACGCCCACATGAGGAATGCAAAGCAGCAGATTATGCCTATCGCCATGCACAGACCGTAGGCGTAGATCTCGACGGAGCCTATGGTCAACAAAGGTTCGGGATGCATGCCTTACCCTCCTGCGCATTATTTTCCGTTTAATTATACTCTGCGGAGCGCGTCAAGTCAAACGATATCACGTGAAATTTGCGCACGTCAGCTGCGGGAAAGCATGTTGTTTATCGCGGCGACGAGCGCCTTTACGGAGCTGGTTATTATGTCCTCGTCTATGCCCGCGCCCCAGAACGTATCTTCGCCGCGCTGTATGCCAACATAGGAAACAGCCTTGGAGCTTGAACGTCGCGTAAGGGCGTGCTCTTCGTAATCGGTGAGCACATATGCCGCATCCAACTGCTTTTTGAGTGCATTGGACACTGCGTCGAGCCTGCCGTTGCCGGCGGCTGTAACGACGCTGTTGCCGCCCTCCCTTGTCACTGTCACCGTAGCCTCTATCCCGTCGCCGAGTTGTTTGAAGTGGCACTCGGCGACATCGAATACGCTGCGGTTTTTAACAAAATTTTCTTCGAACACGGCATAGAGCTCTTCGGGGAGCAGCTCCTTGTGCGCCCTGTCCGAGACGTTCTTTGCGGCATAGCCCATCGCCTCCTTCATGCGGGCGGGCATGTTTATGCCGAAAGCGTGGCCGAGCACATACCCCACGCCGCCCTTGCCCGACTGGGAGTTGATGCGGATGACGTCGGCCTCGTATTTCCTGCCCACGTCCTGCGGGTCGATTGGAAGATAAGGCACCGTCCACACGCCGCCGTGCTTTTCGCGCCAGTCCATGCCCTTTGCGATGGCGTCCTGATGGGAACCGGAGAACGCCGCGAACACGAGCTTGCCCGCATATGGCTGGCGGGGATTTACCTGCATGCCGGTGAACTTTTCGTAGAGCGAGCAGATGCGCGGCATATTTTCGAGGTTGAGCTGCGGGTCTACCCCCTGCGAGAACATGTTGCCGGCAAGCGTTATCACGTCGACGTTGCCCGTGCGCTCGCCGTTGCCGAACAGCGTGCCCTCTATCCTGTCGGCGCCCGCAAGCAGGCCCATCTCTGCCGCAGCCACGCCGCAGCCGCGGTCGTTGTGAGGATGAAGAGAGAGCACGGTACTGCCGCGGAAATCCATGAACTTGTTTATGTACTCCACCTGCTGCGCATATACGTGCGGCATGGCGTTTTCCACAGTCGCGGGCAGATTGATTATAGCCTTGTTGTCCTGCTCGGGCCGCCACACGCCCAGCACGGCATTTACCACCTCGAGGGCATATTCCGGCTCGGTGCCCGTAAACGATTCCGGGGAATATTCGAATCTGTAACGGGCGCCGTCGCGCTCGGCAAGTTCTTTAAGGAGACGCGCCCCTTCCACCGCTATCTGCTTTATGGCGGCCCTGTCCTTTCTGAACACCTGCTCGCGCTGGGCGACGGACGTGGAGTTATAGACGTGCACTATGACGTTCTTTGCGCCGCGCACCGCCTCGAACGTCTTTTTTATTATATGCTCGCGCGCCTGCGTGAGAACCTGGACGGTGACGTCGTCGGGGATGAGTCCGTCCTCTATCAGCCTGCGCATGAAGGTGTATTCGGTCTGCGAGGCGGCGGGAAAGCCCACCTCTATCTCCTTGAAGCCGAGATCTGTAAGCAGCCTGAAAAATTCCAGCTTGGTTTCGAGCGACATAGGCTCGATGAGGCTCTGGTTGCCGTCGCGAAGATCGACGGAGCACCACGCGGGAGCGTGCTCTACTGCGTCCTTTTCCGCCCAGTCCATGCAGCGCACCGGGGGAAGGAAGTACTGCTTTACATACTTCTGATAATTTTTCATATCTTCACCTTAAATATTTATTCGGTCTTATCATGACAATTTATGACAATATTTCATTGCAATATTGCAGTATAAACTGCCGCTGAAGCCAAGTTTTATTTCAAAAACAAAACGCGCGGATGCGACTCCAAAGAGACGCGTCCGCGCGTGGTACCACTCTTCTTCACAATCAAGCGATTGCCTTACGGGGTGCCTGCACACCCCCTCCTTTATACGGCGGAAAGACCGTCTTTGCCTACTTGGATTTCAGCAAAGCTGCTCTGCGGCGAGTTCGCCGCGACCCTTCGTTTGCCTTGCACCGTACGGCAAATCTCTGCACCCGAGCCTGCGGTTACTATTCCGCTTCACTGCATTATAGATATTATTCACGAAAAGCTTTTGCAGGCAAAATCTTTTCCGTGAGGATTTTTTTCTTGTCGTAAAAACGCTTAACGCACGAAATAAATTCGCGCTTGCGTTTTTTCGGCGTCATTTATTTTCTTTACTGATTGCGGCGTATATTTTTTACGCCTGCGCAACGCTTACGCGCGGGCCGCCGCGCTGCATTGCTTGCCGGAAATATTCACGAAAAACTTTTGACAACAAAACTTTCCCGTAAGATTTATGATATTTTGTTTATTTTATCATGTCGCGGCGCAAATTGCAAGCATTTTTTGAATTTTTATGCAAAATGCCGTATTTTATCCGGCAAAAAATTTACCTCTCCTGCGCGTGCAGCTGTTCGGCATCGATGTGCAGTCCGAACTCCTCGTCGAGATCGAACTCCGCGTCGTCGTCGAAAGCGGCGAGCTTGGAGATGGAAACTTCGTAGGCGGTCATGGTAAGGAAGGTGCCGTCGTCCTGTTTCTTCTGATACTCCCTGCTCTGTATCCTGCCGGAGAGGGCAAGCCTGTCGCCCACGGAGAGGTTTTTGACGAAGCGGGCATTCCTGCCCCACGCGATGGCGGGGATGTAGTCCGACTTGTTATAGGCGCGGTTAACGGCGATGAGAAGGTCGGCTATCTCCCTGTTGAAAGGCGTGGTGCGATATACCGGCGGCTTGCAGATATAGCCCGAGAGCACTATGCCGTTGGGATTTTTGCACAAGGGAGCTGCAAGCAGCTCGCGCACGAACACGGTGAGCATCAGCCTTGATCTGCCGCCTTCGAGCTTATTATAGGAACGGAACTGCCCAAGAGCGCAGATGGTTGCGCCCGGCTGCATATCATCTGTCATTATGCGTTCGGACACAGTGACGGGCAGTACGTCCGCCTGGCCCGAGAGGCGCAGCACCTTTACATAAAATTCGTAGAAGCCCTCGCCGAACACCTCGTGCGAGAACTCGGCACGGCTGACTATCTCGCCGCAGATATACACTCTGTTGTTCTTTTCTGTACTGTAATTCATCGAAGCCTCCTGAAAAGTTTTTCTTTTATGCTCACGGACAGGACTGTTGCCTGCCGTTTGCGTCTATGGTAAAGTTATCCCTGTATATCAGCTCGCCGACGGGAACGAACGTGTAGCCGCGCGCAATGAGCGTATCGAGTATAACCGGCACCGCTTCGGCGGTGTGCAGCCCGTTGTTGTGCATGAGGATTATGGAGCCGCTCTGCACGCGCGAGGTGACGCGGCTGACTATCTCCGCGGCGGAGAGATCCTTCCAGTCGAGGCTGTCTACATCCCACTGGATGGTATACAGCCCCATGCCGCGCGCGGTGTTTATAAGCTCGTCGTCGTAATCTCCGAAGGGTGCGCGGAACAGTTCCACCGCTTTGCCCGTGACGCCGCTTATTGCCGCAGACGAACTTTCAAGCTCTGCCCTTATCTCCTCCGCGCCCTGTTTCGACATATGCGAATGGGTTTTGGAATGGGTGCCTATTTCATGCCCCGCCTGCGATATTTTTGATATATATTCGGGGTATTTTTCCGTCCAGAACTCGACCGTGAAGAACGTTGCCCTGACGCTGTATTGCGCCAGAGCCTGCAAAATGTCGTCGGTGTGGTCGGTGCCCCATGCGCAGTCGAACGTTATGCTGACCGCTTTGTCTTCACGCGCAACGCTGTAGATTGGCAGGCTGCGCGAAGTGCCGCCGAAATAGACGTTATACGCGCCATCCGCGCGCACCGCCACCGAGAGCAGCACGACGAGCGCCGCAGACGCGGCCGAAAATACCAGGTTTTTCAGACTTATAACTGCCGTCAATCAACTCTTCTCCTATGATATCTCTGCGTTTCGGGCGATTTACAGCAAACTTTGCATGCTTTGCAAAGATATTGTCGAAAATCTTTCGCCCTGCTTTTTTAATATTCTATTTGGCAGGACGACGGGATATTACAACAAAAAAAGCGCCCCGCACTTTAAGTGCGGGGCGCAAAATTCCCCTTGCCGCCTTCGGCTAAGATATGAAGCGAAGTTTCGTTGATTCGGTGATATTACCGGGTCAATTCAGTTTTTGAGCAGTTCTTTGAGTATAGCTTCGGCGGCGGGGATATCCGCCCTGCCTTCGGAGGCGCGCTTTATATAGCCGAAAAATGCGCCTATCGCTTTGAGCTTTCCCGCACGGTAGTCGGCGGCTGCCACGGGATCGGCGGCAACGGCTGCGCGGCACAACTCGCGCAGCTCCTCATCGTCTATACCGCGCATGTCCTGCGCGGTGAGATAGTCCCCGACTGCGCCGCCGCGTGTTATGACTTTTTCAAGCACGCCCTGCGCGAGCGTCGTGCCTATCTTCCCGTCGGTCACGGCGCGCACCAGCCGGGCAAAATCTTCGGGCGGAAAGTTTTTGAAGAACTCTTCGCGCCCGTCGTCGTCCGTTATAAGGGCAAACACCGTGCCCGCGATCAGATTGGAACACTTTGCCGCGTCCGCACCATGCTTTACGCACCCGTAAAAGAAGGCCCCTTCGGCGACATACCTGCACAATATGCGCGCATTATTTGCGCTTACGCCCAGGGATATGTGCCGTTCAAACCGTTCGTGCGGCATTTCCGGCAGGGCGCCCGCCGACTCTGTAAACTGCCGCGAGATGGTTATTTCGGGAAGGTCGGGCTCGGGAAAATAACGATAGTCTTCCGCGCCTTCCTTTAAGCGCATGGGAACCGTTCTGTCCGAGGCCTCGTCGTAGCGCAGCGTGGCGCGCTCCACCCTGCCGCCGCCGAGCAGTATTTTGCGCTGCCGTTCGGCTTCGGCCTGCATTGCCCGGGCTATATATGCGGGTGAATTCATATTTTTGATCTCCGTGCGAGTGCCCGCTTCGCCGTCCTTTACAAGCGAGATGTTTATGTCGCAGCGCATGGAGCCCTCCTGCATGCGGCAATCGGAGACGCCGGCATACCGCATTATGAGCTGCAGCTGCTCGACGTATTCGCGCGCCTCCTGCGGGGAGGATATGTCTGGCATGGAAACTACTTCTATGAGCGGCACTCCGCTGCGGTTATAATCGATATATGTGCTGCCGTTTTGGTGAATGAGCTTGCCCGCGTCCTCTTCGAGGTGCACGCGCTCGATGCGTATGCGCCTGCCGCTTTCGAGCTGCACATAGCCGCCCGTGCACAACGGCAAGTCGTACTGCGTTATCTGATAGCCCTTGGGGAGATCGGGGTAAAAGTAATTTTTGCGGTCGAAGCGCATTCGGGGCGATATGCGGCAATGAAGCGCAAGACCCGCCCGTATGCCAAGCTGTACCGCGCACATATTGAGCGAGGGGAGAGCGCCCGGCTGACCGGTGCAGACGGGGCAGCACTGCGTGTTGGGAGGCGCGCCGAAGCGCGTTGAGCAGCCGCAGAAAATTTTACTTTTTGTAGAGAGCTCAATGTGCGTCTCTATGCCGGAAACTATGCGGTAGTTCATTCCGCCACCCCCTTATAGGGCGAGAGCTTTACGCCTGTAAAATCTTCGGCAAGGCGCGCGCAGGCGAGCACCCGCCCGTCGGAAAAGGGCGCGCCGATTATCTGCAGCCCGATCGGCAGCCCGTTTTGCGCAGTTCCGCACGGGATGACCGCCGCCGGAAGCCCCGCAATGCTTGCGGGCACGGTACACATATCGGAAAGGTATGCGCGCACCGAACTTGCGGGCACGGCGCCGAGCGGAAACGCCGCCGCGGGCGCCGCAGGCGCGAGCAGTATATCGAAACGGCCGAAAGCAGCTGCAAACTGCCGCCTGACCTTTGCCCGCAGACGGCAAGCGCGCTTATAGTAAGATTCGCGCTGCCCCGCCGAGAGGACGTAGGTGCCCAGCATTATGCGGCGCTTTACCTCCTTCCCGAACCCCGCAGTACGTGTGTTTGCCATGCACTCCGCATAAGTCCCGCCCTCCGCGCGCATGCCGTAGCGCACGCCGTCGTAGCGGGCGAGGTTGGATGAGGCCTCGGCACAGCTTATTATGTAGTAAGCTGGCAGGGCCGATGCCAGGGCGGGCAGGCTTACCTTTTCCACCCGTGCGCCGGCATGCGCGAACAGCTTTGCGGCAGCAAGCACCGCGCCGCGCACATCTTTCTCCACCCCTTCTAAGATCAGCTCTTCGACAACACCGACCGTAAGCGAACGCACGTCGGCATCGGGGGAAATCTCATCATCAGAATCCGCGCCTACTGTATCCGGCCCGCCGCCGCGTATTGCTTTGAATACGAGGGCTGCGTCTTCGGCAGAGCGGGCGATGGGCCCGATCTGGTCGAGCGATGAGGCGTAGGCGACGAGACCGTAGCGGGAGACAGAACCGTATGTGGGGCGAAAACCGACTACGCCGCAGAACGAGGCGGGCTGGCGCACCGAGCCGCCCGTATCGGAGCCGAGGGCGTACACCGCAAGGTCGGCCGCGACGGCGGCTGCAGAGCCGCCCGAAGAGCCGCCCGCAACGAACGCGGGATCTATCGGATTTTTGGGCGCGCCGAAACGGGAAGTTTCCGAGGATGAGCCCATGGCAAATTCATCCATGTTGGTCTTGCCGAGCAGCACTGCGCCGGAAGCTTGCAGTTTTTGCCAGGCGACCGCGCTGTAACAGGGGACGTGGCCGCGAAGCATATCAGAACAGCAGGTCGTTGCGACGCCCTCGGTGCAGATATTGTCCTTCAGCGCCATGGGTATGCCTGTGAGCGGCGTGCTTTCGCCCCTTTTTATCATCTCGTCGGCGCGGTCGGCACAGGCGAGAGCGTAGTCGAAACATGTGCAGACATAGGCGTTGAGCGCCGGGTTGAGTCGCTCTATGCGCGAGATGTACCTTAAAGTGAGTTCGCGCGAAGTCACGCGCCCCTCTTTAAGCATGCGCGAAAGTTCGGATATGCCCATCACTTCACCACCCGCTTTACCGCAAAACAACCGCCAGCGCCGCCATGCAAAATAAGCTCGCGCGGCAGGCTCTTCTCAACCTCGTCTTTTCGCAGGCTGTCGGCGGGCATCGAACGCTGCGACACGTCTTCCTCGTCAAAGCCCTCGACCGCGCCGCAGAAGGCTATCATCTCGTCCAGCCCGGCAGCAAACTCTTCGATCTCCTCACTATTAAGTTTTATGCCCGCAAGTTTCGCAAGCTCCTCTGTCTGTTGAACTGTCATTTTAACGGCCGCCGGAATATGTAATTTTTTATTTGCAGTACTGTAAGCAAATGAATAGTTTTATTGTCATAAAATTGGTATTATGAATATATTACTTTGCAGTATGTAATTATTTATTTTTGCCCTTTTCCCTTCTTATCCGCATCACGGTGCGCTCGAAGCCGATATCCTTGGGCGTGTAATAGACCCTGTCTTTGAGTTTGTCGGGCAAATACTGCTGCTCCACATACCCGTTTGCGTAGTTGTGCGGATACCTGTAATTTTTGCTCTGCGCCTTTGTTGCGGCGTCGCCGAAGGTGTTGTCTTTAAGGTAAGGCGGAACGCCGTCGTCGTCGCGCACGGTCTTTGCGTCCTCCATGGCGGCATGGTACGCGGCGCATGCGGCGTTGCTCTTGGGCGCTTCGCACACATACACTATGGCGTTGGAGAGCGGTATGAGCCCCTCGGGATAGCCGATCTTTTCAAAAGCGCACATCGCGGAGGTTGCCACCACCATCGCCTGCGGACCGGCCATGCCTACGCCCCCGGCGGACTGCACCACCAGCCTGCGGGCAATGGTCATCGGGTCGCATCCGCCCTCGATGAGGCGCATGGCGTAGTAGAGCGCGGCGTTGCTGTCGCTGCCGCGCAGCGACTTGCAGAAGGCTGAAAGGTAGTCGTAATACTCGTCTTCGCCGAAGGACATCGACTTGCGCTGGATGGACTGTTCGGCATCGTGCAGCGTGAGCGTTATGCTGCCGTCCTCCTGCGGTGGAGTGGTGAGCACCGCGAGTTCGAGCGCGTTATATGCGGTGCGCAGATCGCCGCCTGCAGTGCGCGAGATGTGGTCGAGCGCAGCGTCTTCGGCATGGACGACATAATTGCCCAGCCCCCTGCGCTTATCGGAAAGCGCCTTTACGAGCGCGCCCCTTATATCCTGTTCGGAAAGGCGTTTGAATTCGAACACGCGGCAGCGCGAAACTATTGCCGGCGTCATTGCGGAATATGGATTTTCCGTAGTGGAACCTATGAATATCACGGTGCCCTGCTCTATCGCGGGCAAAAGACTGTCTGACTGGGTCTTGTTGAAGCGGTGGCATTCGTCGAGCATCAGATAGGTGCGCTTGCCGAACATGCGCAGATTGTCGCGCGCCTGCTCCACCGCCTTTTTTACGTCAGCCACACCCGCCTGAACGGCGTTCAGCCTGATAAATTCGCCGTGCGTGGTAGAGGCGATTATGTTTGCCAGCGTGGTCTTGCCCGTGCCCGGAGGCCCCCAGAAAATGCAGCTGCCCAGCCTGTCGAGAGCAATGGCGCGGCGCAACAGGCTGCCCTCCGATACGATGTGGCGCTGGCCGATAAATTCGTTTAAGTTGTTGGCGCGCATGCGCTCTGCAAGCGGCTTCGAGTTCCGTGCTTCGGCGCCGGCGTCAAAATCGAACAGATCCATGATATACCTTAAAAAATTCAATATAACGGGGCGGGCGCGCGTAAAAAAACGGCAGTCCCGCCGCAACGGGAGAGTCATCTTTTGCGCATAATTATGCATATGATGCCGCCGTCCGCGACCGCGCAATTTTCAGTCGCGCAGGAGCGCGGCTATTTTTGCAGCGTTGTCCTTGCCGAGCCTGTATCCCTCTTCATACGCCTTGTCCAAAAGTTTTATCGAATACTGCGTTATGCCCGCCATCTCGGGCTCGAGCAGCAGGTCGCACGGATAATCGGGACAGGCGCGCTCGTTGCGGACGTTTACGGTATCGATTATATCGAATACGCGCATGGCCATGCTTGCCATGTTGGGTATTTTTTCCACGGGATAGGCGCTGTTCTTTATGGCGTCCACGCCCACCACAACGTCGGCGCCCAGCTCCTTTGCCTGCCTTACCGGCACGCGGCAGAGCACGCCGCCGTCTACGAGAAGCATGCCCTCGTGCTCGACAGGGCGGAATATGCCCGGTATGCACGAGGAGGCCTGCACCGCCTTTACCAGGCTGCCCTCCTTAAATACATACAGCTTGCCCGAATACAGGTCGACCGCCGTACATGAAAACGGGATCTTAAGACCTTCGAACGTGGCGTCGCCGATGTATTTGAGGAAAAGTTTCTGCAATTTTTTGCTGCGCAGCAGGGAAAGGCGGGTGAACGGCAGAGCGTCGATATCCACGATGTCAAGCGCCTTCAAGCCAAGCAGCGCGTCGCGCACGGCGTCCGTCGACATGCCGGTAGCGTAGCAGCCGCCGACTATCGCGCCCATAGATGTGCCCGAGATACAGTAGGGCGAGATGCCCTCCTCTTCAAGCGCTTTTAAGAATCCGACGTGCACGACTCCGCGCGCGCCTCCGCCGCCGAGGGCGAGTCCGAGTTTTTTGCTCATATTTTCTCCGAACAGACAATAATTTTTAATATGACAGAAATATACAAAAGCCGCGCATCCGCCGGGGACAAAAAATTTTCGCCCGGACGGGCGGCAGCGGCCATACTGCTTGCGCTGTTCTGCGCCGCATTCTTTTACGACCCGGAAAGGTATGCCGCCAGGTGTTTCGAGGGCATTGCGCTGTGGGCGCAGTGCGTGCTGCCTTCGCTGTTTCCGCTGATGGTAGTCTGCGCGCTGATGACAAGCGGCGGACTTGCGGGCAGGGCGCCGAAATTTCTTGAAAGGGCGTGCATGGCGGTAAAACTTCCGCCGTGCGCCGCCGCATGCTTTATGCTGGGCACGGCGTCGGGCTATCCCGCGGGCAGCCGTACGGTAAGACAGTTTGCCGACGCGCACCTTGCCGACGATCACGGCGCGCGCAAGCTCGCGCTGCTGTGCACCGCGTGCGGGCCGGTATTCGTCATAGCCACGGCGGGAAACATGTTTGCGGGCAACGGCTCGGGGATAAAGCTGTATATAGCGCACATTGTCGCGGTGGCAACAACGGCGCTGGCATATTCGCTTTGCACAAAACCGTGCAGCGGCGGATTGCCCGAACTTAAAGGAGCGGAAAACGTGCTTGAAGCGGGTTTTTACGGGGCGGTGCAGTCTGCGCTGACCGCCGGCGCGTTCATTGCGTTTTTTCATACCGCGGCCGCCATGGCGGACGACTTTTACATATTATTCCCCATACGCGCGCTTTTAAGCCTGCCGTTCGGAGGCGAAACAGCCGCCGCGTTTTCGCGCGGGCTCGTGGAGATGACGGGCGGGATAGCCGCGCTTGCCGGCTGCGGCGGAAAGTTTGCGCTGCCGCTTGCAGGCTTTACGCTTACATTCGGCGGGGCATGCGTGCTTGCACAGCAGCTTTCGTTCCTTTCGGGAGCGGGCGTAAGGCCCGCGTTCTTCATCTCCTTCAAATTTCTACAGGCCGCGCTGTGCTTTGCCATTCTGCTGCTGTTCGGGTAATGAAAAACACACGCATATATGCCCGAATCAACAACTCAGTAGGCGCCTATGAGGCGGAACGAGCGGGTGGACGAGCGCAGTATTGCGAGCGCGTGCTTCATCTCTTCCGAGGAATAGTCGCCCACCACCTCTATGAAGAACCTGTATTCGCCGGGCTCATTTTTGATGGGGCGCGACTCGATCTTGGTCATGTTGAGGTTGCAGCCGTAGATTATGGCAAGCACCTGCATGAGCGCGCCCGGCACATGGTTGCACACGAGCGCAAAATATACCCTGCTGCTTTTGAAATCTTCGGGCAGGCTGCCCTTTGTGACCAGCAGGAAGTGGGTGAAATTGTTCTTTTCGTCGGAGATGCACTCGGGCGAGACGTCCAGCCCCTCCCGCGCGCACTGAACGCCTGCGATCGCGGCTTCGCGCGGGGTCTTTATGCAGTCCACGCTTGCGGCAGTGGAGCGCTCGGGCACGAGCTCGGCGTCGGGATAGTGTTCCTGAAGGAAACCCGCGCACTGGTCGAGCGCCTGACGGTGCGAATAGATGCGCTCTATTCTGCTTTTATCCGCCCCGGCAAGCGTTATAAGCCTGTGGTCGATGGGCAGGGTGTATTCCGCGATGGCGGTGAGGCCGTCTTCGGCCTGAAGCATGTCCATGTTTTGAAGCACGCCGCCGTTCAGGGTATTTTCGATGGGGAGCACGCATGCATCCGCCCTGCCCGAGATCACCGCCTGCACGGCGGTGCGGAAAGTGCGGCAGAGCAACACCTGCGCGCCCGCGCACATGGCGCAAGCCGCTATGTGCGAATAGCTGCCCTCGGGGCCCAGGCAACTCACTTTTTTATACACGCCGTTCACCTCCTTACCGTTTGATCGCGGCATATTGCCGCGTCTTTTTGCGTTTATACCTTTTCCGCGATATCGCCGAGCAGTCGCTCGGTGTCGTTCCAGCCGAGGCAGGGATCGGTTATGGACTTGCCGTAGACGACGTCCTCCTTCTGGTTGCCCTCCTCTATGAAGCTTTCGATCATGAAGCCCTTTACTATCTTTTTGAAGTCCCTGTCGTATATCCTGTTCTGCATTACTTCCTCGCAGATGCGTATCTGCTGTTTGAAGTTCTTGCCGCTGTTGGAGTGGTTTGTGTCGATGATTATCGCGG
>ERZ1643246.1110-NODE-1110-length-30414-cov-17.524326_pt1 | contig 30414 bp, 23 predicted proteins | sample MGYA00579265_ERZ1643246 | MGnify/ENA primary metagenome ERZ1643246 (study PRJEB29033, sample SAMEA4952261) | chicken gut metagenome | biome: Broiler Chicken; feature: Gastrointestinal Tract; material: Caecum | place: Ireland | collected 2018 | study: Broiler...
AATATGGAGCAAATGACGTGAAACCGGGAATCTCAGGATGGGCACAGATTCATGGGAGAGATGAACTGGAAATTCCTGTGAAAGCAGAACTGGATGGATATTATGCACAGCACATCGGATTCTTTATGGATGTAAGATGCCTGCTGGGAAGTGTTAAATCAGTATTAAAGAGCGAAGGAGTCGTGGAAGGCGGAACTGGAGCGATGGAAATGGCAGCGGCGAAGGAAAGGAAAGGTAAGATTATGATTCTTACCAATCATTCTTATATGTTGTATCAGTTTCGTAAAGAATTGATTCAGGAGTTTATGAAGAAATATGAAGTAGTTCTCAGCATGCCATATGTAGGCCATGAGGATGATTTTAAGAAGATGGGATGTAAATGTATCGAGACTCCAATTGACCGCAGAGGAATCAATCCAGTGACAGACTTGAAATTGATCAGAGCCTATCGTAGAATGTTAAAAAGTGAAAAACCAGACATGGTAGTGACATTTTCTATTAAGCCGAATATCTATGGGGGATTATTATGCGGATGGATGAAGATCCCATTTTGTGCTAATGTGCAGGGTCTCGGGACTGCATTTCAGAAAAAAGGATTGGCAGAATTTGTTACAGTATTATATAGAATTGCATTTCATCATGTGAAAAAAGTATTTTTTGAAAACCAAGGAAATGCAAAAGAATTTCGAAAACGTAAAATTATTCCTGCAAAAAAACAGGTTGTATTAAAAGGTGCCGGAGTCAACCTGGATCGTTATCGATATTGTCCATCAAGAGAGGAAAATCAGATAAAATTTCTGTTTGTCGGACGTATTATGAAAGAAAAAGGTGTAGACGAATTATTTTATGCAGCAAAGAAATTGAAGAAGGAATACGGAGATAAAATAGAAGTTGGTCTTGTAGGATTTTTTGAAGATGAGTACAAAGAACAGGTTGAGCAGCTGCAGGAAGATGGAGAGGTTCGTTTCTATGGGTTTCAGGAAGATGTCCGCCCATTTTATGAAAATGCCAGCTGTGTTGTTTTGCCGTCTTATCATGAAGGAATGTCCAATGTACTGCTGGAAGCGGCCTCTATTGGAAGGGCGCTAATTACATCTAATATACCTGGATGCAGGGAAGCGGTAGATGAAGGAATTAACGGATACTTATGTAGAGTAAAAAGTGCAAAGAGTCTGTATCAGAAAATGCGAAAGTTTGTTGAATTAACAAAAGAAGAAAGAAAAGAAATGGGAAAAAATGGCCGCAGGAAAATGCAGGCTCAGTTTGATAAGAAAGACGTTGTAAGGAAAACAGTAAAAGCAGTGTTAAGCTAGGAGTAGAAAAATGACTTTAACAAATTATTGGTGGCTATTAATATGGTTGTTTACGATAGGTGTTTTTTTTGCTTTTTGTGTTTCAAAGAAACAGGAAGTAGTGTTAGGGAAAACAGAATATAGATGGAGAATGATTCCCTCACTGGTTGTAGCTTGTCCTTATGCTATTTGGGCAGGCTTCCGAGGGGATGGTTTTGGAGATACATCTGCTTATCGTTTTATGTTCAAGGAGGCACCATCATCTATCTCAGCATTATTGACTACATTAGTAGGAAACGGTAAGGATAAAGGCTTTACTGTGCTCATGTCATTCTTCAAAATATTTTTTGAAAATTCGGATGTAACGTTTTTTTTACTTATTGCTGTTTTTCAAATTTTGTGTATAGTTTTTGTATATAGAAAGTATTCAACAGATTACTGGATGAGTTTTTTTCTGTTTATTGTATCAACGGACTATATGTCATGGATGTTTAATGGAATTCGTCAGTTTATTGCTGCTACAGGATTTTTAGCATGTTTTGGGTTATTAGTGAAGAAAAAGTATGCCTTATTAATTTGTATAATATTGTTGTTATCAACTATTCATGCATCAGTTTTGATTATGTTACCTATTATTTTTATTATTCAAGGGAAAGCATGGAATGGAAGAACAATTTTATTTATTTTGGCAATAGGTATTATAATAGTGTTTATTGATAGATTTACTCCTTTTTTAGATAGCTTTCTTTCTGAAACACAGTACAGTGATATCGTTACCAATGATTTATGGACGAGTGATGACGGAACAAGTATTTTTAGAATATTAGTCTATTCAGTTCCAGCAATTTTATCATTAATTGGAAAAAAATACATTGATGAAGCAAATGATCCTGTCATTAATATTTGTACTAATGCTAGTGCATGTACAATGGTTCTTTATGCCCTTGCAGGAGTGTCTTCAGGAATTTATATTGGAAGACTACCTATCTATACTACGTTGATTGGGTATATAGCGTTTCCATGGATGATTGATAATATATTTACAAAACAATCAGCCAAGTTGGTAAAAGTAACGATGATAATTGCATATATTCTATTCTTTTATTATCAGATGCATATTACTTGGCATATGTTATAAAACATAAAAGATTGAAAGGAAATCTATTATGAAAAATGAAGATAGAGATACATTACCCGAAATCAGTGTGATTATGGGGATTTATAATTGTGAAAAGACATTGGAAGAAGCCATTGATTGCATTTTGAACCAAACTTTTGAAAAGTGGGAATTGATACTTTGTGATGATGGGTCATCAGATAATACTTATTGTATTGCAGACCAATATCAAAAAAAATATCCTGATAAGATAATATTATTAAAAAATGATTTAAATAGAGGCTTAAATGCGACATTGAATCGTTGTCTTAACGTTGCAAAAGGTAAATATATCGCAAGAATGGATGGAGACGACCGGTGTAGTAAGTTTCGATTTGAACGAGAATTGTCGGTTTTTCGGGAAAATCCCGAACTCTATATTGTAAGTACTGATATGGAGTATTTCGATGAAACTGGAGTATGGGGACACATTTCACATCCTACTAAGCCGGTTGCGAAAGATTTTTTGCATGGCACACCATTTTGTCATGCGCCATGTCTAGTAAAAAAAGAGGCATATGATGCAGTAGGGGGCTATTCGGAATCTAACAGATTGCTGCGTGTAGAAGACTATCATCTCTGGATGAAGATGTATAAAAAAGGATTTTACGGCGAGAATATCCACGAACCTTTGTATCAGATGAGAGATGATAGAAATGCCTATGCCAGGAGGAAAATGAAGTATAGAGTAAATGAGGCATATGTGAGGTATTTAGCGGTCAAAGAACTTAAGCTGCCGGTTATAGGGTATATTTTTGCGTTGCGTCCTATACTTGTGGGATTATTGCCGTCATCAATTTATGATATTTTACATAAGAGAAATTTACATAGGTGAGGAGGAAATAGACATGCTAAAAATACTGTTTCTGATTCACGATCTAGGTCAAGGCGGAGCAGAGAAGGTATTGGTTAATCTTGTTAATAATATGGATCAGACTAAATTTTCAATAACAGTGGTCTCTCTATTTGGAGGAGGTGTTAACGAACAGTTTCTGGCTCCTCATATAAGATATCGTACTATCTTTAAAAGATCGTTTCCTGCAAATAGTTACATAATGAAAGCGTTTTCGCCTAAGCAATTGCATGGGTTTTTTATAAAAGAAAAATATGATATAGAAGTAGCTTATTTAGAAGGACCTTCCGCAAGAATTATTAGTGGCTGTCATAACAAAGAGACAAAGCTGGTGTCATGGATACACTGCACCATGCATTCGGAAAAAAATGTAGCAGAATCCTTTCGTAGTATTCAAGAAGCAAAAAACTGTTATAAACGATTTCATTATATGGTATATGTATCAAAAACATGTGAGAAAGCATTTCAGAAATTTTGTCCAACCAGAGGTAACAATGTGGTTTTATATAATACGAATGACAGTGATGCCATTCGTAATTCGGCAAAAAGAAAGATAGATGACAAGGAGTTTCCAATAGACACTTTTTTGTGGTGTGGTATGGGAAAACTAATTCCAGTCAAAGCTTTTGATCGAATGTTGCGGATTCAGGAACGCTTAATATCTGGCGGAAGAAATGTGCATTTATTTATTTTGGGAGATGGACCGCTTAAGGGAGAATTAGAAAAGTGGTGTAGTGACCATGGGATATCTTCTAGCGTAACATTTTTGGGATATCAGACGAATCCGTATAAATATTTAGCAAAATGTGATTTGTTTGTATGTTCGAGTTATTCAGAAGGATTTTCTACAGCTGCGACCGAAGCATTAATAGTAGGTGTACCTGTTTGTTCTGTGGAAGTATCAGGTATGCGGGAGATGTTGGGGGAAGATAACGAATATGGAGTAATAACTGATAATAATGAAGAAGATCTTTATGAAGCAATTCAATCATTAGTAGATAATCCTAAATTGCTTACTCACTATAAAATTAAAGCTAAAGAAAGAGGCGATGATTTTACTATGAGTAAAACAGTAAAAGCGGTAGAAGATTTCTTTTTAAGAATGAGAGGTACAGACCAGTTATGAATTTGATAAAAGAGTTTATATATCGAATAAGAGGCGAATACACAACAGAGAAGTTAATTCGCATGGGAATGAAGGTGGGGAATCACTTCGAACGATTAAATGGTGTCATACTAGATCCGTCTCACTGTTGGCTCATAGAAATTGGAGAGAATGTTACACTTGCTCCAAGAGTACATATTTTATGTCATGATGCAAGTACAAAAAATTTTTTGGGATATACAAAAATTGGGCGTGTAACCATAGGGAATAATGTATTTGTAGGCGCAGAGACTGTAATTATGCCAGGTGTAACTATAGGGAATAATGTAATAATTGGTGCTAATAGTACAGTAACACACGATGTGTCAGATGGCGTTGTTGTGGCTGGTTCTCCAGCCAAAGTTATTTCTACTTTAGATAACTATTTAACAAAAGAAAAGAAGAGAATGGAAAGTGCCCTCTGCTACGACGAAAAATACACACTTCGTCAAAAGATAAGTATGGAAAAACGGATGCAGCAGAAGGAAGATCTAAAAGATGGAATAGAATATACAATATGAATATGACAGTAAAAGTATCGCTCATAATGCCTGCATATAACATAGAGTCAGAAATCAAACGCAGCATTGAAAGTGTTTTAAAGCAAACATATACTAATATAGAGCTAATAATTGTTGACGATGGATCGAAGGATTCAACACCTAATATTATAGATCAATATGCAAAATATCACGCTAATATTATTCCGATACACCGGGAAAATGGAGGTGTATTTAGCGCTCGTATTGATGGGATCTTTCAGTCTACAGGTGACTATATTGGATTTATTGATGGTGATGATTATATTGAGCCGGAGATGATAGAACAGCTTTTGAAAAATGCAATAGAGCATAATGCTGATATATCACATTGTGGTTATAAAATGGTATTTCCTAACGGTAAAGTAGATTTATATTATGGTACGGGTAATAGAGTGCTTCAAGATAATGAAAAAGGCGTTATTGATCTTTTGGAAGGTAAATATATTGAACCAGGTTTATGGAACAAACTTTATCGGAGGGAATTATTTGAAAAAATAGGATTAAATGAACTAGATTATAGTATTAAAATTAACGAAGATCTTTTGCTCAATTACTATCTTTTTAAAGAATCGAAACGTGCTATATATGAAGACCAATGCTACTATCATTATATGCTTCGGGTAAACTCTGCAGCGACATCCACAATAAACAAAAATAAACTGTCTGACCCATTGAAGGTCTTAAAGATAATGCTTGAAGATAATACTCAAGAGGATATATATTATGAGTTAATTTTAGTTCGTCTGACACGTCAGTTGATAGCATTATCGACTATGAGTAGTAGACCAGATCCAAAATTGATTCGACCTTATAAAAGAAAGGCTCAACGGGAATTAAGAAGTCGGTTAATGTCAGTTTTGAAGTGTAAAGGCTGTAATAGTAAAGTGAAGATAATGGCTATATGGACAGCTATTTTACCTATTACATATCAAACAATACATTTTTTGTATGGAAGATTAACGGGGCTAGATAAAAAATATTCTTTGGATTGATTGGAGGAATGTCTATAAAGATGGAATAAACACGTTTTTATGGACACAAATGGTATTATGAATAGTAAAATAAAAGACTCAGACATTAAAATCAGCTTTATTGTAGCAGTTTTTAATATTGAAGTCTTTGTAAGCGAATGTATTGAATCGTTAATTCATCAGACATATAGAAACATAGAAATTATTCTAATAGATGATGGTTCTACTGATAATAGTGGAAAGATATGTGATTAATATGCAAGTAAAGACAGTAGAGTACGAACAATACATTAAAAAAACAGGGGACTTTCAGAAGCCAGAAATACTGGAATGCGTAATGCTACAGGTGATTATATAGGATTTGTTGATGGTGATGATATTGTTTCTTTGGAGTGTGCAAGGATAGCAGTGGAAACCTTGAAGAGAAGCCCCTGTGATATTCTGTTTTGGAAATACAAACAGTTTATTGAAGCGAAGCAATGTTATGACAATCAAACATCAGTTAGAGATTATAGAAGGGTTAATTCGCCTAAGTGTTTAGAAGAATTGTTATTGCACAATTTGAATGAAGAAGTTTGGAATGGAATATACAAAAAGACAATTGCAGTAACTGAAAAATTTCCAGCAAAAAAGCAGAATGAAGATGTTTTTTGGAAATATAGGGTAATATTAAAAGCAAATGATATAGGATTTATTTCAGACCAATTATATTTTTACAGAATACGTCCGGGTAGTATAACTCAGAGTCCGTTTTCGTGGAAACGTTTTGATTCATTAGAAGGACGATATATAAGAACCAAAAATATAATCGAAAATTATCCAGAATTAAAAGCGACTGCCTTGAGTGAAATATATGCTGAAGCTATGTTTTTATATAGTGATGTTGTTTCTAGTTTGCACGGAGAAGAGAGAAAGCTAGGACTAAAAAGAATAAACTATTATTTGGACAAATTACCTTTCAGATTTTCTGAGATTTTGTTTAGTGATAAGATTTCAAAAATGAGAAAAGTAACTTTAGTTCTTTCAAAAATATCCTTTGCGGCAACTTCTAGGTTAAAGGTGTTTATTTTAAAAAGACTAGGGAGGGATGTCTTTGGAACTCATTAGTGTAATTATTCCTATATATAAAGTGGAAGAATATTTGGATCATTGTATAAAAAGCATAGTGGAACAAACCTATCGAAAATTGGAAATAATTTTGGTTGATGATGGCTCACCGGACAAGTGCCCTTTAAAATGCGACGAATGGGCTGAACGGGACGGGCGCATTCGAGTTATTCATAAAAAAAATGGAGGTTTGTCTGATGCAAGAAATGTTGGTATGAGTATTGCTACAGGATCATATATTTCTTTTGTCGACAGTGATGATTGGATTTCACCTGATTTTTATGAAAAATTGTATCGTTCAATAACTGAAAGCAATGCACAAATTGCAGCAAGTGGAATTGTTTGGGCCTATAATGATCATTTGCAATATGATGATTTTATATATGATCGACATATATTTTCAGCTGAAGATGCCTTAAAAACGTTAATACAGGGGCGAGGTTTTTATGCGGTAGCTTGGAATAAACTCTATAAGAAATCTTTATTTGATGGAATAGAATTTCCTATCGGTAAGTTGCATGAAGACGAATTTGTTACATATAAATTAGTCGGGAAAGCAACAAAACTTGTTCTTTGCCAAAAAGTATTCTATTATTACAGGCAAAGAGAGGGGAGTATTATGAAGGAATGGTCCATCAGACATTTGGATGCGCTAGATGCGTTCTTTCAAAGAAATAAGTATCTGGCGAAAAATTATCCAAAATTATATGTGAGTGATAAAGTAACTTTACTCATGGCATGCGTAGGTTTTTTTCGTGAATGCAGTAAATTAGAGGACTGCCAGTCAGAAAAGAAAAAAATACGACAAAGCAGTAAGAATATCAAATTCAATATAAAAGAATTATGCATGTTGGATCGTAAATCACTTTTAAATGTTATTAAAGGAAAGGTATTTTTTACATATGCATACAGATATTGTAAGTAAAATAGAAGGATATCTCCGATTTATAAAACCAGATATGAGGAGAGAATGGAACAACAGGAATAAAATGATATTTGGGGATGAATATCGTCCAGTTCAAAAGAACAGAGTTAATCTTTTCTGGACAGGAACATATAAAGGAGAAATAACGAAACATGAAAATTTGGGGGACTATTTATCTTTAGTAGTTGTTGAGTATATGCTAAAACGGCGTGGACTTGCTTTGAATGTTCAAATAGATAGAACCGAGTATTTATATGCTATTGGTAGTATAATTGGATTCGGCTTACAAGATGCGACTATTTGGGGAAGTGGTCTCCTACGCAAAGAAAATGCGTTTCGTCTAGTTCGATCGAAGTTGGATATTAGAGCTGTGCGTGGTCCACTCACAAAGGAGTACTTGAATAAAATGGGTTTTAATTGTCCGGAAATATATGGCGATCCGGCTGTTTTGATGCCAATCATATATTCATGTAATGCTAAGAAAAGATATTCGTGTTCTATTGTTTTACATCATTCAAGTGGACTGCGAGAACATATTGATGAGCTTAAAGATATGGGGCTGCATTATATTGAAATAAAAACTACAAATTATAAACATTTTATAGACGAAATAGCTCAATCAGATATGGTGATAAGCTCTGCGCTACATGGCATTATATTGGCAGAGGCTTATGGTGTTCCAACTGTTTATTTAAAGGACACAGAAATCAATCAAGATTTTAAATTTGATGATTATTATAGCGGAACGGGTCGAGTACAATATGAATATGCTCAGACAATAGATGAAGCAATTAAAATTAAGCCAGTTAATAATCTTCCAAAATTAGAAAACATGTGTTCTGCACTCATGGAAACATTCCCTTACGATTTGTGGTCGGGGTGGGGAACATATGTTCTTGAATATTTAATCATTGTACAATACGATCTGTTGCTTTTATATTTTATGGATAGATTTGTTACTACATATATTTATAATATTAGCTCGATAGTACGATAATGAAGAAATGCCGCTAATCACATTTATATAGAAAGGACATGCTTTAAGGGATAGCGTTCTGGTGGGAAATATGGGAGAAAATAGAGTATTCAGAGTTATAAAAAAAATATCTACAGACTTTTTTCAAGATATAAAATACTATTCTGTAAAACTAGCATTATTACGTACTGCAGAAACAATATTTCAAATTTTGCGGTTAAAAAATGTGTCACGTTATTTTCAAACAAAGAAGACTGCTTATGTACTCGAATATTTGAAAAGCCATTATGGTTATGTATTTACAAAATTAGTAAATGAAGAAAGCAAGAGTGAAAGAGAAACAAGTATATTTAACAAACCTATATGGATATGTTGGTTAGATGGAATAGAGCATGCTCCATTGTTGGTACAAAAATGTGTATCTAGTATTAAAAAAAATGCGGGTAACCATCCAGTAAATATAATTACGCAAGATAATTATACTGAATTTGTAACACTGCCGGAATATATTATGGAGAAGAAAGAAAAGGGCCTGATAGGAGCTGCCCATTTTTCAGATGTTTTGAGAGTATGTCTATTGGCTCAATACGGGGGATTATGGCTAGATGCAACGATATATTGTAAAGGGAAATTGCCAGATAATTATTTTGAAAATGATTTTTTTACTTGTAAAAGTGAGCCGAGTGATGTCGGATGCGTTTCAAAAAATCAATGGACAACCTTTTGTTTGGGGGGCAACCAAGACTGTATTATATTTCAAGTTTTGCGAAACTTCTTTTTTGAATATTGGAAAACGGAAGATTGTGCGATAGATTATCTTTTTTTTGATGATGCAATCGAGGTTGCAAGAGAATATTTGTCGGAGATCAATTATCTGATAAAAGCAGTCCCATACAATAATGCTGAACGTGATTGCTTAATTATGCGTTTCGCTGACCCATGGGAAAAAGGATGTGTAGATGATTTATTTGCCGGAACTACTATTTTGTTTAAGCTTGGATATAGAGAAAAACAGTTTCTTAATGAGTTTACAAATAAAGGTGAACCAACTGTGTATGCAGCTTTTTTAAAGGATTTTGAAATGGGAGGGACTATATGATACCAAAGGTAATTCATTACTGCTGGTTTGGACGAAATGAAAAATCAGATCTTATCAAGAGATGTATAGAAAGCTGGCAAAAATATTGTCCAGAATATCAGATAATTGAATGGAATGAGAATAATTTTGACGTGAATACGTGTGAATATACTAGGGAAGCCTATCTTGCTAGAAAATGGGCTTTTGTTTCTGATTATGCAAGGCTCAAAATAATATTTGAAAATGGCGGAATATATCTTGATACTGATGTGGAATTAAAGCAAGGACTGGACAATTGTTTGAATTACGATGCTTGGTTTGCGCAGGATGACATTCGTTATATAAATACAGGATTAGGATTTGGAGCCTGTAAAGGAAATTTACTATTAAAAAAAATGTTAGATATTAGATCAGCCCGTTCTTTTGATATGACAATTTGTAATGCTATAGACACACCAATTATAAAGGAATATTTAGGCTACAAACAAAGTCGTCAGTCTCAGATAATAAAAAATACACTACTTATCGGAATGAATGAGTATTTCACCTATGCAAAACATTGGGAAGGAAATTCTTGGAAAGACGATGCCAGTAGAGAGTTTCAGAAAGAAAGACGTGAAAAAGGTTGGAAACTAAAACGATTTTTGCGAAATCCAAGCGTTATGAATTGGTTAGAAAGAAATGGAGAAACTAAGTTCTCAAAACTATATGTCTTTTTAACGTACGATTTACTTGATAATGGGCCGATGTATTTTATTAAGCGTGTGCTAAAGAAAGCAAGGAAAAAATGAAATGGTTAAAATAACGGTATTTACGCCAACATATAACAGAGCGTATATTATTTCGAATTTGTATAAATCGCTTCAGTGCCAAACGGTTTGCGATTTTGAATGGCTTATTGTTGATGACGGATCGTCTGATAATACACAAGAGTTGGTGAATAGATGGCAAAAGGAAGAAAATGGTTTCGCTATTTATTATCATTGGCAAGAAAATGGCGGAAAGTGTCGAGCTATCAATAAAGCATTGGAATATGCTAATGGAGAGTTGTTTTTTACAGTTGATTCTGATGATTATCTTACAGATGATGCTATAGAAAAAATAATTAACTGGGAAAGGGATTTGCCAAAGGGGGAAAAATATTGTGGTGTAGCAGGTAACCTTGGCACGAGTCCTACGGAAACACCTAATACGATTTTTCCTGGGAACTATTATGAAGGAACATTGCTAGATCGATATAAAAATGTTGACGGTGAAAGGGCAATTGTGTTTTATACAGAAATTCATCGTAAATTTAAGTATCCAGAATTCCCGGGAGAAAAATTTATGACTGAGGCAGTTGTCTATAATCGAATTGCAGCGGCAGGATATAAAATCCGTTTTTATAATGATATAATATGGATTTATAAATATATTGAAGATGGATTAACAAAATCAGGAAATACAGTTTTTATCAATAACCCCCGTGGCTTTGGACTATGGCTTCAAGAAAGAGCAAGATTTCAAAAATATTCTATCTTAAAACGAACTAAAATGTATTATACGTTTACTTGTGATCTTTCAAGTCGATACAATTGCAGACTAATTGCAGAAAGCATAGGTGCTCCGGTCCTCTGGATTCGGTTGATGAGTATAATTCATGCAGGTAGACGTGTTCTAAAAAATATTAGGGAGAAGAAAAATGTTTAATTTATATTCTCATGGTGGAAGCGGTAATCATGGATGCGAAGCGATTGTGCGTTCCACCATAAAAGTACTAAATGAAAATTCAGTTAATGTTTTTTCACACAATGTGGATCAAGATGTAAAATATGGAATCGATGATATTTGCAATCTACAAAAAGATACAGTAAGTTCTATTCAGCGTGGTAGTTTGAAATGGTTGTTGTCATCTATACAAAGTAAGACAACTGGTCGAATCGATTTAAAAGTCAAATACCAAAGGAAATTATTATTTGATAATATACATTCAGGTGATATTTGCTTTTCAGTAGGGGGAGATAATTATTGTTATGCAGGTGTTGAGATTCTTGGAGCTGTTAATTATTGTCTTCGTAAAAAGCATTGCAAAACTGTACTTTGGGGATGTAGCGTTGAGCCAGAATTATTGAATAATCAGCAAGTAATAAATGATATTTCAAAATTTGATTTAATTACTGCTAGAGAGTCTATATCATATCAGGCATTGAAAAGAATCAATAATAATACATATTTAATTCCAGATTCTGCCTTTGCTTTAGATAGAATAGATTTACCTTTACCGAATGGATGGAAAGAAAATAATACGATAGGTGTTAACGCAAGTCCTTTAATTCTATCAAGTGGAAATAATAAAAATATTGTTATGGCAGCATACAGAAAATTGATTATTACTATTATAGAGAATACGGATAGTACTATAGCATTGATTCCACATGTTGTATGGGATAATAATGACGATAGAGAAGTTCTAAAACAGTTATATGAGGAGTTTAAAGACACCGGACGACTTGTACTAGTAGATGATTTTAATTGCATGCAGTTAAAAGGATATATTGCCAAGTGCAGAATGTTTATCGGTGCGAGAACACATGCAACGATAGCCGCATATTCAAGTTGTGTACCAACGCTTGTTCTTGGTTATTCTGTGAAATCACGGGGAATTGCTAAGGATTTATTTGGAACTGATAAGAATTATGTGATTTCAGTTCAGGATATGAAAAATTCTAATTTATTATCTGAAGGGTTTTTATGGTTATTGGAAAATGAAAAGAGCATAAAAGCACATTTGCAATCAATAATGCCAGATTATATAAATAAAGTATATACCGCTGGCATGTTGGTAAAAGCACTGTAGTCGACGGAGGTAAATTATATTTTGAAGAATCAGTTACGTTCAGGAGTTATTATCTCGTATTTTAATTTGGCTATAAGTTCGTTAATTCCTTTTATATATACCCCTATAATGCTAGATATGCTGGGGCAATCAGAATACGGATTATATTCTCTGGCACAATCGGCAGTTTCATATTTATCATTATTAAGTTTTGGATTTGGAAGTACTATTATTAGATACATAGCAAAATATCGTGCAGAGGGTAATAAAGAGGCTGTTGAAAAAACATACGGTTTTTTCATTTTACTTTACAGTATCTTATCATTATTAGTTTTAGTTGTAGGTGTATTCATATCATGTAATGTAGAACCAATCTTTCATCGTGGGCTAACGGTTGCTGAACAATCGAAAATGAGAATATTGGTTTTGATTATGACCTTTAATTCAGCATTATCATTTCCTGTGAGCGTTTTTTCTTCAATGATTACAGCGTATGAAAGATATATTTATCGAAAACTGATTGATATGTTGGCCACTGTGGGGGCACCTGCTGCAAATTTGATAGCACTGTATATGGGATATGCATCAATAGGGATGTCAGTCGCAGCGACAATAATTCAGTTTATTATGCTGCCATTGTATGCAGGATATTGTTTTAAAGCACTGGGACTCAGACCACGATTTTCAATTTTACCAAAGCCATTGATTAAAGAACTGTTTGGCTTCTCGGCTTTCATTTTTTTAGGCTCACTTGTTGATATGCTTTTTTGGTCAACAGATAAGGTGATACTCGGAATGCTTTCAAGTAGTGTCGCAGTTGCTATATATAATGTTGGAGGTACTTTCAATAATATTGTTATGCAGTTGTCTACTTCTATTTCTGGTGTTCTAACGCCGAAAATTACAGGTATGGTAGTAAAAAATGCATCAAAAAACGAATTGACAGAGCTTTTTATTCGAGTTGGACGGTTGCAATTTATTGTAATAGCAATTATTGTATCTGGATTTACCGTTTTCGGACGAGCTTTTATTAACCTGTGGGCTGGTGCAGAATATGCAGATGCTTACTGGATTACTATTTTAACTATGTTTCCGCTTTGTGTTCCGCTCATTCAAAATACAGGATTAAGTATAGTTGTTGCTCAGAATAAGCACCAGTTTCGATCAATTGTATATTTAATTATTGCTGTATTAAATGTGATTTCAACTTATTTAACTGTTCCTACTATGGGATATATTGGCGCTGCCTTGTGTTCCTGTGTTTCTTATCTATTGGGGCAGGGGTTGATTATGAATATTTATTATTATAAAGTAGTCGGTGTTAATATACCTTTGTTTTGGAAAAATATTTTAAAACTATCTATTATTCCAGGGTGTATGTTGGTACTAGGAATGATAATTTCGAACTTTTTTGAAATTAGAGACTGGGGAACATTCTTCATCGGTGTGCTGATGTTTAGTTGTATATATGCAGTCCTAATGTATGTGCTATCACTTAATGAGTATGAAAAAGATGTTTTTAGAAAACCTTTAATAAAAGTTGTGAAAATAGTTTTGCGAAAAGATAGTTTATAAATACTTTTAACAGTACTATTTTGCATAATTCAAATATAATAAATTTTAAAAATGTAAGTCGTTGGCAATTTTTATAAAATAGAAAGTATCTAAAATTGATAATAAGATATGATTTTTGCATTATACACGAAAAGTGAATCTGTATTTGTAGCAACATGGAGGTACCTATACACTTAAAGTTTAATAAGGGAAATGCTAACAGGGATTATCGTATACAAAAAGGGACTAACAGACCTTATTTTAGGATTGTTAAGCCCTGTTGGATAATAAATGTAATTATGTTGAAGGAAAATGTAACCTTTAAATCGAAAAAGATAGCTTTGACACTATTTGATTAAAAGGAGAGATAAATAATATGGATAAGATGAAAATATGTAAAAAATTGTATGGATATCTTCCAAATAGTATAATGAGATTTATTGAAAAAAAAAGTAGGAAACAAAGATATAAAAACATTATTACAAAGCATAAGGCTAGAAAAATTTCTAAAAAATACAGATTTTGAAAATTTGGCTGTGGAACGATATCCTGTGTGTTATATCAAAAATGCAACTTGGGATTATCCAATGTTTCATATGTATTTTATTACCAATATGTTAGATAATATAGTATATTGTTTAGCGAATAAAAAAAGACCAATAATTCAATTTGAGAATAGTCAAAAGATAAATTTGTGGGAACAATTTCTTGAGCAACCCTATACTTTACAAAAGAAGGAGACAACAAAAGAGTACGAATGTGAAGAATTAGATGCCGCTCTTAATTGGCCGATAAATCCAAAAAAAGAAGAAATAAAGGATTATGCTAAACTATATAAATCTTTTGTTAAATTAAATCAAAAAACAAAAGAGTATTTTGATAATGAATATAATAATATAATAAAAGATAAGCGTGTTTTAGGTGTTTTATGTAGAGGGACTGATTATACTGCCAATAAACCTAAAGGACATCCTGTTCAACCTCCAATTAAAGATGTAATATCACTAGTAGAGAAAAAATTATTAGATTTAAAATGTGAATGGATTTATCTAGCGACAGAAGAAAAAAAGATAGCGGAACAATTTGAAAGAGCATTCCCCAAAAAGATTCTTATTAATAAAAGAAAATATTTTGATGAATTTCATGAAATAAGGAATAAGCAAGGAGAAGAGGCAAGGATTAGCTGGGTACATTTTGATAGAGAAAATGATAATTATTATAAAAGTTTAGAATATTTTTCAAGTATTAATTTACTTTCCAAATGTACCGCTTTAATAGCAGGCAATTGTGGTGGAAGTCGGACAGCATTGTATTTGAATGATAATAAATATGAATATTCATATTTATTTGATTTAGGTATATATTAGATATCAATTCAAATGTTTTAAATTGCATTATGTACAAAGCATTTGAAGAACTTGAATAGAGAAGATTGGGTAGAGTAAGTAGAAAAAGGAATAACTAAATTTATGTTACAAGTATCAAAAGCATGTACAGGCTGTCATGCCTGTATGAATATTTGCCCTAAAAAGTGTATATCAATGAAAGACAACGGAGAAGAATTTTTGTATCCTCATATTGATATGGATAAATGTATTGACTGTGGACGGTGTGAAAGTGTCTGCCCGGTTATCAGTGAACCCGAATTAAGCAGACAGACATTAGCATTTGCGATTAAGAGTAGAAATGATAGCGAAAGAACTAAGAGTACTTCCGGAGGTATTTTTCCAATCCTTGCAAAATACATTTTGAATCAGGGCGGCATTGTATTAGGTGCAGCGTATGATGAAAATTTTGTAGTGCATCATATTTTGGTAGAAAATAAAGAGCAGCTGCATTTACTCCAGGGAGCCAAATATTCCCAGAGCAGATTGGATGATGTATTTTCAAAGATAAAGGAGATTCTTCAAACAGGAAGAAAGGTTCTTTTTTCGGGAACTCCATGTCAGTGCGCAGGTTTGAAGAAATATTTAGGGAAAGAATACGATAATCTGGTGACGACAGATCTTATTTGTCATGGAGTGCCTTCGCCTAAGGTCTGGCAGGCATATATTGATTATCGTTCCAAAAAAGAAAATAACGGGCAGCGGCCGGCTCAAATAAATATGAGATCCAAAGAAAGTGGATGGAGCAGATATGGATATTCCACAGAATTCGTTTATAGTCCGGATCATATAACAAAAACAAAAAACGGACAAGATTTATTTATGAAAGCCTTTATCGGAAACATTTGTCTCCGTAATTCCTGCAGCGACTGCAAAGTAAAAGGTGTAGAGCGCTGTACAGATTTTACACTCGGCGATTACTGGGGAATCTGGAACCAGCATCCTGAATTTGATGACAATAAAGGAATCAGCGTTGTTTTTGTACATACAAAGAAGGGACGGCAGATTTTAAATGAGTTACAGGATCAGATAGATTCTCTGCAGGTTAGTCTTGAGGACGCTTACAAGGAAAACATAAGCATGGTAAATTCATCAAAACCACATGAGGCAAGAGATGAATTCATAAAACAGGTAACAGCCGACAATTTTGAAGAACTGGTAAATCAGTACTTCCCGCCGGTTGAGGTGAAAAAGCCAGGAGTGATGCAGAGGATAAAAGGAAAAGTAAAAAGAATCTTACACGATAGGGGAAAATAAAAGTATTTAAAATAATTTATGGGGGAATACGGGGATGTAAAATCCATGAAAGATGAGAGGAAAAAGCGTATATGAAAAAAGAAAAGACATCTATGAAACAAATGCTAAAAGAGCATATTATGGGAAGCAAACCATTTCGATCCATATTTGGGATTCTCATAGTCTGTATTATTGCACTGGCAGGATTATTGGGACTTACTGTAAAAGAAAACTATAGCATGAGCGACAGATTGCAAAAACAGCAGAACCAGTATGAGCAGCTGAAAGATGAAAAGGAAACATTATCGAAAAATTATGAAAATTTGCAAGATGATTATGACAGTCTGGAATATAAGATTACATATTATGAAGATCAACAGGACACAATTAAAGAACTGGAAAGCAAAATTGAAGACCTGGAAGAAAATAATAAGACAGAAACAGTAGAAACATCAGAAGAAAATCAAGAAGACAGCTTTGTAATAAATAGCGAAACCTCAGGAACTGAGGATACAGATACAAGTTCAGCAGATGATTCTTACGGAACGATGGTATGGTTGTCTGAGACAGGGACAAAATATCATAGCTATTCATCCTGCGGGAACATGAATCCGGCAAAAGCGAGACAAGTTTCAGAGTCATCTGCAAAAGCACAGGGGTATCAAGCATGTAAAAACTGTTGGTGATATGAATTACTATGACGTAAAGAAGAAACCAGATTAAAGTAGTAAAGAAATTTGATTAAGAGCTAAGAAAATTTTTAATTTCTTAGCTCTTATGCGAAATATAGTATGGAGACTATTTATGAAGGGTGATCAAATACAATGGAGGAACATAATCACAAAATAAAATATGGCGAATTACATATATATTACCCGTTTAAATTTGAAACGAAGAAAAAATATGCGGATGTGTGTGAAGCAATTGAAGGGAGTAAAATCCTTTTTTCAAATGAATATCAGGAAAAGATATTGAATGCTTTAGGGAATTCGTTATCTCAAACGATAGATGATATAAAAAGAGAATTTGAAAATTCAAATCTTAATTTTGTCACTTTTAAAATGCAGGATTATGATAGATATAAAAAAATGCAAAATATATCGTATGAGATGGACTCTGAGTCTTTACAAATAGTGATAGAAAATTGTGATTCGTCGATTAAATTTCATTTTTTTAACAATGACATAGAAGAATTAAATCAAAGAATCATTCGATTACAACGAGAAGAAAGAATAGCCTCTAAAATCTATGGAGAAAACTTTACGAATTTTCATAATCGTTATGTTTTATTACCTTTTAAAATTATGTTAAATAGCAATAAAATAGTTTGGATGTATCCTATATTATATATTTTTGCAAATAAAATGGCAGTTCTTAAGTTGGAAATACCATTGAAAGATGTTGATACTATATCGCTTAAAACCAATAATGAAGATTCTTATATTAAAGACGTCAAAAATGTGTGGAAATTAGAGGATTTTAATGTGAAGCCTAATTTTTCATCTTTAGCTAGATTTTATCTTGATTCTTTATGCAAAGATTGTAAGCTGGATATTATTAAGTACAATAATGAAGTGAAAAATAGAATATTAGTGGATTTTGAAGGAATTCCCAAACATATAAATAGCATTCCGAATGAAGTTCAGGAGGAGTTATTTCGTATTGTATCAGCACCTGTACCAACAAGAAGCAATACCTCCTATCTCTCAGATGCTAAAGAATATATACAACAAAATAGTTATGGCGGGCATGGGATAAAATATATTGTTAAAACCACAGGTGGGTGTCTTTCTTTAGTAGATAAAGGATTGCTTGATTACATAGCAGATGATTATAAAAAGCAGATTGACAATTCAGTTCTTGATGAAGCTGATCAATTTTCAATTTGTAATACCATAGCTAGTGATCTTTCTTCTAATGTTGAATTTGTTCTATTGATTATTATTTTGAAAAAAATTAATGAAAGAAATGATTACTACATGAAAACATTTTCTATAAAAAAACTATTAGAAATTCGAAAAGAATATAATTTAAATAATTTGTTTATTGCAGTGCTTCAAGAAACTTGTTTTGGAAGCGTAAGCGAACAGATGGATATATTTGAAAAAAGAATGGAACTTTATCTCAAACCACAGATAAGCAAAATAAAACAGGAAGCATTAGATAATATTTTTGACGAAAGGAAACGACAACAAGAAGATCAATTTCAAAATTTCTTGTCAATAGGAGGTTTTTTCCTTACTTTGGTATTTGGGCTTCCGGCAATTTATGATACATTGGAAATCATTAGGGATTTGACTTCAGAGGTGATTAATGATATTCCATTTATAACACTGGAAAATCTCAGTATATCTTTATGGATATTATTAATTTTCCTTGCAGGAACTAGAGTTTTAATAAAAAGGAATTCAGACGAAAAGTTAAAAAGTGTAATGAATATATGACGCTGCAAGCAGAAGAATTAAATAAGTTAAAAGAATAAAAGATATATCGTCAGTTATAATATGGCTGGCGGTATTTTTTTGTATCATGTTGTATGGCATAACGTAGAATTCGAGAAATATAAGGTAATTTAAATTACTTAGAAAATTTTATAAATATAAATAATTGTCAATTTATAAAGATAAATGTCAAATTTATTAAAAAATTTTTATGCTATACTTTTAAGTAGAGAAAAACAAATGATGAAAAATATGTAATAAGGATTAAGGAAATAGTGGTGAAATAGAATGAAAAGCAATATAAAAAATTATATGAAGGAAGTATTTGGGGATGCAATTAAGAAAATAAAAGAATATGGTTTATGTAGTATATTGCTATTTTTAATAAAAATAGGAGCCGTTATTTTAGGGGGAAGACGTGGAAGTGAAATTACAAACGCAATTTGGGGTGAAAGAGAGAAAAAAGAAGAAGAAAAGAAAGAAGAGCGAGATATTGGAAAAGAAAAAATAGATGTATTATGGGAAAAACAATGGAAAAAAGGAACGGAGACAGAAAATTGGTTTTTGGAGTTCTATAAAAGTGTGTATAAAGAAACAAAGCAAAAATGCAAAAAAAATAGAGCTCAAAATTTTGCATTCAAATTTGTGTATATAATAATTTTGCTTACATCTTTTATAGGATTTTTACTTTATTGCTTGTGGAACATAAAATATAGCGACAATAACATATTTAGTATTATCGAAAACGGAGTTTTCTTTGTCATATTAGTTTTCGCATTGTCGATTGTATCAAAATGGCTGGACATTAAACAGTATCAGGAAACATGGGCAAGACATTATCATCACAAATATTTGTTAGAAAAGGAAATGATGTTATATGTAAATGAATTTGATAGTTATGCAGGAATGGATGAAGAAAAAAAGAGGCAGGAATTTATAAAAAATATTATAAAAATAGAAGATATAAATGAGAAAAAATTTGTGACAAATATAGAACAAAACGAAGAGCCTTTAGGAAATATGGAAGGACTGTTAAAGAAGTAAAAATTTGTTGATTTATATGATTCAAAAGAAAAAGGAGAAAGCGATGAAAGACTTATTCAAATTTGTACCACAAAAAAAGACAGGAATTAAATTGCTAAGTGAAGCTCAAATGAAAAGTAATTTTTCAGCATGGGAAAGTTTCCTTGAAAAAATAGAAGCATACAGAGAAACGTTGAATGAAATTTCGTTAGAAGATATGCTGCAGGCAGATGAACAATTTGATTTAATGTATGATATGGTATTTTCTATTTTTGGGGAAAGAGGAGGAGGAAAAACATCGGTAGCATTTACATTGAAGCAAATGTTTAAAAAGCAGTGGAACGGAGATATTGTTTTACCAATGATTATGCCTGAATTGATTCCGGAAGGACAACATATTTTAGGATGGATTTTAGAGAATTTGGAATCAACTATTATAAGAATAGAAGAAAAGATTGCAAATGATTCCGATTTAATATATGACGCAGATTATTTTACAAATTGTAAATTCAAAAATTCTAATCCACTTAGAAAACAATATGATAAAGTAAGAAGAGATTGCTATTTGTTGATAGACAAAGAATATATATCAAACTCTTTTGAATCGAATATAAATAGTCAGATAAAAAGAGGAAAATATAGCAGTGAATTAATAAAAGAGTTATCTAAGTTTTGGAATATCTTGATAGAGGCGCAGAAAAAAACTTTAAATTCTACGGGTAAACAACCCTTAATATATATAATGTTTGATGATGTTGATTTAACACCTAATAGAACATTAGAAATTTTTAGTACAATTATTAAATATTTATCTCATCCTAATATAATTGTAATTATTACAGCTGAAGAAAAATTATTGTACCAAGTAATTGAGAAATATTTGCGTAGTTTTATATACACAATAGAAAATAAGGAAGAAGACTTTTATTGGGATAATCTTTTAAAGAATAATGATGAGTATTATATAGAAAAATTTTTAGAAAATAAATACGTAGAAAAATTGACACAATCTTATATTAATAAAATTTTACCTCCGTCAAATCAATATTATATAGATTCATATAATTCATGTACACGAAAGAAAAATTTCATTCAAGTGTTAGAATTTGAGCATAATGATTATAAACCAGAAACTGTGGAATTATTATTAAAGAGATTAATAGACAAATACATAAAGTCAAGAAATTCTAAGAAAACAGTTGAAAATTTTTTGTATTGGAAGACAACGAACGGAAAAAGAGGCTTTATTTCCAGTTACTTAAATTTTTGGGGCAATACTTCAAGACAAATCTCAAATCAATATTTGATAGTAGAAGAATTATTAACACAATTAACTAAATTATCAGACAAAAAAGAAAATATTGATATTAATCAATTTAAAGAAGAGATATATAGTTATATATATCAATTTTTATACCGTACTATGCTGGCAAATGGATTAATGAATAGTGATAAAAATAAAATAAAAATTTTTTTAAACAAAATATGGAAATACGAGTATGATGAATGGGAGTTATTTATCAATTATCCATTTATTCGAGAAATTTTTGATGGGAATACACAAAATATTTGGGAGTTAAATAATGAAGATATAATAAATGTATTGATAATTTTATATTTTGTAGATAATCTTTTGGTGATTTGGGATAGTGGAAAAGATAAACAAAGAATTGATAAAAGACAAAGAGTATATGGCGAAAGTATATTAATATATATATTAGACAAACTGACACCAGAAGAGTATTCTTTAGTAAAACGAAGTGAAAATAAAAAAGAAGGAGTAAATGAAATATTATATTATTATGAAAAAATATTGGAAGATACTTCTCAACTTACAGAGTTTAATATTTTTTCGGAAGTACAGGTGAAAGACTTTATAAGAATGGTTTTTGATAGAAAAAGAGTGTATCTATCTGATAATCTAAATAGAGAAGAAAGGATCAGTACTTTGTATGAATGGAGTATAGAAAGTCCAAAATGGTTTAAGACCATTATTCGATTACTTTATTTGCGGTATGAAAATATATTTCGTATAAATGACGATATAATATATATGGTAAGTTTGGAGCAAAAGAATTTGGGAGAAGATATCTACACTCATAGTAAGATATTGGAGCTTGAAAATGAAATAGTGGAGACGCTATCAAAATTATATTTAGATAGTAATTCTGAAGAAAAAGTTGGTAATAAAAGTGTAGATTATAAAAACATCTATAAGTATGATGATAATAATGAGATTAAGACATTAACCGAGATAGAAAATAATATTATTAAAAATTGTAATAATGAGAAAGTAGATATCTATAAGATGACAAAAAAATATTTGGAGAAGAACAAATATGAAAAATTAGTACAAAAGATAAATAAGGTAGAGAAGTGGAATAAGGGTGCGAAAGCAAAAAATCAGTTAATAGAGAAAATGAATGAGATAATTTCACTTATTGTATCCAATATACATAATATACTATTGTATAAGTTTGAATATTATTCTGTAAAAAATAAGGAAGCATTTCTCAAAAAAATAGAAACGATAGAAGAGGAAAATAATAATGAGGAAATTTCCTTCTGGTGTATAAAAATAAAACAGGAAATTAAGATAGAACAAAGAGTAACTATTGAAACTTTTCAAAAATTAATTGCAAAAATAAAATGGTATTTGGAAGAGGAGTTATATAAAGAATCTTGGCAGTATGAGTCTAAAAAGACAAGAAAGCGGAGACTGCAGGAGATAGCTGCTGTAGAAAATTTGTATCAGTTTTTAAAGAATTCTATTTACATTGAAATTCAAGATGAAAACAAGGATAATGGATTAAAATATATTGCACTATTTCAATTACTGAAAGGGACAGTAAATATTTTTTTGAATAAATATTCTGAATTAATGGATATGGATCAAAATAATACGGAGAATGCTTATAAAGATCTATATAAAAAAATAAAAAAAATATTGAAAAAGGATAATAAGAATAACAGGAAATGGACTTATGTAAGTGATTTAATAAAAAATAATATATATGAATTAATGTTAGATTATATTCACTATGTCAAGCAAAGAATTGAGGGTAGCAATATATATGAATAAGTACAGGTTGAATCAGATTTTAACAACTTTATTAATGCCTTATAGAGAAATGGAATTCTATCATAAGAATGATGTGATAAAGGATTTGAGATATAGTTTTTATCAGGCAGCAAATGGAGTTGGGAAGAATTCAGAGGAATGGAGAAATCTTGAGAAAAATTATTATGAAAACGTAAAAAAATTAGAATATTTTATAGCAAATAACCATGATATTAATGCATACACAATTGATGATATTAAAATGATGTTTGATTTATTCTATCCGGAAGAACGTACGAATTATATTTATGATCGAACTATTAATCAAGATGAAAACCAAAAAGAAGCAATCAATGAATTATATTATGAAAACATATTTCGAGTGGCAAAATCTTTATTAACTTTTCGGGATGGAGAAATTGCGATTAGAACCTGGATAAATAAGGAAGAAGAAACTGGAGAAAAAGATATTTTTGATCATCATGGAACATTTGATAAAGTTTCAATTTGGAATATGCTAAACCGATTAGTAATGACTGATGTATTTATTATTGCTTTTTACTTAGAAAGCGGTCATGAAATTTCAATGATTGCCAGACAAAGTAATCATATCACAATGGCAGATCGAACTTTAAAACAGATTTTAGAAAAAGGAGTTGCAGAGACACATTTCCATTTTAATGCAGGGATGAATCCGTTAGGATATTGGAGCAACGTAATGCATCCAGATATATGGATTAATAATAAATGGCATATAGAGCAAGAGATAGAAGCAAGAGGATTAGCAATCAATTCTTCCATAGTTATTTTTCGCATGCTTTATGCTTTTTGGCTGGAAAGCGAGTTTTCATCAATCAAAGAATTTATAGAAAAAAACGATTTGAAAGAAATCGAAGTTTCAATTTGGGGTGCATTGAATTCTTTATATGAAGGACGTGAAAATGATAAAGAATTAAATCGAACTATTCTAAAAAAATTTGAAGATACTTTTTGTACCGAAGAAGAAAAAATACATATAGACAATGGACAAGATGAAGGGATTTTGCTAAAGACAATATACAAGAAATATGTATTTTTAGTGACGGATGAAGAATGGATTTTTTTGTATAAAATAATGAAATATTTACGGGAAAATAGTAATGATATTTTTTCAAGAGAATTATTTTTACAGTACTTGAGAGTAAAAAATAATTATTTTCATATTCTGGTACAAACTGAAAGAATAGCAGGACTAAATAATTTTAAAAAATATTATGATCAAATAGGATTTTATAATGCAACTTTAGAAAATCAAAATTATTCTATTTTTCGAAATGAATTGACTAATAGCAATATAAAAAAACTTGAAATCAGAATGGTTCCAAGGGTAAATTTTGAAAATAAAAGCGATGAAGAGTTAAAAAAAGAAGCAATAAAACAAGAAATATTGAAACAAGTAAAGGGGTTATTAGAAAGCTATTTAGAATATTTGAAAGGACAAATGGGGGAGAAAGAATCAGGGAAACAGCTTAGTATAATTGATGAATATGTTAAGGAAGGTAAAATAGTATGTCCATCTATAGGAATTATCTATCATTTTTTAAAAAGGGATTTTTTAGATAATAGAGTGGGGAATGCGTGTTGGAACACAAAGTTTAATGATTTGGATTTTTATTCCAAACATGTTATCCCATGGAGAAAGAATATGGTAGATTTCGCAACAGCCTTGGAAGAATTGCGAAATGAGATTCCGTTTTTGCATGAATACATAGTTGGCATTGATACTGCCTCAGAAGAAGTAGCCATGGAGCCGTGGATAGTAGCACCAATATATGCAAGTATACGAAATAAAAAAATAGTAAAACCGAAAGTTTTTAATGAGGAAAAATATCAACTGGTAAATAATTTAGGATTTACGTATCATGTAGGGGAAGAATTCCGACATATTTTATCTGGCTTTCGCCATATTGATGAAGTGATAGAACATTTGAATTATAAACCGGGAGATCGATTAGGACATGCACTTGTATTAGGAGTAGATATTGAATCTTGGATGAGAAATAACGAGGTAGTTACAATTCCAATATTGGAATACTTTGAGGATCTTTTGTGGTTATGGGGGCTCGGTATCTATCATGGTGTAAGAATTAATAATATCTTTTCCGATATATTGGAGGGACAGATATTAGATTTAGCGGAACAAATCTATGGAGATATTCAGGGAATGACAATTCATATGTTGTATGCAGCTTATCAGGATAAATTTAAACTAAATTATGAAACAGTCTTTGAGATTGAAGAAGAGACAATTGGGAATGATGCTGAAAAGAGAAATTGTCATTTTTGTAAATTTTTTGATTGCGATAAAAAGGATTCGAAGGGGAGAACAGGTACAATTTGGAATAAGGAAAAAATTATATGTACATATTTTTGCCCACATTATAATATGAAATTTCGAAATCCAATTTTTATACCGGTTAATGAAAGTGATTTGTTGGTTTTCAGTGAAATTCAAGACTATTTGATTAATAAGATTGAGCGGATGGGAGCGTATATCGAAACAAATCCTACATCTAATTTAGTCATTGGTGAGATTCAGGAAATGGATGAACATTATATTATGAAATTAAATTCTAAAGGCGTTATTTATCCAGATGAAAATGCCAATGCTGTTTTAATATCTATTAATACAGATGATCCGGTTATTTTCAATACAAATGTAGAAAATGAAATTGCATATATTTATTATGCAATGGTGCACCATGGGTACAACAAAGAAGATATTTTAAATTGGATTGATAAAGTCAGACAATTTGGAATGGACAGTAGTTTTATAAAAAAGGTAAGAACGCCTTCGGTGCAGATAAAAGAGATGAAAGAAATTATAACTGAGATTGACAAAAGATTGCAACGAGGGAAACTATAAGAGAAGGAAATAGCAGTAATTATTTTATAGATTGACTTTAATTATAGTTATTTAAAATTAGTTTGAAGTACGGAAGAAGAAAGGATAGGAAGGGAAAATGGATAATTTAAACCAAGATAAAAATATGTTTGAGGAAGAAGTTAGGGAATTGCGTTTTTGTGAAAAGTTGAAGGAAAGAATTTTCCATGAGGAATTGAGAGATTCTCAAGATAGAATATTCCAAAGAGATTTTGCGAGGATTTTGTATTCTCCTTCTTTTAGAAGAATGCAAGGTAAAATGCAATTATTAGGAATTAAAGGCGATGAATATTATCGAAATCGATTAACACATAGTTTGGAAGTTGCACAAATTGCAAGATCAATAGCGGAAGTGTTTGGATATGAAACCAACGAATATTATGTTGTGGAAGCAGGAGCTTTAGCGCATGATATTGGGAATCCACCTTTTGGACATAGCGGGGAACGATATTTAAATGAATTATTTGATGATATTGGAGGATATGAAGGAAATGCTCAAACATTGAGAATTTTAACTAAAATTGAGCATAAAGCCCCAAATTTCAGTGGATTAAATTTAACATATAGAACATTATTAAGTGTTTTAAAATATAATAAACAAAGAAAAAAGAAAGAAAACTGTAAAAAATTTATATATGATGATAATTATAAAGTAATAAAAGAATTTATTGAAGAAAATAACATATCAGTTAGAACATTAGATGTACAAATTGTAGATAAGTCAGATGAGATCGCGTACGCTGCACATGATTTAGAAGATGGATTGCGACAGGGTTATTTTACAATAGACGAAGTACTGCAGGAATTTTGTAACGAGTATCCAGATAGCAAAGCACTTAGTAAATTAGAAAAAATAATTAATGAGTGTAAAAGAAAATCAGGATATTTAGACGGTCATAAAGAAAATGCATCTTTATATCAACAATTATTTAGACAGGAATTAACATCTAAGATAGTGAATGTGCTTATTCACGATTTGGGAAAATGGGAAGTTGATCAAGAGTTTAAAAATAAAAGTGGAACAATGAACGAATATGAACTGAATTTTACATCATTAGGAGATTTAGCATCAGGTTTAAAAAAGGCTATTTTTAATTGTATTATGAACAAGAGCGATGTTTATATTTATGAAAAGAAAGGAGATATTATTTTAAAAACATTAAAAGAGATATATGAAGATGATCCTAAATTAATGTCTCCAAATTATCAGTTAAATAATGCGAAAAAATATTATAATGATAATAATATTGATGAAAATATTTTGAAAAAGAGGTTGGTATGTGATTATATTTCTGGTATGATGGATTCATATGCAATTTCTGAATACGAGAAATATACAGGAATTAGTTTTGAAAAAATAAAATTACAAAATGAAAAAACAGTGAAAGGAAGATAAATGAACAAGTTAATGGGAATGTTCGAATTGCAAGAGTTGAATATTCCATCGATAGAATGGAAAGAATTTAAAAGAAGTACTATATTAGATCAAGATAAGCTTTGGACAATTCGAACGACAGTATTGAAAGGTGATGATTTAAATTTACCCCGTTTAATAGGAGGAACAGCAGAGGAGGTACAGAATTTCGGAAATAGGTTATTGGAGGAATTCGGGAGAAATGGAATGATAATATATTATCCATATTTTATTGCTGAAAAGAGTGGAACCTTAGAAATTAGTAATGAAAGAATTGTAATTGAAGCTGTCAAAGAAGATTTATGGAATTTAGTTACATATTCTGATCGAGAAGAAACGATTATTATTAGAAATAAAGAATATATTTATGAGGGGAATAAATTATTTTTATCTTTAAATGAGATTAATGACGTGACGAAATATATTTCAAAATTAAAGCAAAAATTTAGAGATGAATTAGTAGAAGGAAAGAGCTTGTTATTGGAGTGGAGTTTTGCATACGATAGTGACAATGATAAAAAGAAAGTTGGAGATAAATATTTAATATTTTATGAAATAAGGACAATATCTTCATAAATAATAGTATATAGTACTTTGAGTAATAATATGTTGTTAAAAAATAAATATATTATATGCATAAGTTTTCAGACTAATACTCAGTTATCAGTTTGAAAACTTTTTTATTTATAAATATGTAATATGCATTTTTTAGCAGGAGCAAAAATTAAATATAAAAAGAAAATGATAACGATGAAAGGATTTTGTATTGTGTTTCTGGATAACTATTTAAAACTGAAGATTATTTTACAATTTTTTACACTTATAATAGAAAAGTACTAAAAAGTATGTTAATATGAAAACAAATAATACCAAAGCAGTGAGGTGAGATTATGAGAAAAAGCAGGAATAATAATTTGAATAAGGTTTTTTCAAGGAATATTTTCCGATGCTGCTTTGAAAAAGGGTTTGATTCTACATATGAAAAGGTGATAAAAGAATATATTACATCTGCAGACAATAAATCGAATTATGATTTGATTTGTGAGATTTATAATATTTTGAAGAAGCAATATAGAAATGAATATTATTATAAAAATACATTATTAAATAAATTATTATTAGGAGTGCATAGTTTGAATACGACCACTGCACTGACAGAATTACCAATTGCAGATTGCAAGGCAGATTTTATCTTGATTAATGGAAAAGCTGTTGTGTATGAAATAAAAACTGAATTAGATAATTTTGACCGGCTGGAGAATCAAATCAATAACTACTATAAAGCTTTTGATCATGTGGCAGTTGTGACATGTAAGGAATCACTGAATGATTTAAAAGAAAAAATAGATTCATTCAATAAGCCGGTAGGTATTTATGTCCTGCAGAGGCGAGGGACAATTACAACGGTGCAAAAACCAGAAACATATACGGCAGATTTAAATTCAGAAGTTCTGTTTAGAATTCTGAGAAAGAGCGAATATGAAAGCATTCTTTTGGAATATTATGGATATTTGCCGAAAGTGTCACAGTTCAAATATTATACAGAGTGTAAAAAGCTTTTTCTGGATATACCAATAGAAAAAGCTTATACATCCAGTTTACATAAGTTGAAGCAGAGAGAGACGGTTTTAAAAGATGAATTTCAGAAAATACCTTATGAATTGAAATTTTTAGCATATTTTATGGATTTAAAAGCAAAAGATTACGTACAGATTAATAAGTTCCTAAATGAATCATATGGAGGTGTTTAAGATGTATTTTCCATATCTGCGAGGCAGACAGTTTGAATTGATTGCATTAAGAGAATTATTAGAAAACAACCGTATTAACTCAAAAATAATACCAATTATCGAACCTGTTAAACCTACAGCTACATTATTAAAAACTTTGAAAATTTTTACAGAAAAGGAAAGATTGATAGCAATTGTTTTTAATCCTATGATAAGTGGTTTCTTTCAGGAAGTATCTGAAATGAAAGAGGAATCAAAATTAGTAAAAGAAATAGCCGAGTTATTAGAGAAAAATGAATATATTATAAAGACCTATATTATGAACCCGGATATTTCAGATCAGTTAAAAAGCGATGATAATCAGACGGACTATCTGATTATCAATACAGACAGAGACTGTTTAGATGATTTTTTAGAGATATATGAGGATGAATGGCCCCTTTATACATTGATTCCTGATAATAGAGTTTTCAAACGATTTGTTTTGGAACGTAAAATTGTATTGGAAGATAAATTTGAAAAGAGACCGAGAAATATTGATTATATAGATCATGAGGACGAATTTTTTTCAGACTGGCATTTATATTTTAAAGATGAAGGGTTTAGTGGATTTTCAGATTATTCTATTGTGGGAGAAGAATTTAATGAATCAGGATTTGCCCCTGTGGCTGTGGCAATTCATATTGTATATTTTAATAAGGAAGGTCGAGAGAAAAATACATTGAGAATTCATCATTTTATTTCTGACTCTAATGAAGGAATTGGTGATCCGGCGGGAAAATTTGGAG